>Ga0272441_10012695_pt1 | contig 12255 bp, 13 predicted proteins | sample SSMProp6N_FD_193582 | JGI IMG/M metagenome (GOLD analysis project Ga0272441, IMG submission 193582) | Marine sediment archaeal communities from Little Sippewissett salt marsh, Falmouth, MA, United States - SSM-Prop-6N | ecosystem: Environmental > Aquatic > Marine > Wetlands > Sediment ...
AGTTTATTTCGCCTTTTTTCAATCACAGAAAAGATGCATGGGGCGGCTCCGATGCGAATCGCTTTCGTTTTTTAAAAGAGCTCATTTCAGAGGTCAGGAATGCATTGCCACGGGGAATGCCTCTTTTGATAAAATTAAACACCCACGACTATACACCCAAAGAAGGAATCACTCCTTCTTTGGCGGTTACCTATGCAAGGTGGCTGTCGGATTTGGAAATCGATGGATTGGAGATAAGCTGTGGATCAACGATTTACTCGTTTATGAACATGTGCCGGGGTGATGTGCCGGTGAAGGAACTGGTGCAGGGCCTCCCACTTTGGAAAAAGCCTTTGGGCCACCTAATGATGAATGGTATGGTCGGAAAGTATGACCTTGACGAACCATACAATCTTGAAGCTGCAAAGATGATAAAACCTGTCCTGGGGGAAATCCCTTTATTCGTTGTGGGTGGTTTTCGAAAGGTGTCACAGATGACAGAAACATTAGAGAAACAATATGCTGATTGTATCTCGATGAGTCGTCCTTTTATCAGGGAACCCTTCATTGTAAAAAGGATCAAAGAAGGCAAGACCGAGACCGTTGCCTGTGTCTCGTGCAACAGGTGTTTTGCCGCCATCGCGAATAATATGCCCCTACAGTGTTATATTAAGGGACTTCCGTCAGTATGAACGCTGCGTACTATGAAATTTTGGTTCTTCGTGGTGGTGCAGGTTCGGAATCGAATTAAGGATACCGGAACCCTCTTAACCCTTCAGTTGGCCCGACAGGTTTACCGTTGCGCTGCATCCCTGCCGGTGATTTCATCGCTATGCCCTCACGATAAAGGAGGTCAAACAGGAGTAATGTTTAGATGACGGGCTTGATCATCGTTGGCTTTTTCATATTACTTGTTTCTACAACCATGACTATGGTCGGCAAAGGAGGCGGTAATTTCTATGTTGTCATTCTGACGATAGCCAACATCCCCATGCACGAGGCGGCGACAACCGGTCAGTTTATCCTTTTTGCAGCATCCGTCGCCTCGATGGTAATCTTTCAAAAGAATCAATCGGTATCATGGTCTCTGGCTGTGTTAGTGGGCACGTTCACAGCAGTATCGGCCCTGGGAGGTGGGTATTTTTCCCATCTGTACAGCGGTTTCTTCTTAAAGCTGATATTCGCCGGTATGCTGCTGATGGCGGGATTAGTCATGCTTTTTCCTGTCTCCGAAAATCAGCGTAGTGCAGAGCAGAATCATTTCGGAAGCATAGTTCTGCACTCCGGCAGTGCAACATATCATGTAAACCTGTGGATTGCAGTGCCGGCCATGGTGTTGACGGGGTTTGGCTCCGGAATGGTGGGGGTATCGGGGGGATCTTTTTTGGTTCCCTTGATGGTTGTGGCCTGCGGTGTTTCGATGCACACGGCAGTCGGGACGGCCTCCACGCTGATCGCGGCAACTGCTTTTATGGGCTTTACCGGGCATGCCATTCAAGGAGATTTCAATCCTTTATGGGCCATTCCTCTGGCCGTTATCACGGTGATTGGAGGATTACTGGGAGGTAAGCTGTCATTGGAAACGAAACCTGAATATCTAAAACGTCTATTCGCGTATACGAATTGGCTGGCAGCCCTTTTCATGATTGTCAATGCGGTATACACAAAAGGAATCCTGTAATATACTAAACATCATGAGACACAGCACCGGATTTCGAATCCGCTGAATTTTATAAAAACCGATGAGCCAAATCGTAACCAACAAAAAATGATTCATTGAGAGGAAAAAACATGTTTAGTATAAAACAAACCGGAATGGATCGTTTAGATATTGTGATGAACGGGAAGTTAGACACCGAGGGAATGAAAATGGTCTTGGACGAACTTGTGAGAAAATCAGAAAATATAGAAAATGGCACGATGCTTTATGATGTTATTGATTTTCACCTGCCATCACTGGGTGCAATTGTCATTGAATTTTCCCGCCTGCCGTTGATGTTTGGGCTTATAAAAAAAATCAGGCGCGCTGCGGTGTTAACCAACAAGACATGGTTAAAGAAAGCAAGTGAATTTGAAGGAACCTTCTTCTCAGGGCTTGAAATCAAGGCGTTTAAGAGAGATCAAAAAGAACAGGCGGAGACCTGGTTGTCATGTAAGAGCGAACCGGCACCAAGTAATAACTCATGACACCCCGGATCATAAAACGCAACGTTATTTTATGGCCGAAAGCGCAAAACAAAGTGTTCGGCATCCGATGGAATTTTGTGATACAAACAGGATGCCGGTGCACACCCATCGTTGCCGGATCAGCGATGGAGTCGGTCCCCGGTGAACGTTTTCGTTAGAATGGAGATTTGTATGGATGAAGCACATTATACCAAATTATTAGATTTGATAGAAAAAGGAACGGTTCTTATGGATGTCAACCGACGCTATAGTGGGGCTGCGTTCGGCGGAAAGGCAGGAGGGTTTTTGTTCACACTCCTTTTTCTCGGGAGTATTGTCGGTGGCATCATCTTTCTGTTCAAGGCGATGTATTCTTATTTTTTCGCCTCGCTGATCGGTCTTGTTCTACTTCTGATCATCTGGTCGAATATTGCCGTGCATTATTTTTACAAGCGCGCACGCCAAGACTTCGACTTTTTCCGCACAGCGTATCAGACAGGCATCGTCCGTCTGAGGGTCAAAGATTCGAACATTCTTGTGGGTAGTCCCGAACCATGGGATGCAATCTTCACAGCCGTGAAGCTATCGAAGGAAAAGAGCCCATCCTGAATGTTGAACATTGCCCTGGGCAGATCGGATGACAACCGGCAGTACTAATCCGAAGACCGACCGAGTTTCGGTAAGAGGGCGGCCTTTTTGCTGCCGAGTTTCGAGGCGGGGAATGCATTTCCATGACCCGGGAAAATCGTGTGCACACCTTTTTCGAGCAGCAGGTCCCAACTTGCAAGAAGCTGCGGCACATCGTCTGCAAAGGGCGGAAAGATCGGGCCAAGACCGAAGGGCAGATAATTGATGGCAAGATCGCCCACACACGTCGTACCATCCGATAGCACGACCGATAGCGACCCCGCCGAATGGCCCGGCGTCGGCACAATCGTACCTGATATGCCGAATCGCTCCAGGGGCATTTCTCCCGTGACAACGATCTCGGGATCGACGGCATCGAACGCAAAAAGTGACGGCCTGAGGCTGGAGAGCCGGGTACCGAGGCCCATTGCCAATCTGCCGATACGATTTGTCCCGCGGGGAAATACCACGCGGCCGTATCGCAACAGCGGAGCCTCGTTTGCGTGAACCGCCACGGGGCATTCGCAGAGCGCTTTGATGGCATTCAGGCTGCCGACATGGTCGTAGTGGACGTGGGTGATAACGATAAGTTCGATCTGCGAGGGACGGATGCCCCCTTTATGCAACAGCCGCTGTAATTTTCCGGCTCGGCCGGCATTGCCCGCATCGACGAGGAGATACCGCTGTTGCTCCCCGATCAGGTAGGCGTTCGATGTTCCCAAAGGTATTTTCAGGATATGTGTCATCCGTGCGTTCCTCCTGTTGCCACCGATACTGTATGCAGGCTGTACGCAGTCTTCATGCAAAGCTTTTGAAAAACGGATCATCGAAATTACGGGGGGTGATTGCGCGTGTGCCCGCTTCAATCTCCTTGACCATCGCCACAATTCTATTATTCACGGGGGTCGCGATACCCTGCTCCAGTCCCTTGGCCACGATATAACCATTCAGGTAATCGATTTCGGTGGGCCTACCCCGCTCGAGTGACTGCAGCATCGACGACTTCAGCCGCCGGTATTTGAATCCCACGATCCGTACCGTCAGATGACGCCTCAGATTATCGAGTATGCCGTCCCCCTTTAACAGCCGGTAATAATCGAGCTTGCCGGCATATACCTCAACCGTAAGTCCCATGGCATCGGCCACGGCAATGGCTTCTCGCATAATCGCCATGAAGATATTGCGGACCTTTCTGGCGGACAGCATCTGCCCGAGATACAGTCCGCAGACTGCCCCCAGGGTCGTGATGCAGGCATTGACTATCAGTTTCGAATACAGGTGCCCTCTGATATTGGCGGAAATTTCGACCGGCACCACACTGCCAAGCATTTCCTGCAGCATCCCGAGACGCGGCTCCTCTTTGGGACCAATGCTACCGATCACGAATTCACCCGTCGAGGTCATCTCGAGCTCACCCGGGCCATGCATGGTGCCGCCCCATCCCACGACGCAGCCGATGGTCCGCTGTCTACCGACCACACCGGCAAGCGCCTCCTCACAGAGTCCGTTCTGAAGAGATACGACAAGGGATGTATCCTTCAGAAAGGGCAGCAGCTCATGGGCGGCATTGAGCATGTCGGGCGCCTTGGTCGCCAGAAGAACAATATCCATGGGGCCGCTGAGCTCCGCCACGCGGGCCACCGCCGGTATGGGTACGAAAACGTCGCTCCTGACACCGAACACATGTAACCCAGCGTTTCGGATCTTTGTGGCCAGTGTATCGTATTTCGTGACAATTACGACATCATACCCGGCGCGTGCCAGCAATGCGGCCGTTATTCCACCTATGGCACCGGCACCGATAATGGCCACCCGGTTTTCGTGCGGTCGTCGCTGCATATCGATCCCCCCTTCACCCGGCAGCAGAATGCAGAGCCTCTTCAACTACGCCAATCGTCTGCAAAGCATGATTTCAGCCATATGGGAATAATATTCGATTCAAGGGAAAACCGCAACTGCTCGCAGACAAACCTGTCGGTCGGAAACGCCATGGGTTCCGGCAGATTGTCGGTGGAGAAAAATCCGACGTCACTCGCATCGGACCCGGCCTTCAGCTCCCCGCCTATTCGTGTGCCCCAGATCCAAATCCCGACAGTCTGTTTCTGCAGATCGTGGAAATTTGAGTGTGCCGCAAAGACCGGCCCCACCGCCACCTCCAACCCTGTTTCCTCTTTCATTTCTCGCTGGGCCGCTTCCCGGTAGTCTTCACCCCACTCGACATGGCCGCAGGGGATACACCACATACCCTCATATGACCCCACGCGTTTGACGAGCAAGAGCCGGTTCGCTTCCACCACCACGACCGCCACACCCACCGTGGGATTCCGGTAATGAAAGCGCCGGCACCACGGACAATATGTCCGGTTTCTTCCATCGTCCCATCTCTTCTCCAGGGGCGTACCACAATAAGGACAAAATTTAAATTCCATACTTCACCTGATCATGCATCCTTTGTATTGTGCTCACCTTACTCACATTTTCGTCAGCTGAATCAGCTCCAGATGTGGCCATGCACAGTGCTATCGGGTTATCTTATGCAGAAAAATAAAAATGAAAAACAGAAACACGACAAAGCCGATACTTACGATTACACCGTACTGCACTGCCGTCTCCAATCCGTTATACCATGTCATGAATTGTTCCTGATACCGCTCAATAACCTCACGTACTCTGTCTATCATGCCAACCTCTGAGAATTAGTAGTAAGCCATCGTTTATGGGAAACACGCCGCCCCTGCGGACGTTTCCGATGTCCGTGCCCTATTCGACGGAAAATCATGACGTTCCCCGCAAAGCTGCCGGGGCATAATATCCCGATCATGATGCGGAGTAAAGCGAAATGTCATCATTTCTCATAACCGACTACGTATCATTGATTGACACCGTGCACTATATTGATTATACTTTTTATGTTTAATCGCATTCAAATTGCCGTTGACCTATCGTTCTTGCATCCGATATCACCCCCTTACGGAGCAACTGGCTCATGTGAACGAATTCACCCGTCACGACACCCACTGTCAAAACGCATCATGGGACTCTATGATGTAGAATAAGGATAAGGGCCCTCAATGAATGCCGGATTCCGAGCACTTAGATGGGGCACCGGCAGGAGCATCCGAATGGAACACAAATCAGGATTAAAAATTGCGGTCATCGGTTCAGGCGTTGCCGGAATTGTGTCAGCATACCTGCTGCAGCAAAAACACGATGTCACCATTTTCGAGAAGAATGACTACTGCGGCGGTCACACACACACCATCGTCATTGACGACAGTCCCGATGCAGGAACACCCGTCGACACCGGCTTTATTGTCCTCAACGACCGCACGTATCCTTTACTGAACAAATTTCTGTCGCAACTGGGTGTGGCGATCCGGCCGACAGACATGTCGTTCAGCTATTTGAACCCTACCACGGGGCTTTCCTATGCCAGCAGGAATCTCAACACGATATTTGCCGACCGCACAAATATCATACGGCCGTCCTTCTGGCGTCTCCTGACGGGAATCCTGCAGTTCAACTATAAGACCCAGAAAAATCTCTACCTGGGCCTGCTGAAAGGCATCACCCTCGGCCAGTATTTGCAACGTGAAAATTTCAGCAGGTCACTTATACGGGAATATCTAATCCCCATGGCGGCCGCCATCTGGTCGACCCCCGATATTCAAATGATGGATTTCCCGGCCGAGAGTTTTGCCCGCTTTTTCGAAAACCATGGCCTGCTTTCCGTCACTGATCAGCCCCAGTGGTATTACGTGCACGGCGGAAGCCGGACATATGTCACGGCATTCCTGAAAAATTTTACGGGCCGGGTGTCCATGCAACATGGTGTTGCCATTGTCCGGCGCAACCCAGAATCCGTCGTGGTTTCAACGATGGACGGTGACGATGAAACATTCGACCGTGTTGTCATCGCCACACACGCCGATGAGGCCTATGCGTTGCTGGCCGATCCATCGGAAGACGAGATCCGTCTCCTGTCTCCCTGGCAGTATACAAAAAATTATACCGTGCTCCATACCGACACATCGTTGCTCCCTAGAAATCCACGGGCGTGGGCATCGTGGAATTATCTGAGCGACAGTGACAATGATGAAAACGCCCATGTCACAGTCACCTACCACATGAATCGCCTGCAGCACCTGGCGGCAAAAAGAGAGTACTGCGTGACCCTGAACCCGGTGCGGCCTATTCCAGCTGAACATATAATCCAAGACACGGTATACACCCATCCCATGTACACCTTCGAGGCCCTGGCAACCCAGGATAAACTCCCCGCCCTCAACGGCAGGAACAATACCTACTTCTGCGGCAGTTACTTCGGGTACGGCTTTCATGAAGATGCCGTAAGATCCGCCGTCGACGTGGCGGGAAGATTCGGGATAGAGCTATGAATTCCTGCCTGTTCACCGCATATGTGCAGCACACACGTCTCATGCCCGTATGGCATCGCCTGCAGTATCCTCTCTATGTGTATTGTCTTGATCTCGATGAGCTCGAGTCTCTCGACCGGTCACTGCCACTGTTCGGCTACAACCGCTTCCGTCCCACCTCGATCCATGACAGAGACTATCTGGACGACAGGCCGGGCACCATCAGGGAAAAGCTTCTCAGATTTCTGGAGCCGAAAGGTTATGCCGGCCGGGTTGCGACGGTCAGGATGATAACCTCTGCCAGGTATTTCAATTACGTATTCAACCCGGTGAATTTCTACTATTGCTTCTCGGCAGCAGGAGAACTGGTGTGCATGGTTGCCGAAGTGAACAATACATTCGGTGAACGGCACGTCTACATCCCGCACAGTCTCGATCCGGGTAGCACAGCATTTCCGGCACGGTTCACCGCACCGAAACAGTTTCACGTCTCACCTTTCAACGACCTCAGGGGCACATACGAATTCATCTTCGGCGACATCCGCCGCGAGCTGAATATCCGCCTCAATCTGTACCGGAACAAGGACCTGGCATTCCATGCCGAGTTGTGGGGCAATCCGCTGCCGCTGACGGCTGTCAACCAGCTGAAACTCCTCCTCCGGCATCCCCTGATACCGTATCTCACTATACCGCGCATCTATCGTGAGGCGGCCACACTCTATTTCAGGCGAAAACTCTCCTACCATCCGAAACCCATTCCCGTCAGTATGATGACCATCAGGAAGCTCCCCCCCACTCTGGTGCAGAAACACTGCATGCGCCATATTCTGCACCTCATGCAGCAGATAGAAACCGGTTCTCTGAAACTTACACTGCCGGACGGCATGACACGAAGCTTCGGAAATCCGGCTTCACCCATAAAGGCCTACCTTGATATCAACGACTGGCGGTTCTTTTCCCGCGTGCTGCTTTCCGGTGATATCGGTCTCGGAGAATCCTACATGGCAGGCGAATGGGACAGCCCTGAAGTTGTCGACGTGATGCGGGTGCTTTTTGAAAACAGGCACACCTTCTCGGACGGCAGTATCGTGGCAGTTTCTCTCCCCCTGATTCGGGACAGGCTCCTACATCTGGTGCGCAGGAACACCCTCACCGGGAGCAGGCATAATATCCGCCGGCACTACGACCTCAGCAACGATTTTTTCCGCACGTTTCTGGATACAACCATGACCTATTCATGTGCCCTGTTCCAATCGCCGGACGACACGCTGGAACAGGCCCAGCTGCATAAACTAAAGGCCATGATCAGAAAGGCCGAGATCACCCAGGACGATCATGTGCTCGAAATCGGCTGCGGCTGGGGGAGTTTTGCCGTTGAGGCAGTCAGGGAAACGGGCTGCCGTGTCACCGGCACGACCGTATCAAAGGAACAGTGTACCTATGCGCGGGAGGTAGTCCGCCGGGAAGGCCTTGAAGACAGAATCACCATCCTGCTGAAAGATTACCGCGGCCTTACGGGGCTGTTCGACAAGATCGTCTCGATCGAGATGCTGGAAGCAGTCGGGCATAAATATTTCGGCACGTTTTTCAGGTGCTGCGATCGGCTGCTGAAAGCCGACGGATGCGTCGCCCTGCAGACCATTACCATCCCGGATCAGCGCTACGATACCTATCGTAAAGGCATGGACTGGATCCGGAAACACATCTTCCCCGGAGGACACCTGCCGTCCCTGACCGCCCTGACAGTTGCCATGACCGCCCATTCATCGCTCGCCGTCGACCAGGTCGAGAACATCGGCATTCATTATGCTCGGACACTGCGGGAATGGCGAAAGCGTTTTACGGCCCACCTCAACGAGGTAACGGCCCTGGGCTTCGACCGGACTTTCCAGCGCAAATGGTTGTACTACATGGCCTGCTGCGAGGCAGGATTCGCAGCCCGTGCATTGGGTGATTTGCAGATTGTTCTCACACGGCCACAGTGAGGCGGCACCCGGCGGGCCTCAACGGTCAATGACATGTTCAGCCGCATGGCGCTGACGTCATACCACCTGAAAGGAGGTATCTCATGAACAAAGGATGGCGTACCCTGCTAATTCTGGCTGTCATGTGTGCGGCCTGCTCGGGTAGCAGACCGTCGAATCTGGGAGTAACAGACGGCACCCTTGCCCCCTGCCCCGATTCACCAAACTGCGTTTCCTCGCAAAGCAAGGATACGAAACATTATATTGCCCCGATTCCGTACGAGGGGGACCTGATAGAGGCCCGCGGCGCACTGATTGCCGTTATCGAAGCCATGAAACGATCGCGGATTGTAACGCATGAGGCCACGTATATCCATGCCGAGTTCACCTCGGCTGTCTTCCGTTTTGTCGATGATGTCGAGTTTTCTTTTGACGATGCGGCCAAAACAATTCAGGTGCGATCGGCGTCCCGCGTGGGGTACTCGGATTTTGGTGTCAACCGCACGCGCATGGAAACCATTCGCCGCGCATTTGCGGCATCAGCAGATGTAAAGGAGTAATCACATGTCAGCGTACAATTGTGGTGCCCTGGCACTGGGCATATGTCTTATTATGCTGTCGGCGTGCGCGGGCACGGGAAACCAGGAGGACTATACCATGCAGAACTATCAGCATGCCCTGGACACGACGCATCCGCACACAGTCGGGTCTCCTGACCCGGGGTCCGTGACGGAGCAAGAGGCAATCGCACTCTTCAAATCGTTCTATGCCGTCTTTGCGGAAGATAGTATTCGAGAACGTACCCGCACCGTCTATGCCGAAAACGCCTATTTTCGCGACGGCTACAAGGAGGTGTCGGGCGTGGACAATATCGAGGCCTATTTTCTGAAAAGCGCCGACACCATACATGAATGCACCTTCGATATTCAGGATGTCGCCGTTCATGACGGGAACTACTACTTCCGGTGGATCATGCACCTGACGACCAAGCGCTGGAAAGACGAACCGATCAAGGCGGTGGGTATGTCGCATGTGCGCTTCGATCAGGACGGCAGGGTGACGTTTCACCAGGATTATTGGGATACCAGTATCATCTATGAAAAGGTGCCCGTTATGGGATCCGTCATCCGCTGGATCAAAAAACAGTTTTAACTGCGGCCCATGGTTCGCAGGAAAACTCTGCGGCTGGTTCTAGGGGATCAGCTCAACGAAAACCATTCGTGGTTCCGAAACCGCACGGACGGGGTTGTCTACCTTCTGATGGAAGTCCGCCAGGAGACGGACTACGTCACCCACCACATCCAGAAGGTGGCGGCGTTCTTCGCCGCCATGCGGGCCTTTGCCGCACGGCTCCGTGACACTGGCCACACCGTGCACTATATCCGTTTGGATGACCCGGCAAACCGGCAGACCTTCGAAGACAATATCGCCCACCTCATTGACACTTACGGCTTTCGGAAATTCGAATACCTTCAGCCCGACGAATTCCGCCTCGACGAACAACTCAGGGATATGGCCGATGAACTCCGCGTCGCGTCGGAGGTGTTCGACACAGAGCACTTTCTCACGCGGCGTACCGATGTGGCGCACTTATTCGCCGGGAAAACGCAGTACCTCATGGAAACGTTCTACCGGCGTATGCGTAAGGTACACGACATCATGCTGGAAGACGGCAAACCCGTCGGCGGCAGGTGGAATTACGACGCCCGCAACCGTATGCACTACGACGGCAAGGTTTCCATTCCGTCGCCACTGTTCTTCCACAACGACGTCACGGACATCGCTGCCATGCTCGGGCGCATGAATGTTCGCACCTTCGGGAATCTCACGCCGGAGGCACTGATCTGGCCCGTCACGCGACCACAGGCCCTCGAGGTGTTGCGGTACTTTCTTATTAACGGCCTGCCTTATTTCGGGACCTACGAGGACGCCATGACCGAGCACAGCCGAACCCTTTTTCACTCGCGCCTCTCCTTCGCCCTCAACACGAAAATGCTGAGCCCCCGGGAAGTGATCGATGCGGCACTCAACGAATGGCACCGGCACCCCCGCGAGATCGAGATCCAGCAGGTTGAGGGCTTCGTGCGCCAGATCCTGGGCTGGCGGGAATACATGCGGGGGATGTACTGGATGCTCATGCCGGCATTTAAGACCATGAATTTTTTCAACCACACGGCGACACTGCCGCACTATTTCTGGGATGCCCAGACCCACATGCACTGCATGCACCGGGCGCTTTCCCAGTCTCTCGACGAGGCCTACGCCCATCACATCCAACGGCTCATGATCACGGGTAACTTTGCGCTGCTGGCGGGCATTCATCCGGATTACGTGGATGAGTGGTACCTCGGGGTCTACATCGATGCCATCGAATGGGCTGAGCTCACCAACACCCGCGGCATGAGCCAGTTTGCCGACGGGGGCATCATTGCCACCAAACCTTATGTGTCATCAGCACGCTACCTTCACACCATGAGCGACTACTGCAAGCATTGCCGGTATGACCACAGCCGACGCCACGGAGCGCTCGCCTGCCCCTTCAACAGCCTGTACTGGGACTTCCTGCACCGCCACCGCGCGAAACTGGCACACATCTCGCGCATGGGCATCATGTACGGCACCCTGGACAAAATGGCCGCGGATGAACGGACCCGGACACTGAAACAGGCGGATCATTACCAAAAGATAATCGAGAATCTTTAAGCCACATCGCTATCCGAGCTCAAACGTGCTGCCGCAGTGGGGACACTCGATCACCGTACGCCTGCCAGTGACGGTCACGGAAATCAATTTCTGGCAATATATACAGGGAATATCAATGACCGGAAGCGGCGTATCGGGCATATCGCAGATGCGGCCGCAGCCGGTGCACATCATCACTGATTCACCCTTGTCAACGGGCATGACGGGCAAAAAGAATACGGTAAAATACTTTCTTATTCTGTACTCCTGGAACTCCTCGTCGCGGTGACACTTTGTACAGTACCGCCGGAATTTCAGGCCGCGGTCTACCCGTTTTTTGCGACTGTCGACACCAGCGATCAGCATGCTATGGATACCTCACGTGAAGGAAGAATCCTGACGTGTACCATGATTCGCGACGGGTGGCAATCCGGAACACAGTGGAAAATTGGTGCCGATTG
>Ga0272441_10012696_pt1 | contig 12252 bp, 7 predicted proteins | sample SSMProp6N_FD_193582 | JGI IMG/M metagenome (GOLD analysis project Ga0272441, IMG submission 193582) | Marine sediment archaeal communities from Little Sippewissett salt marsh, Falmouth, MA, United States - SSM-Prop-6N | ecosystem: Environmental > Aquatic > Marine > Wetlands > Sediment ...
GTCCGAATCCGGCCGTGAGCTGAATGAAAATCCTGGAGCCGTATGCATGACACCCTTCGGCCAGATTCTTCCAGCCGGAAAATGTAGTGCGATGTTTATCGATCCTGGGCAGAATTCCAACTTCGTCGACATCCTCCACACTCGGATCGGTATAATAATTTACCGGAATCAGCCCTGTGGTTATCAATCCGGTGCCGCCTTTGGCCCGTTCCAGGAAATACTCGATCATCTTGGTGCTCGGCCTGCCCAGTTCATCGGCCATGTTTATGTTTCCCATGGGGCCCATCACAATGCGGTTTTTGATTTTCAGCCGATTGACCTGAATGGGGGAAAACAGCCTTTTATATGGATACAGGTTGTCGGTCATGCGTGGTATGCCGAAAATCTGCTCATTATCAAACCAGTTTCCGTATGAGTCGATAAGGTCCTGTAGCAGATTCTGGTATTCTTTTGACATTATGAGCCCTCCTGTACGTAAGATTACGGATACGCTTAGGGAATGTAAATCGGGTCAATACCGTATTTTGCCTATTATAGTACCTGCTTTTGGGAATGCAATAAATCTTTGATAAATATGACCGATAAACCACACAGCATTGCTTGTAGTGTGGCGATGCTTGGCAACCGGGTTTTGCAAAGAAATATTGAATGGAAAATAGTTCGTATCAAGCATGGACATCGGTAGTTCTATTCACAAAAAAACATAATAAAACCTGAAGCCTGTGGATAAACTGCTTGACGATACGTTGCATTTCTTTTATTTCAAATAGATTCACTTTGATAACTATGCACGTCTGGAGGGTGCCATGTCCCGAAATATAACAGAAAAAGACCGTAAAATGGCTGAGAAATGCGTGTCTTGCCCGGTGTGCCGCCATGCCAGGGATAAACAGAAGGGTGTTGCCTTCTGGTTTGTACGAGGTATTGAGGATAAGCTGTGTCCGTATTGCCAGGCCTATGCCAGAGTCTACGGCAAGAAGGCGCATGAACCTATGTAAGGCAGCTTGAATATGATGGACCGGTTGTTAATATAGTAACTAGATGAAATAATTCGAAAGTTAAGCTTTATTACAGTAAGGAGGGATTCATGGGTCAAGGATATATGGGAAAAATCTTAATGGTGGATTTGAGCAAGGGCACCTGTGTTGAGGAGTTGGTTCCTGATGAGGTTTATGAAAACTATTTATCTGGAACGGGCTTGGGAGCCTATCTGCTGTACGACAGGATCCCTGTCGGAGCAGACCCTCTCGGACCGGATAACATTCTCGGTTTTATGTCGGGATTGTTGACCGGCACAGGCAGTCTTTTCAGTGGCCGCTGGATGATCTGCGGTAAATCTCCGCTGACTGGTGGTTGGGGTGATGCCAACTGCGGCGGCAATTTTTCTCCGGCCATAAAACGCTGTGGGTTTGATGGGATATTTTTTACCGGCATCAGTAAAAAACCGGTTTATCTTTTTGTGGAAAACGGTAAGGCCAAACTCAAGAATGCTTCCAAGCTTTGGGGTAAAGATGCGGTTGAGACCGAAGAACTCCTGATCAAGGAAGCCGGTCCATCTGCCAGGGTGGCCTGCATCGGGCCGGCCGGAGAGAAACTCTCCCTTATATCGGGTGTGTGCAATGACCGCGGCAGGATCGCTGCCCGTTCCGGCTTGGGAGCGGTAATGGGCTCAAAGAAGCTCAAGGCCCTGGTGCTCTCCGGTGCCAAGCGGATCAATGTCAATAATCGCAGTGAAATGCATAAGCTCAGTCAGCAGTGTAATAAATGGGTGCAGCTTCAGCCTCCCTTTATTCCAGGCTCTATGACGTCCTATGTCGGGGCACTGATGCGCGTAATGCCGACCCAGATGGCTCAAGACGGTTTGCTCTACAAAATCATGATCAAAAAATGGGGCACTGTAAGTATGAACCAAGTCTCGGTGGAGATGGGAGATTCTCCTATCAAGAACTGGCTGGGCAGCAATGTTGACTGGGGGGCCAAAAAATCAAAATCGGTTAATCCGGATGTGTTTACGAACTGCGAAAAGGAGAAATATCACTGCTACTCATGTCCCCTGGGTTGCGGCGGAATCTGTGAGACCAGCGGCAAGTACAGCGAGACCCACAAGCCGGAATATGAAACAGTGCTGGCCCTTGGCGGGCTGCTTATGAATGAGGATGCAGACAGTATTTTCTATATGAACGAGCTGTTTAATCGGGCAGGCATGGATACTATTTCAGCCGGCGGAACTATTGCCTTTGCCATTGAGTGTTACGAGAAAGGGCTTCTAACAGACAAAGATACTGAGGGACTTGAGCTCAAATGGGGTAATACCAGTGCTATTGTCGCTCTGGCACATAAAATGGTGGAACGTGATGGTATAGGCGATTTGCTGGCCGATGGATCGAAGGTTGCGTCGAAGAAAATCGGCAAGGATTCCGAGCGGTTCTCAATCACAGCCGGTGGTCAGGAACTGGCAATGCACGACGGCCGGTGCGATCCCGGTTTTGCCCTGCATTACAGTGTCGAACCGACACCCGGCAGGCATACCATCGGTGCCCAACTCTACTATGAAATGTACCAGCTCTGGCGTGAAGTGAAGAGCGTGCCTGGTATAAAAATGCTCTATCACAAGAACAGCAAATATGTAGCTGATGAGAAGAAGGCGCTCATGGCTTCAGCCTGCAGCAAGTTCACGAATATTCTCAATGGTTCCGGAATGTGTATCTTCGGGGCCTTTCTTGGGATTCACAGGACTCCGACTTTTGGCTGGCTTAATGCTGCAACCGGCTGGAACAAGACACCGGAAGAATATATGGAGATCGGCGAGCGGCTGCAGACCTTGAAACAGGCCTTCAATGTCAAACACGGGATTGAGCCTAAAGATTACAAGGTCATTGATCGCGCTTTGGGCAGACCGCCCCTGGCAGAGGGTGCCAACAAGGGCAGGACTGTTGATATCGAGAAGATGATGGGCGATTACTGGGCTCAATTCGGTTGGGATAGCCAGACCGGCAAGCCTACGCAAGAAAGCCTCACAAAACTCGGTCTTAAGGCCTAGTGGAATTTATTTACACGGAGGAAGACAATGGCATATACAATAAATGATAAATGTAATGGGTGCGATGCGTGTGTCAGAATCTGTCCGGTCAATGCAATCGCCGGGGAGAAGAAGGGGATGCATGTCATTGATCCTGAGCTGTGCATCGAGTGCGGTGCGTGCGGCAGGGTCTGTCCGGAAGGAGCTGTAGAGGACTCGAATGGTAATACGTGTGTAAGAATAAAGCGTTCTGAATGGGAGAAACCTCGCATTAATTTACTGAAATGTATGTCATGTGAGATATGTATAGATGCATGCCCGGTAGCATGTCTTGGCATGCGTGAATCCATTAACCAGGGAAATCCCCATCAATATCCCTTCTTGGAGAAAGAAAAAGTTTGCATCGGCTGCGGATTCTGTGACCTTGAGTGTCCGGTGGATGCGATTACCATGGCGGTTTGATCGACTGTATAGATAATACGTGGGCCTGCCTTAAAAGCAGGCCCTGTTGTATTCTTAAAGTGTCTTATGGATAAACAAGTTTCAGCCATGTCAGATGGTACCTAGACTGCTGCTTTATAAATTAATAATTCTTACAGGGGGTGATCATGGCATATGGATATATGGGTAAGATTTTGATGGTCGATCTTTCAAGAGGCACAATTACGGAAGAGACAATCCCTGATGAGGTATATCAGCGCTATCTCTCTGGGCTGGGACTCGGAGCATATATACTCTACAACCGCATACCGGCAGATGCCGATCCCCTTGGTCCGGATAATATTCTGGGTTTCATGTCGGGCCTGCTTACCGGAACGGGCAGTTTGTTCACCGGCCGCTGGATTGTAGTGGGGAAATCACCCCTGACCGGTGGGTGGGGAGATGCAAACTGCGGCGGCACTTTTTCACCTGTAATCAAGCGCTGCGGGTATGATGGAATATTTTTTAGCGGCATATCTCAGAACCCTGTTTACCTCTGTATTTCCGGCGGCAAGGCCGAACTGAAAGACGCTTTTGACCTCTGGGGTAAAGATGCTGTCGAAACCGAGGAGATCCTGCTGGAAAAATCCGGCAGTAAAACTGCACGCGTGGCCTGTATTGGTCCTTCCGGAGAAAAACTATCCTTGATTTCGGGCATATGCAACGATCGCGGTCGAATAGCCGCCCGATCGGGCCTTGGCGCTGTAATGGGTTCCAAGAAGCTCAAGGCAATTGTACTCGATGGCAAAGAGCGTATCCCTGTCCATAATAAGGAAGAGATGAAAACCCTCTCACAGGAATGCAATAAATTTGTCAAGAAGACTTTCCCCTTTGTCTCCGGCTCGGGTCTGCCCTATGTGGGCGCCTTCATGCGTGTGCTTCCAACCCAGATGGCCCAGGATGGGCTGTTGTTCAAGGTTCTTTTGCAGAAGTGGGGCACTATTTTTCAGAACCAATTTGCCGTTGAAAGCGGTGACGCCCCGGTTATGAACTGGAAAGGTAACGGCGCCGAGTTCGGCAACAAGAAGTCCAAAAGCGTAAATCCCGATCTTTTTGTTGACCGTGAGCTTAAAAAATATCACTGCTACTCGTGCCCTGTGGGTTGCGGTGGAATTTGTACAATGAACGGCAAGTTCAGCGAGACTCATAAACCCGAGTACGAGACAGTGATTTCGTTCGGCGCTCTGCTGATGAATGAGGATCTCGAGAGCATCTTTTATGTTAACGAACTGCTCAACCGGGCCGGGATGGACACGATCTCGGCCGGTGGTGCCGTGGCATTCGCCATGGAGTGCTTTGAGCAGGGAATACTATCAAAAGACGATGTCGACGGGCTTGACCTTAGCTGGGGTAACTCTCCGGCAATTATCGAACTCATTGAAAAAATGATTGCTCGCGAGGGTATCGGCGATATTCTGGCCGATGGATCAAAGGAAGCCGCTCGGCGTATCGGCAAGGATTCCGAGCAGTATGCTATGCATGCCGGAGGACAACAGCTCCCCATGCATGATCCCAGGAACGATCCCGGCTACGCACTGCACTATAGTGCCGAACCAACCCCCGGCAGGCATACCATCGGATCGCAGATTTCTTATGAAATGTACCAGCTCTGGAAAAAGGTCAAGAGCCTGCCCAAAGTCAAGATGCTTTACCACAAAAACTCCAAATTTGTGCCCGGCGAGGAAAAGGCGATCTGGGCCCAAGCCTGCAGCAATTACATGAATGTGGTCAACGGAGCCGGCATGTGCTGGTTCGGGGCCATGTTCGGCTGCACCCGTGTGCCTACCTTTGACTGGCTCGATGCCGCCACCGGATGGGAAAAGACCCCTGAAGAGTATATGCTGATAGGCGAGCGAATCCAGAGTCTTAAACAGGCTTTCAATGTCAAACACGGCATCGAACCAATCGACTTCAAGATAAAGGACAGGGTAGCCGGCTACCCGCCGCTGGCAGCCGGGGCCAACAAGGGCCGCACTGTCGATGTCGAAAAGATGATGAGCGACTACTGGCGACTATACGGCTGGGACCCGCAGACCGGTAAACCGACAACCGAAACCCTCTCACGGCTCGAGATCGAAGGCTGAAACGATAAATGACCGGAGCATGTATCTTGCTGCTCCGGTTATTTATCGTTCATATAACAAACCATATAACAAACGCATAAACAATAACTGCCTTAATTTGCAATAGATTTAACCAATATATTATACCAACAGGAATAATTTATTTCTGAAAAACGAAACAAAGCGCCAATCTCCTGAAAAAATATAAAATGTCATGAAATGGCTGTCCTTTTTCGAAGAAGCCATGAAATTGATAGGTAATGGGTATTGTAAAATGAGTAGATTTGAATCATGAAAAGGTAAATTTTTACCCTCAACAGGCAAAGCGAAGCTTTGCTACATCTAACATGTTGATAATTAAAGATAAAATAATACATAAAAATGGCATGGCCGTTGCTAACTATAGTATTTTAAGTACACATGATGGAAAGATATTTCTATGAAACGTATTTTGAATTTGTAAGGAGGCGGGTATTCGGCATGAATATCCATAATATCCAACACGGGAAAGATGGCCTGAATCAGAGGCATTCAATAAAATAAACTATGATCATGGTATCAAAAAAATCATGCGGTTTGTCATCTATCAACAACAATACATTGACTGAATATGAAACGCCTGCAACACACCTGTGCAAGGGTAATTCGGTCGATTGATTGAATATGAAGGCATAAATTTATGACAGAGGAGGTTTTTATGACACGAAGGATTGGCGTACTTTTCATTCTGGCCGCATTTTGCACATTGTTTGTCGGATGCAAAATTTCCGGCACGATAAGCGAAAATGGGGTCGGTCTTATGAATGTAAATGTTTCCCTGAGTGGAAATGTTGTGCTGACCACGACAACGAACAGTTCGGGGTATTACGAGTTCAATGACATCAGCATATTAAACCGAACCTACACGGTTACTCCGGTTTCATATTATAAAAGATTCTCCCCGCAAAGCCAGGAAGTAAACGTTGGTATTGCAGATGTAACGGGAGTTGATTTTTTGGTTGTGACTGACGCGTTGGAAACCTATCGCAAGTCGATTCCGATTGTAGCCGGAAGCGGGACAGGAGCCGATTATCAGGTGCGTGTCAGGGTTGGGGAATCAACAGGCGCGCAAGACTATGATGTCCAACTCGAGGGACATTGTCAGACAAATTTTGCCGATGTCAGGTTTACCGACGATGACGGCGAGACATTGCTTGAGTGCTGGCTGGAATCAGTGTCCGGCTTTTCTCCCGAACAGACCGCGACTTTCTGGGTGCGCGTGCATGACAATTTGGACTCGAACCGCCAGATTTTCATTTATTACGGCGATGAAGAAGCTGAATCCGCTTCAAACGGCGACGCCACGTTCGACTTTTTCGATGACTTTGAGGATGAGTTCAATTCCCTGGAGGCTGCTGTGGATAACGCCCCGGACTATCTTAACACACCGACGTACGACGACTCGGGCCAGGCGATTCACCCGGATGTGGTCTATTTCCCCAGCGGCTGGAACGAGTATGCCTACTGGATGGCCATGACTCCCTATCCGGGAAGCGATGACGACTATGAAAATCCATCGATCCTGGCCAGTAACGACGGCGAGACATGGGTGGTGCCATCCGGGCTAACCAACCCGCTTGCCGACGCTCCTGTGTGCGATCACAACAACGATACCGATCTGATCTACAATACGGATACAGGCGAACTCTGGCTCTATTATCTGGAGACGAGGCGTGCTTCTAAATGTGGCGGCTCATACAACGACAACGCCCTTAAACTTTTCAAGTCCAGCGACGGTGTAAACTGGAACGGGCCAACTATTCTGATCGAATGGAATCTCAATGATGAACCGCTTTATCTCTCCCCATCGGTCGTTCAACTTGACAGCAACGAATTCTACCTCTGGATGACCAACGGGTCCGATGAAGTTCTGTTCTATGAATCTACAGACGGTAAAACCTGGGGTATACCGCAGGCCGTCAACATTGCTGAAAATGTGTGGCACATGAACGTGAGCTATATACCCGAGAAGGACGAATTCTGGATGCTTACTCAACCTGCTTCGGCGGATTGCCCCTTGCGCTGGGCTGTGAGCACTGACGGGATAAACTGGACCACCTATCCGAACCGTCCGGTCATTTCGCCCAGCGTGTCCGGCTGGGACACCACTCCCTACCGTGGAAGCTTCCTCTATGATGCGGCCAGTGATCAACTGCAAATCTGGTACAGCGCTTATACGAGAGATCCTTCTGTTATCTGGCACACAGGGTATGTGGAAGCCGACTATTCTGATTTTCTCGATAGCCTTTTGCTGGCAAATACCGGCGAGTGGTCGATTTACAACACCGGCGGAAGTTGGGCGACCTCGAGCCTTAAGAAAAAGCGCGGATCATTGAGCGGGCGACTGGAACAGTCTTCTACCACCGCCGGCAACAAGCAGATCGTATACAGGGCCGAGCCCGTGGCTAACAACTTCTACCTGGAGTGGGATATGTTCGACGACGGGGAAGAGGAAGCCTTCAAGCTGGTACGCATCAACAGCGGCACCCTGGGCAGCCAGACCGGTATCGGCGTCTACACCCCGACTTCGGTCGATAACTACGTTTATCATAGCAAAGGCTTTGTCTATACCGAAACCTCGGTAGTGCGCACGCTTGGTTGGAGCAAGTTCGGAATCAAGCTCACATCGGATGCAACAGCGAGCTACTTCATCAACGATACTGCGGTTGGTTCCAATACCGGCCAGTTTGCGAGTGGTGCCTCGATCTCGGTCGAAGGGTATTACACGGTGCCCACAGTCTTTTATGTCGATGACATACGGGTACGCAAGGCAGCCGCGATCGATCCGACCATCGGCACTCCCGGAGCCGAGCAGGAAGGCTCCTGGCTGCTGTATTGATCTGAGTTCAGCAATTGCGGGCGCTCATCAAAGGGCGCCCGTGCTTTTTGTTCATAAATACATTGAGAGAGTAACAAGCACTTGAACAGGCCGGAGCAGGCGATAGATAAAACATGCATAAAAAATTGGCAGCAAAGGATGTTGGGATGACACGAAGGATTGGCGTATTTTTAATTCTGGGTGCGTTTTGTATATTGTTTATCGGGTGCCGGATATCAGGCACGATAACCGAAAACGGGGTCGGTATCGAGGGTGTCACGGTCACTCTCGGCGGAAATGTCCCCCTGACCACGACAACCGACAGTGCGGGCAATTATGAATTCAATAACCTGCTGATTGTAAACCGGGCCTATATAGTCACACCGGTTTCGGATTCATGCCGGTTTAACCCTGAGACGATCGACGTCAAGGTTGGTTTTCTGGATGTGACTGATGTTGATTTCGTGGTTGTGACTGAGGCTTTGGAGGCCTATCGTAAATCAATCCCGATCACGGCCGGAATAGGTGCCGGAGCTGAATATCAGGTGCGCATCCGGGTGGGTGAATCCGCAGGTGCACCGGGCTGTGATGTCCAACTCGAGGGCCACGGCCGGCCTGATTTTGCCGATGTCAGATTCACGGACAATGATGGTGAAACCCTGCTTGATTACTGGCTGGAATCCGTTGCCGGCATTTCGCCCGATCAGACGGCGACCTTCTGGGTGTGCGTACATGACAGTCTTGATGCAGATCAGCGGATTTTTATCTATTACGGAGACAATAAGGCCCGCTCAGCTTCAGACGGTGCTGGCACGTTCGATTTTTACGATGATTTCGAAGAGCCGTTCGACTCCGAGGAAGCAGCCCTGGAAAATGCCCCATCCTGGCAGGTAACGCCTACGTATGAAGGTTCGGGGCAGGCGATCCACCCGGATATCGTTTATTTTCCCGATGGCTGGAACGGCTATGAATACTGGATGGCAATGACCCCGTATCCGGGGAGCGATGACTATTACGAGAATCCCTCGATCCTGGTCAGTCATGACGGGGAGGTTTGGGAGGAACCTACAGGGATTGAAAACCCGCTTATCGGCGCCCCGCCGTGCGATCACAATAACGATACCGATTTGATCTACAATACCGATACAGACGAACTGTGGGTTTACTACCTGGACACGAGGCGTGCTCACCGTTGTGAAAATGTATGCAACGACAATTATCTTATACTTTTCAAATCCAGTGACGGAATAAACTGGAACGGGCCGTTTCCCTTGATCCACTGGGACCTGGATGATGAGCCGCTTTATCTTTCTCCGTCGGTGATTCAGCTTGACGTGGACGAATTTTACCTCTGGGTTTCCAACGGCTCTGATACGGTGCTCCTGTATGAGTCGACAGACGGTGAGAACTGGCAATTGCCACAGGAGGTTAACCTTGATGACATGGTATGGCATCTCAACGTAAGCTATATCCCCGAGTACGATGAATACTGGATGCTCTCCGTGTATCCATCCGGTTCGGGCTCCATGCATTGGGCCGTGAGTACTGACCGCATAAACTGGACCACGTATCCGGCCCGGCCGGTCTTGGTGCCAAGCGAATCCGGCTGGGACACCAATCCCTACCGGGGATGTTTTCTCTATGATGCGGATACCGATCTGCTGCGCATCTGGTACAGTGCTTATACGAGAAATCCAGGTGTTGAATGGCACACCGGTTACGTGGAGACCGACTATACCGAATTTCTCGCGCGACTGCTTCAGACGAGTATCGGCGTTTGGACACTCTATAACGAAGGCGGTAGCTGGACAACCTCATGTGAGAAAGTGAAACGCGGCAATCTGAGCGGCCGGCTTCAGCAGACCTCCACGGCCGGCGGTACAAGCCATATCGTATACCGTACAGAGCCGGTTGCCGGTGATTTCTACCTGGAATGGGATATGTATGATGACCTGGACGAGGATGCCTTCAAACTGGTGCGCATCAACAGCGCCACCCTGGGCAGCCAGACCGGTCTGGGGGTCTATACCGGAAAATCGGACGAATTCTATGTCTATCACGACAGGAATTATGGCTATACCACAACTGGCATCGAGCGCACGCCGGGATGGAACAAGTTCGGAATAAAACTCGCATCGGATACAACCGCGAGCTATTACATTAATGATATCTCTGTCGGTTCGAATGCCTCCCAGTTTGCTGAAAGCACCACGGTTTCAGTCGAAGGGTATTATTCCCAACCTACGGTGTTTCATGTCGACGACATACGCATCCGCAAGGCCGCTAGCGTTGAACCGGCCATAGGTGTTGCCGGCAGCGAGGAAGAGGGCTCCTGGCTTCTGTATTGATCTGATATCATGATAAAAGTTGCGGGTGTCCATCCAAGGGCACCCGTTCAGTTGATCAATGGAAATTCTCAGCCCTGAAAAGTTATGGCAGGAGCAGCACAGAGATTTTGCCCCAGTGCCTGCTCTCTGCAATTATACTTATTCTGTTTTTATGTAACTCAGATATATTGGAGTCATTGAAAACCCGGCATTTGGGCATATATTGTAGAGAGAATAATATTTTATCGGAATTCAAAGGAGAAGATGATATGCAGGATCAATCATATCACAGGCTGGCTCAAGTGCTGAATACCCTGCCGAATGGATTCCCTTCGACCACAGGCGGGGTGGAAATCAAACTTCTGAAGAAAATCTTCACCCCGGAGCAGGCCGATCTCTTCTGCAACCTGAGGCTGTCTTTCGAGACCGCCGAGGAAGTTGCCCGGCGCACAGGACTTTCGCTGGAAGGCCTGGAAGAGAAATTGATAACCATGGGCGAGCAGGGACAGCTCTTTGCAATCCAACTGGGGGAGACCCGGTTTTTTAAGATGTTGCCCTGGGTTTTCGGAATCTATGAATTTCAGCTTGGGCGTATGGACAGGGAGCTTGCAGAATTGTGTGAAGAATATGAGCCGGCCTTTGCAGAGCAGTTCCATGCCCACAAACCTCAGTTGATGCAGGTGCTGCCTATCGAAGAAGAGATCTCAGTACAGCAGGAGGCCCTGCCTTATGAAAAGGTTTCCACACTAATTGAGCGGGGGCAATCGTTTCTTGCGAATGACTGCATTTGTAAAAAAGAAAAAGAGCTGTTGGGTGAACCTTGCGACAGGCCCATGCAGGTTTGCTTGGCTATCGCCCCGATTCCCGGAGTATTCGACAACTCTCTGCGTGGTCGTGTTCTATTGAGGGAAGAAGCCTATGATTTGCTCAAGGAAACTGAAGAGGCGGGGCTTGTACACCTAACCGGTAATGTCCAGAACGGGCATATATATATCTGCAACTGCTGCAAGTGCTGTTGCGGGGTTTTGAGGTCCATCAATGAATTTGGCATACCGGCCGTGGATGTAATCAATTCTCATTACTACGCCGGGATTGACCCGGATGCATGTACCGGGTGCGGGATTTGCGCGGAAGAACGCTGCCAGGTGGGCGCAATTGAAGAAAGAGATGGTGTTTACGAGATCATTCTGGAAAGGTGCATCGGCTGCGGCCTTTGTATAGGCACCTGCCCGGCACAGGCCATCTCTCTGGTTCGTAAAGATCAGAAAAAGTTGGTTACTCCTCCCCTCACCGAGGATGCCTGGTTTGAGGAAAGGGGTAAGAATCGAGGAGTGGACTACAGCGTTTATAAATAGATGCCCACTTGTTTATTGATGATAACACTGCAGATATCTAAATAGGGTTTCCTGAAAAAGTCAGGTGCAATGTCCAAGGTATCAAAATTCATAAGCAAACCGTGATGTCATGGAAGACGATCTGGGTGATAAGAAATTAAAGAAGTAATAA
>Ga0272441_10012697_pt1 | contig 12251 bp, 10 predicted proteins | sample SSMProp6N_FD_193582 | JGI IMG/M metagenome (GOLD analysis project Ga0272441, IMG submission 193582) | Marine sediment archaeal communities from Little Sippewissett salt marsh, Falmouth, MA, United States - SSM-Prop-6N | ecosystem: Environmental > Aquatic > Marine > Wetlands > Sediment ...
ACGCTCAGGTTCGCGGCAATAAGCAGATGGGCGGCAAAGAGGGCTGGGTGCTCGGCTCGACGATCGGCGGGCAATACCCGATAAGGGCCGATACCGTCACCGTCGCAAAAATCCTCAAAAAGGCCGGTTACACGACCGGGGCCTTCGGGAAATGGGGCCTCGGACAAGTCGGTACGACCGGCGATCCGAACAAACAGGGCTTCGACCACTTCTACGGCTATATCTGCCAGCGTCAGGCCCATACGTACTACCCTAATCACCTGTGGCGCGACGGCAAGGTCGAATGGATCAAGGCCAACAAGGGCGGAAAAGAGGAGGCTTACTCACATGATCTGATCGCAGCCGAAGCCCTGAAGTTCATCAAGGCCAATAAAAATCGTCCTTTCTTTTGCTACGTCCCTTTCACCATCCCGCACGTGGCGCTTCAGGTTCCAGAAGACTCACTGGCGCAATACAAAGGCAAATGGCCCGATCCACCGTACACGGGCGATAAAGGATATTTCCCTCATCCGAATCCGCGCGCCTGCTATGCGGCGATGGTCACACGGATGGACCGGGACACCGGGCGAATTATGTCATTGCTGAAAGAACTGGGTCTCGATAAGAATACCCTCGTCATATTTACCAGCGACAACGGCCCGACTTTTAACGGAGGATCGGACTCGGCATTTTTCGAAAGCGCCAAGCCGTTACGCGGTCTCAAAGGCTCCGTCTATGAAGGCGGAATTCGCATACCGTACATCGCACGCTGGCCCGGTCGGATCCAAGCCGGAAGTACGAGCGATCACATCTCGGCTTTCTGGGACTTCTTACCCACCTGTTGCGAACTTATCGGCGACTATCCACCGACGAAAATCGACGGACTATCCATGCTGCCCACTCTTCTCGGACAGCCACAAAAACAGAAGAAACACAAATATCTATACTGGGAGCTTCGCGGGCAGCAAGCCGTCCGGATGGGCAAATGGAAAGGGCTGCGTTTGAAACCCGACCGAGAAATCCAGCTTTACAACCTGGAACAAGACATCGGTGAATCAAACGACGTGGCCGACAAATATCCCGACATTGTCGCTGAGGTAGCAGAGATATTCAAAACCGGTCGAACCGGATCGGAGGTCTTTCCATTAAGTAAAACCATCCTTTGATCTTCGGTCGGGGCTAAAAATGCGTCATTCTTTCCTGGCTATCTTGTCGGTGGCAATATGTGCCTCCTGGGTATCGCCCGAAGACATTCCCGGGGTCGCAGCCAGTCAATTCGAACGAAAAAATTTAGCAGATGTTATCGGGGTAACGCACGTTAGCGGAAAATATCATCTGACCGATAAAGATTTTCTCAATGAAGGAGCCGATCAGGTTCAGGCCCTCGGTTCGCGGGTCATCAAGGTTTGGTTTCACAAGCCCCAACGGTCATACCCCTTCAATTCGCAATGGCCCGAGATGAACACACTCGTCGAAATCGCACAATCCCCCTATTTCAAAAAACTCTTCGACAAACCCATGACCACCTACATTTTGATGTGCTTCTCAATGGGCGCGGATGCGGGTTACTGGAGGAAGGGTCTGACCGAAGAACAGAAACTCGAGGAACAACGGCAGTTTTACGATCTGGCCAGGCACCTATTGACCGCCTACAAGGGAACCGGAAAGACGTTCGTACTGCAACACTGGGAAGGCGACTGGCTGATTCGCGGCAACTACAAGGGGAAGGTGGACCCGACTCCGAAGGCGATTAGCGCTATGATCGAATGGCTCAATGCCAGGCAGAAGGGAGTCAACCAGGCCCGGCAAGAGGCCGGATCAAACGGCGTCCGGGTATATCACGCAGCAGAAGTGAACCGTGTCGTCGATTCGATGAGGGCGGGTAAACTCAACATGGTCAACGCAGTTTTGCCTCATACCCGATTAGATCTGGTCTCTTACTCGGCCTGGGATTCAGTCACCGCCCATCACGAAAATCCGCAGGTCTTTCGCGAAGCGCTGGACTTCATCGCGGCCCATCTGCCGGACAGCCACGATTTCGGTGAAAAAAACGTTTATGTGGGTGAGTTTGGGATGCCGGAGAATAACTTTTCTTCCGAGCAGATCCGAAAGACAATCCCCAACGCCGTCAAGACCGCCCTCGACTGGGGATGTCCTTATATCGTGTACTGGCAACTCTATTGTAACGAGCTATCGGATAAAGAACATCAGCCCCCGATACGAAATAACGAAGCCGTTCGCGGCTTCTGGCTGATACGACCCGACGGCTCCAAAGCCTGGACATGGGAATACTTTTACGGACTTTTAAATCCGGAAAAGGAACTTTTTTAACCTTTAGAATACCCCTCAAAACCTATTCCTTCGATTCTTCCTCCATAAACAGCCCGCATAAACGGAATAAAAAGAACATCGGCTACTCTCAACATAGTCGTCATACCCGCGTAGTTAATATTTTTTACTCAAGTTAATTCCCCCGCCCTTCCTGCCGATAAGGTATCAGACAAATAAAAGATCGAACAGGACCAGGCGAGTGATGCGGAGGAGCACTCGCCTGGCCTTTTTTGTATCTCCAATCACCTTGGCGGCCGGCGCGAAAAGAAAAAATATCCTCCGCAGCACCATTGAACCCGACCGACAAAAGCCTCGTATGAAACCTGGCAATTAAGTCGTATCATAAGGAAGTACGCTCATGACGAATGTAGAGACACAGATCGACAATACAGAGTGCCAAACAGGGATGCATACGGACCACCTGTGCTACATTATATCCCAAGGGTTCCATCTCAGTGATGAGCAAGGGTATAAGGCTTTGGTCGATGAACCGAAATTCAAATGCAGACATTGCGGCCGAACGGCCAGAAGCGGCGACAATCTTTGCGTCCCGGATCACCTTTAGGAAACCACGGCTTATCTGTAGAGAAGAGGCTCGCTTCGCCATTGCTTTTCGGCATCGTGGCCATATTCAGCCACACGCGGCCGGCGCTGTCGTAAACGAACCGATTCCATGCCGAGGTAATACCCTGTGGAACTCGGGTGTTTCCCAACGCACTTCAGGCGTAACGTGTACTTGCCGGGATCCGGCCAGAAATCGAGCAAGTGATACTCGCGGCTTAAGACCTCCTCACTGTACAGGTCTATCACAGATCCCAGCTTAATCCCGTCCAAATACGCCTGATACTTCCCGAAATCGTACGAACGTGTCATCACAAGCACAAGACGCTGCGGCTGCTTCTTCTCGACGTCAAACGGAATTTGGACCCAGGCGTCTGCTTGCTCTTGCGGTTTATAAAGCAAATGACCGTCGGGATAAATGTTCAGGTTTTGGACAACGGCCTGTCCGTTTCCATGATAGTCTTCGTCCGTGTACCGCCGGGCCTGAATGATCGTATCCAGACTGGGCAGCGTGCGCTGTCGGGCGTGAGGGGCGCGAGCCTTAAACGTCGGCCGGCCGGTCTGGTACCAAAAAGCCACACTGGAATAATCGTCCTCGCGCTCGTTCCAGCTATGCACCTTTTGCTCAGGATTCTCATCCGCCGAAATCCAGCCGTAATGCTCGAAAGTCACTTTAATCCCCGCGTTAAAGACCAATGGATCAGCAATATGCCAGCGGTAAGCACTCGTGTGGCCCCCTACAATGCCCCACTGGTCAAAATAAGGCACACCAAAGTACGGCGTACCGGTCGTCTTGAGACCCCAGGCGCTTAAGAAGTAATCCTCCGTCCCCGTGCCCCAGATGGACGCCTTTTCCTCGCCGTCGATATAAATCTTCTCATCCCCTTCGCCGAACCAGGAAGGACTCCGCGTCCGCACGCTCAGGACCGTCCCGACATAGTGGCCCTTCCCTTCGGTTTCCAGGATCACATAATCCTGCCCCTTTCGAGCGGGATATTCCTGGCGGTATTGCGCGTAAAAGTAAGGGGTATCCTCGCTGATGCCGTCCTTCTTAATCCAGTCGATGTTGTAGTACAACAAACTGATCGGTTTCTCACTCTGGTTGATCACTTCCACCCGCGCCGACTGACGAAAGGGCATGTGCCAGAAACAGTTATAGGAATCCGCATCCTCGACGATAACGGGTAAGCTGATCACTTCGCTGCGTTTGCCGAAGCTATTGGCGAAGAAATCGCCCACCGGCGCCTCGATAGCCGGACGTTCGCAGCCGTCCCAGTACAGCCGGAGCAGCATCTCCTGATGGTTGGCCGAGCCGTTCTTCGCCCACGGGTGCGGCGCAGGCCCCAGGAAGGTCATCCAGATGTGTGTGATGACTCCCGGCCCTTTGACGTCCATTAAAACCTTCGTCCGGCCGGGTGGAACGCTTTTATTATCCCGGTTGCTTTGCGGGTCCGGCTCGCCGTCGGGATCGTATTTGCCGTCCGGCCCGATCTTGTGCGTCGAAGTCGCCCGCATGCTCCGCCCCTCGTGCGGCCGGGCCAGATCGGCAAGAGAATCCGCAAGTAAAACCTGTGAAAAGCAAAGACCGAGTAAAATACTTAACACGAATGACGAATGCGTCCGAATCATTTTCTCCCCCATCAATACAATTGCCTCTTGATCGCCTGGGCATGGATAAGCTCGAAGATAGCTTTGACAAATTCACTATCGAGGCCAAGCCGTTCCGCTCTGGTCATATGGTCGGCGAGCAGGCTCTCCCATCGATGAAGCTGGAGAACGGTCATGCCATGTTCCTGTTTGAGCTTGCCGATTTCCTCGACCCGCTTCATTCTCTCGGCCAAATCCTGTATAAGCTCCGCATCCACGTGGCTGATCTCAGCACGCAAACGGGCGATCTTTCCCTTGACCTGTTTGTCCTTAACGGAGACGTTGCGGGCCTGAAGCCTGTCAAGCATCTTGATCAGTACGCTTGGCGTAATTTGCTGCTTCGCATCACTTAATGCCTGGTCCGGCTTGATGTGCGTCTCGATCATCAGGCCCTCAATGCCCAAATCCAACGCCGTCTGGGAGATCGGCTCGATGAGATTGCGATTGCCCGCGATGTGGCTCGGATCGCAAATCAAAGGCAAATCCGGCAGAAGCCTTTTCAACTCGATCGGGATCCGCCAATTCGGACTGTTGCGGTACTCCATCTCCGCATAGGTCGAAAAACCTCGATGTATGGCGGCCAGTTTTCTAATCCCGGCGTGATACAATCTTTCTATCGCCCCAAGCCACAGACCTAACTCGGCATTGACGGGATTCTTGACGAGGACGGGGATATCCACGCCTTTCAACGCATCCGCGATCTCCTGGACCTGGAACGGATTCACCGTCGTTCTGGCTCCAATCCATAGAATATCCACCCCTTTATCGAGACAGAGCTCCACGTGCTGCGCGTTCGCCACCTCGGTCGTGGTGAGCAATGACGTCTCGGCACGGGCCGCCTTCAGCCATTCCAAGCCGATCTGACCCACGCCCTCGAACGAGTTGGGACGCGTACGCGGTTTCCAAACTCCCGCGCGGAAGACCTTCACATGTGGACATTTCACCAGTTTTCGCGCCGTTGAAACGACCTGCCGCTCGGATTCGGCACTACACGGACCCGCAATCACCCACGGAATCTTGTTGATTTTCAACCAGGCTGAGAGTTCCGATAAATTCCGACTCATTTTTTTTACATTCTCAGTCATTGATCACCCAAATTTGAGTCACATATCGATCCTTCCTGTTCCGAGAAGCTCAGGCTCTGGAACATCCTGTCCGAGATCATAACCTTCGATACACCACAATTCAAGAACGGAACACTATCACGTATGTCCTCAAATATCTGAATTATGGTCATTCTCAGGAAAATCCAATATCATAAAGAGAAAAGAAAATATCATGTGGCTACAAAATAAAAACGAAATCGAAGCCTTTTTGCGAAAAAATGTCCCCCTTCATATTTACAGCATCGGGGATCTGGACGACTTCTTTTGGCAAGACACTGAATGGCACGCCTTGAAAGAAGGCGATGAAATCCAAGCGCTTGCGCTCATATACACACGAAAGTCACTTCCAACGCTTCAGGCCCTGTCCGAACAACCCGATCCCATGCGGAAACTGCTCCGATCGATATCCGATATATTGCCGGACCGCTTTCATGCCCATCTCAGTCCCGAAGTCGGCGAGGGTTTAAAAGAACGATACAAAATTGAATCCTGTGGGAAACATTATAGAATGATGCTAAACAGCAAGCATCTTCCGGCTAATATTGATTATTCACAAATCATACAATTGACAGATGATGACTTGAGTCAAATGCTCCAACTCTATGAGGATGCTTATCCCGGTAACTGGTTCGATCCGAGGATGCTCCAGACAAAACAATACTTCGGGATAAGAATCGGTAACAAACTGGTCAGCGTGGCAGGCATACACGTTTACTCGGAAAGGTACAAAGTAGCGGCTTTGGGGAACATCGCCACACACCCGGATTTCAGAGGCCAAGGTTTCGCCCAATCTGTGAGCGCGCAATTATGTCGGTCCCTCTATGAAAATGTGGACTATATCGGATTAAACGTCAAAGCAGACAATGCCCCGGCGGTCGCATTGTATGAAACGCTGGGTTTCGAGATTGCCGCTCATTATTCTGAATGTATGATTTCCACATCTTGACATTGTCAAAAGTCTTGATTTTTTCAAATTTTTTTGCATAATATGAACTTTTTACGGGGATAACCCGTAAAAAATACACGCTCGAGATACACAAAGGGCTGAAAGTCTAATCTGGAAAAAATTGAGGAACCTATTCAGGTGACGGTTTTACAAAGGAGAAGCCTCTATGGCGACAGATGTTAAGCAGATTGGTGAATTGGTGAAGGAAAAAAGCGAATTCGTCAGATCGCTGTTCGCAGAGATGGACAAAGTCATCATTGGGCAACGCTACATGCTCGAACGCATGTTGATCGGCCTTCTGGCTAATGGGCACATTCTGCTGGAAGGCGTGCCGGGCCTGGCCAAAACGATGGCTGTAACGACTTTATCCCGGGCGATCAACGCCGATTTTAAGCGCATTCAGTTCACGCCCGATTTGCTCCCGGCCGACCTGATCGGAACGCAAATTTATCGGCAGTCGGACGGCGAATTTCAGACCCGAAAAGGTCCGATATTCACCAATATTGTTTTGGCCGACGAAATCAACAGGGCCCCGGCCAAAGTGCAAAGTGCCCTGTTGGAAGCCATGCAGGAAAAACAGGTCACCATCGGCGACGAGACCTTCGACGTGCCCAAACCGTTTCTGGTGCTCGCCACGCAAAATCCTATCGAGCAGGAAGGGACCTATCCGCTCCCGGAGGCCCAGTTGGACCGATTTATGCTGAAACTCAAGATCGACTATCCCGATAAGACCGAAGAGCGCAAGATACTTGACAGGATGGCCGGGACGGATGTCCACTTCGATATCCGGGCGGCGGTCCAACCGGAGGACATCGCACAGGTCAGGAATGTCATCGATGAAATCTATATCGACGAGAAAATCAAAGATTACATCGTCGATATCGTCTGCGCTACAAGAGCACCGGATAAGTACGGCATGGACATGGCCAATTTCATTAACTACGGCGCCTCGCCCCGCGCGACGATCTATCTCGCCCTCGCGGCCAAAGCCCATGCGTTTATCCAACAAAGGGGCTATGTAACGCCGCAGGACGTCAAGAGCATCGGCCCCGACATTCTACGCCACAGAGTCATCGTCAGCTATGAGGCCGAGGCCGAGGATAAGACAAGCGAAGACATCATCAAAACGATTTTCGACAGTATCGAAGTCCCTTAGACATAACATCACCGATCCGGTGTTGACAGCGATGATACCTAAAGAAATCATAAAGAAAATAAGGCAGATTCAGATTTACACGTCTCGGGCGGTCGATGCCAGTTTCGCCGGGCAGTATGAGAGCGTCTTCAAAGGCCGGGGCATGCAGTTCGACGAGGTGCGCGAATACACCCCCGGCGACGATATCCGCACCATCGACTGGAACGTCACCGCCCGTACGGGCAAAGCGTATATCAAACGATTCGTCGAAGAGCGCGAAATGACGGTGATGTTTGCGGTGGACCTGAGCGCATCGGGCGACTTTGGTACAGTGAACAAGATGAAGAACGAGCTGGCCGCGGAATTCTGCGCGGTTCTGGCCTTTGCCGCGGCGAAGAACAACGACAAAGTCGGACTGCTCATTTTCACGGATCGGATCGAACTCTATATCCCGCCCAAGAAGGGCATCCGCCACATGCTGAGGCTGATTCGCGAGCTGCTCTTTTTCAAAATGCCTAAAAGAAAGACCAACATCCCCCAGGCCCTGGATTATCTGGCCAAGGTGATACGCAAGAAAGCCACGGTGTTTCTCGTGTCCGATTTCATCGAAACGGATTTCAAGAAACCTCTAAGCCTTCTGAACAAACGTCATGACGTGATTGCCGTCTCGGTCCGCGATCGCGCCGAGGTGGCGCTGCCCGGCGTGGGACTGATCGAATTTGCCGACGCCGAAACCGGCGAGATTCTTCTGGTCGATACGTCCAATCGAAGATTCAGGAACCAGTACAGCAACACAAGTGCGGAGCGATTCGACGGGCTCAAGAACATGCTGCAAACGATTAACGTCGATTGCATCAGCATCAACACGGACAAACCCTATATCCAGGACCTGGTCCGGTTTTTCCACATGCGTCATCGACGATATTAGGCCGAAGGAGTAAAAAAAGGTAGCACGGCCATCTTGGCCGTGTTCTCACGGGCTGGAAGCCCGTGCCACAATTGAGGAACAAATATGATGGAAGAGAAATTGAATTTTTCACTCCCGGAAAAGAAGCCAGGAAGCATGGCCGGTCATTGGATTATGATCGTGTTGCTCTTGATCCTGATCGGTCTAACCGCGGTCGATCTTACCTCAAAGCCGGTGAGCCAGGGGCAGGCCCCTGATGTTGCAGGTCGATCTTTCTCCCCGGAACAAACCAAGCAATTGGCTGCTAAACTCGCCCAGCGAAACTTACACCAGCGAGCAGCGAAAGTCTGGGAAGATTATCTCGCGGCCGGCACGCTCACGGAGACCGAGCGCGCCAGGACGCTTTTTCAGATTGGCACGCTTTTGGAAAAGGCAAATTTGTACGACCGGGCCATTGAATATTTTTATCGCAGCGAAGCCGTTGCGGAGCTTGACGAGCTCAAATCTCAAATCAGCGCCCATATCAAGGATTGCTTCGAAAAGCTTGGCAGTTTTTCGGCACTGCGTTACGAGATGATGGACCGGACGAGCTTCGAAGGCGCCCCGGCGGCGGGCGCGAAAGTGGTCGCCGAGATCGGCGCTGAAAAAATCACCGAAGCCGACCTCGATGCGGCCGTAGAAAACGACATCGAAAACCAACTCGAACCCATGGCGGCGTTTATGACGAGAGAGCAGCTTAACGAACAGAGAAAGAGGATGCTCGATCAATATAAAAATCCCCGGGCCAAACAACAATACCTGCAATCATGGCTCGCGCAGGAGCTTTTATATCGGCAGGCTTTAGAGGACGGGCTGGCGGAAAAGCCTGAGGCCAAAAAGCTCATTAACCAATTGACGCGCGGCGCTTTAAGTCAACTCCTTATGAACAACGAGCTTGCCAATAAGATCAACATTACCGAAACCGATCTTCAAACGTTCTACTCGGCCAATAAGGAAAAATATATCGATCCTGCAAAGGCAACAATCAGCCACATTCTCGTCGATGATGAACAACAAGCCAAAGATCTGATCGAACGGATCAAGAACGGTGAAGATTTCGCTGAACTGGCGAAGCAATTCTCGAAAGATGAGAGCACCAAACAAGCCAGCGGAAAAATTGATTCGGAAGTTCAAAAAGGTTCCTATATCCCCGGTATTGGCACGAACGATCAATTGAACGATAAAATATTCACCGTCGAACCTCCAAAAGTGCTGGAGGAACCTTTTAAAACGGAAAAGGGTTTTGAAATTGTCAAAGTGGAATCAATCATCCCCGAACGCCAGTTGCAATTCGACGAAGTCAGACAGCAAGCGATGTCAACGCTCGCCAATCAAAAGCGTCAGGATGTTCAGCACGATTACATCAAGCAAATGATGGACAAGTACAATGTGATCGTTCATACATCGGTGTTGGGCGGTGCTCAAGAGAACGAATCAGAAAAGGTAAGGTAATCGCTCTATAGAAATGAAACGAAGCTCGGCTAAAATCCGGTTGACTTTGAATATACTGCTCTGCTGTTGCCTGTTCTGGGCCGGAGCGGGATGCGAGAAAAGTGCCGATGACGCCGCCGGGAAATCAGAATTCGAAATCGATAAAAAATTCGAGAGAGGTCCTTTAACCGTTCACGTGCGGGCCGGCAAATCGAAAATGACAATTGCCGAGACCGTGTTGTTGGAACTGGAAGCCGCTGTGGAGCCGGGTTATGAAGTCCGGATGCCAAAGGTCGGCGAAGCGCTGAAGGACTTCGGCATTGTCGATTGGGATAGTCCGGGTGACAAGCTCGATCAGGATAATCGCGTCGTGAGCACATATCAATACCGGCTCGAACCTTTTCTTTCCGGCACCTTCGCGATCCCGGCGTTTACATTTGAATTTTACGATGTAAATAACCCGGAAGAAAAAAAATATGAGCTAACCACCGAGCCGTTCGATATCGAAGTGACCTCCCTGCTCGGCGAACAACGAGCCGAGCTCAAGATAGAAGATATCGAGGATGTCGTAGAAATACCCAAAAAAGCCTCCTACGGGTGGGTATGGCCGGTCATCGTGATCGTGTTCGTGGGAGCGGGTACCGGGCTTTGGCTTCACCTGCGGCGCAAGCGAGTCAAGGAGCTTGTCAGGCTTTTCAAACCTGCCCACGAGCTTGCGTACGAACGGCTCCGGGCTTTAGTCAAAGAGGACTTAGTCGAAGCGGGCAAAATCAAGGAATTCTACGAACGAATCAGCAATATTCTAAGGCACTATATCGAGCATCGTTTTAGCCTAAGGGCGCCGGAACGAACGACGGAAGAATTCCTTTCTGAACTCGCCCATACAGATGTTCTGGCAACTTCCGACAAAGAACGGCTGGGAGAATTCCTGGAACATTGCGATTTGGTCAAATTCGCCAAACACACGCCGACCACCGAGCAAATACAAAAAACGTTCGACCTGGTGAAAGATTTTATTGAGAAAACGAAATCCGACGACCGGAAGGTCGATGTGACGGAGATGATTCGGTCCGAAGAGACCGCTGAGATTGGGAGCGCCTAAATGCAGTTGTACTCACCCTGGGCCTTGCTGTTGCTTTTGGTTGTGCCTGTTCTGGCGTATCTGATGCTGCGCAAAAAGGGCACCGCCGCCGTCCGATTTCCGAGCCTGGTGATCATGAGAAACTGCTCTTTATCCTGGCGGATTCGCCTACGCCCTTTGCTGAAAGTGGCAAGATTGGCCTGCGTGATTCTCCTCATCACGGCCCTGGCGCGCCCGAGACAGGGAACGAAGCTTACCGAAGAATCCACCGAAGGCGTGGCCATTGAAGCCGTCGTGGACCGCTCGGGCAGTATGGAAACCGAGATGGACTACTTCGGGCAGAAGCTGAACCGGTTAGAAGTCGTTAAAAAGGTGCTATCCGATTTTATCGAAGGCGACGATAAAGATCTAAAAGGCAGAAGCAACGATCTCGTCGGCCTGATTACGTTCGCTCGATACGCCGATACGAAATGCCCCCTGGTGCACAGCCACAACGTTCTGATCGAGTTCTTGAAAAAGACCGACTTTGCCATACGAAATGAAGACGGCACGGCCATCGGAGATGCTGTTGCTTTAGCCGCGGCACGCCTGCGAAAAGCCGAAGAGGAAATCCACCAGAGGAAGAAGCAATTAGCCCTGGCCGACGAGGAGATCTCAGACGCCAATGAAAGTGGTTTCAAGATCAAAAGCAAAGCGATCATTTTACTGACCGACGGCATTAACAACGCAGGCCAGTACGATCCCCTGGAAGCGGTTGAGCTGGCGAAAAAATGGGACATCAAAATATACACGATCGGCATCGGTTCGGGCCAGGCATTTAGGGCAGTCCAGATGCTGGGCACAACTTTTAGGATGCCGACCGGGCAGAATCTCGATGAACGTCTGCTCAAAACACTTGCAGAAAATACGGGTGGATTCTACGGCCGGGCTGATGACGCCGAGGCCCTTCGCACAATCGTCAAAAAAATCGACGCATTGGAAAAAACAAAGGTCAAATCCGTGCAATATACACAGTTCGCGGAACGCTTTGGGCCGTGGACGTTAGCTGCTCTGCTGATGCTGGGCGCGGAGATATTAGCCGGATGTAC
>Ga0272441_10012698_pt1 | contig 12251 bp, 9 predicted proteins | sample SSMProp6N_FD_193582 | JGI IMG/M metagenome (GOLD analysis project Ga0272441, IMG submission 193582) | Marine sediment archaeal communities from Little Sippewissett salt marsh, Falmouth, MA, United States - SSM-Prop-6N | ecosystem: Environmental > Aquatic > Marine > Wetlands > Sediment ...
ACGTCCAGCCGGACGAGGACGATCACGCCGCGCCCGAGCACGTCGAGCCGGCCGAGAACGATCGCGCCGCGCCCGAGCACGTCGAGCCGGCCGAGGACGATCTCGCCGCGCCCGAGCACGTCGAGCCGGCCGAGAACGATCGCGCCCCGGCCCGCGCCGCGATCGGCGCCCAGCAAGAGCGCCGCGCCGAGCCGTTCGGCGCCCTCCCGGACCTCGACGCGCAGTTCCGCCGGCAGGTCCTCTCGCCTGGAGTCCCTGCGCAGCCGGGCCAAGTCTTCGGCCACGAAGGCCCCGGCGAAGTAGCGGCCCCCGGCGGCCGAGCCCGCCACGGAGTGGGATTATTCCCGACTGCGAGCTTGCCCCGCGCCCTTCGGCGGCGGTACACTGCGCTTCCATGAGCGATGCCATGGATCTGCTGCGGTCCGTCAAGGACCGAACCGACGAAACCGAGTTCTACACCCCCGTCCCCGACGGTTACCGCGTGGGCAGCACGAAGTACGTCGTGGTCTTCGGGACGGTCATCAGTGGGCTCGGGAAGGGGATCTTCTCCTCGTCTCTCGCTAAGCTCCTTAAGGACAAGGGTTTACGTGTTTCCCCGATCAAGCTCGAAGGCTATCTCAACATCGACTCGGGCACGCTGAATCCCTTCCGTCACGGCGAGGTGTTCGTCCTCGACGACGGCATGGAAACCGACATGGACCTGGGGACCTACGAGCGAATGCTCGACCAGGACCTCGCCCGGGCCAACTTCGCCACCAGCGGGCAGATCTACCGCACCGTGCTGGACAAGGAGCGGGCGGGCAGCTACCTCGGGCGCGACGTGCAGATGATCCCGCACGTCACCGGTGAGGTGAAGCTCCGCCTCCGCGAGCTGGCGGTGGCGTCCGAGGCCGACGTCGTCTTCGTCGAGGTCGGCGGGACCGTGGGCGATATCGAGAACGCCTTCTATATCGAGGCCCTCCGCGAGCTGAGCTACGAGGAGGGGGAGGGCTCGGTGGCGTTCGTCGCGCTGACGTACGTCCTTCGCCCGCCCGCCCTGGGCGAGCAGAAGTCCAAGGCCGCCCAACTCGGCATCAAGCGGCTGATGGAACTGGGCATCCACCCGCACCTGATCGCCTGCCGGGCCGAGTCCCCGGTCACCGAGAAGGTCCGCCAGAAGATCTCCGTCTACAGCAACGTCCCGATGCGCCGGGTCTTCAGCATGCACGACCTGCCCAGCATCTACTTTCTGCCCGAGCTGATGCGCGAGGCCCGCCTCGACAGCGAGGTCGTCCAGATGCTCAACCTCGGCGCGCGGGTCAACTCCGCCCAGGACGCCCGCGCCGCCGCCGAGTGGGAACGCTACACCCGCCGAATCACCTCCGCTGACCGCACCGTCACCATCGGGATCACCGGCAAGTACACCGCCCTGCGGGACAGCTACGCCAGCATCATCAAGGCCCTCGAGCACGCCGGGGCGGCCAACGGCGCCATGGTCGAGGCCGCCTGGATCGACACCACCGACCTGTCCGACGAGACCGTCGCCGACGCCCTCGCCGACTGCGACGGTATCATCGTGCCCGGCGGGTTCGGCGTTCGCGGCACGGCCGGGAAGATCGCCTGCATCCAGCACGCCCGGCACCACAAGCTGCCGTACCTGGGCATCTGCCTGGGGTTCCAGATGGCCGTCATCGAGTACGCGCGGAACGTCTGCGGGCTGGCCGACGCCGACAGCACCGAGCTGGACCCCGACTGCGCCACGCCCGTGATCTCCATCCTGCCCGAGCAGAAGAAGATCGAGGGGCTCGGTGGGAACATGCGGCTGGGGGGGCAGGACGTGGACCTCGCCCCCGACACGCTCGCGGCGGAGCTGTTCGACGGCGCGGCCCGCATCCGCCAGCGTTTCCGCCACCGCTACGAGGTCGACCCGCAGTACGTCGAGACGCTCCAGCAGGCGGGGATGATCTTCTCCGGCCGGCACCCGGTCCACCCGATCATGCAGGTCCTGGAGTTGCCGCGGGAGACGCACCCGTACTTCATCGCCACGCAGTTCCACCCCGAGTTGACCAGCCGCCCGCTACGGCCCCAGCCGCTGTTCGTCGGCCTCGTCGCCGCCGCCCTCCGCCGAGCCGCCGCCCCCGCCGCCTCGGCGAGGTGAACGGCGGACCGCCGGCCCCACCACCGCCCGCTTACGACGGGGCTTGTCCCCGTCAAGCGGTGATTGGGCACCTACGGGGCGGCTTGTGTTACCCTTCCGGGAAGATCATCGCTTCGGCGAACTGCATCTGGAAGTCGCCGTCCTGGGAGAGTTCGACGTGGCGGGCGAGGCGGGCGAGCTCCTCGGCGCGCCGGCGGGCGGTGGTGGAGATCAGCGCCCAACGGGCGCCGCTGAGGGAGGCGTTGCCCACGTAAAGGATTCGTTCGTGGCCAAGCCCGGGCGGCAGCAGGCCGATCCGCTGGGCCTTGCTGCGGCGGATGAAGCTGCCGAACCCGCCGGCGATCAGCACGCGCTTCAGGTCGCCGACGGCCAGCCCGGCCTGCTTGAGCAGGACGGCGACGCCCGCGCGGATCGCGCCGGTGGCCAGTTGCAGCTCGCGGATGTCCTTCTGCGTGACGGTCACGGCGGGGCGGCCGGCGGCGGCCTCGGCCAGGACGAACGCCGGCTGGCCGGCCTCGCCGACGACCACGCGCCGCCGCAGCGCCTCGCCCAGCGAGCCGTCCAGCTCGGCGGGCGGGCACATTCGCCCGGTCGAGGCGACGATGCCCGTCTCCAGCAGCCCGGCCGTCAGGTCCACCAGGGCGCTGCCGCAGAGGCCGACGGGCTCGACGTCGCCGATGACGCTGAACTGCACGTCGTCGTCGAAGATCACCTTCTCGACGGCCCCGGCGGTCGCGCGCATGCCGCAGGAGATTCGGGCGCCCTCGAAGGCGGGCCCCGCCGCGGTGGAGGCCGCCCAGACCCGCCCGTCGAAGGCCAGGACGATCTCCCCGTTCGTGCCGATGTCGATCATCAGTGCCGGGCCGGGCTGCTCGGCCAGCTCCGTCGCCAGCATGCCCGCGACGGTATCGCCGCCGACGAAGCCGCCGATGACCGGGAAGATGACCGCCGCCGCCCGCTCGTGGATGTCGATGCCCAGCTCGGCCGCGGGAATCGTCAGCGACCGTCCGAAGGCCGGGACGAACGGCACGTGCCCCAGTTGGGCCGGGTCGATCCCGCTGAGCAGGTGCTGCATCGTGGTGTTGCCGCTGAAGGTCGCCTCGTAGATTCGCTCGGGGCCGACGCCGGCGGAGCGGCACAGGGCGGCGAGGATCTCCGCGAGGGTCGCCACGACGGTCGCCCGTAGCTGCTCCAGGCCCTCCGGCGTCGAGCCGTGCTTGATGCGGCTGAGCACGTCGTCGCCGAAGCGGACCTGAGCGTTCATGGCCGACTCGACCGCCGCCTCCCGCCCGGTGGTCAGGTCCACCAGCGAGCCGACGATCGTCGTCGTGCCCACGTCGAAGGCCACGCCGTAGCACTCGCCCGTCGTATCGCCCGGCTCGAAGTCGATCAGCGAATGGTCGGCCAGCACGGCCGTGCCTTGGAAGCCGCCGTCGCGCAGCCTTCGCCCGAGGCGGCGCAGCAGGCCGAGGTCGACCGACACGGGCCCGACGGCGTTTTGGAGGCGGAGCAGGTCGGGCACGTCGTCTTCGAGGGACGGCTCGCCGAGCTCGACGTATCGTTTTCGGACGGCGGGTCGGACCTCGGCGGCGTCGGCGGTGCGGGCCTCCTCGAGGATGCGGTGCTGCCCGGCGAACAGGGAGCTGTCGGGCACCTCGATGGTGCACTCGCCGCAGATGCAGCTCTGGCAGGCGAGGCGCCAGCCGGCGTCGAGGTCGGCGGGTCCGAGGCGTTCGGTCTCGGCGGCGGTCGGCGCGCACGGCATGCCGGAGATGCGGACGCGGCACTTGCCGCACGTGCCCTGCCCGCCGCAGGGGGTGTCGATCGGGAGTCCCGCGCGCGCGGCGGCCTCCACGATCTTCGTGCCCTTCAAAACGTACACCGCCCGTCCGAGCGGCTGGAACGTCACGCGTAGCTGGCCTTGCGTCATCGGTCTTTCCCAAGGGCTGTCGTGGCCGGGGCGTCTGGCCCGCGCCACCACCGACAGTCAAACACCGAATCTACCGGTCCGCGCTTGCCGTTGCGCGGTTTTTCCCGGAATTCGCGGGAGCGGCGCGATACGGTTTCCGCGTTCAAGCATGCGAAGGAGCGAACGCGATGAACCACCGTGCGTTGCAGTGGATTCCGCCCGCCGCGGCGGCCCTGGCCTGGCTTGGCAGTACGGCATTCGGCGCGGCCGAACCGGCGGCACCGACGACCGCCCCGGCGGCCTCGCAGCCCGCGAAGCCGACGCTGCCGGCGGAGCTGGCACGGTACTGGCGCGCGTACAAGGCCGCCTGGGAGGCCGGCAATTTCCGCAGCCAGACCGCGGCCGATCAGCACCTGGTCGCCGCCCTTCTCCGCGCCAAGCCGGCCGACGCGGCGCTGCTCCGGTCGCTGATGGTCCGGGAGCACGGGCGCCTCGCCGCGACGCCCGAGCGCGACGAGGTTCGCTGCGGGCTGCTCGCCTCCCGAATCGCGCTGAGCTGGACCCGCGTGGACGAGAGCAAGGAGCTGACTGCCGCCGAACTCGCCCTCAACAAGAAGGCGATGTGCGAGGGCGTCACCGACTGGGGCCTGCGGGCCCTGACGCACCTCGCCGGCGAGCTTTCCGAAAAACACAGGGCTCGCCTCAAGGGGTTCCTGTCCGGCACGGCCGTGAGCATGATGTCCGTGATGCAGTCCCGCCTGCCGTGGTCCGGGCGGCTGGGGGAGGCCCGCCGGGCACTGCTGAACTTGCGGCCGGGGCTGGAGAAGCTCGCGGCGGTCGATCCCGTCAGCGAGGGGCAGGTCAAGCAGCAGATGGCGGAGTTTTACCGCGCGCTGGAGCCCCTGGCGGGGCTGGCCGCGGACAAGCAGGCCATCCGCGCCCTGGTGGCGGGCTTCCAGAAGGCCTGGAACACGCGGGACGGGAAGCTGTTCGTCTCGCTCTGGCCGGACCCCGACCACCCGCGGGTCCGCTCGCTGAAGACCCAGACGCTCGCCGCCCGGACGCCCGAGACGCACTGGAAGATCGTCCGCTGGGAGCCGGTGTACATCATCGTGAAGGCGGACACGGCCAACGCGTTCGTCGTTTCCCAGTACCAGACCAAGGACGGCATGAACCACCCCGTGACGCTCCAGCCGTTCCCCGCCAAGAAGACGAAGGACGGGACGTGGAAGCTGAACTGAGGCGGAGGCGGCGGGGGTCTTGCGGATCGTGCTCGCCGGGTGCCGCCTGGCCCGGCCCCTCGCCGGCCCGGGCCGGCGGCCTCTCCCTTCCTCAGCTTCCTTTGCACTGCCGGCCCCCAACCTGCTAGGCTAGCGGAATGTCCGAACCAAGAAGAGATGCGTTGCCCCCGGAGCAGAAGCTGCCGCCGTTCAACATCATGTGCAAGCCGGTCTGCGGCGTGTGCAACCTCGACTGCGTCTACTGCTACTACACGATGAAGCCCGCCGAGCTGTACCCCGGCGTCAAGCGGTTCATGATGACCGACGAGGTCCTGGAGACATACATCCGCCAGTACCTCGAGGCCATGCCCATCCACTGCGACCTCGGCTGGCAGGGCGGCGAGCCGCTGCTGGCGGGCAAGGAGTTTTTCCGCAAGGCGGTGGCGTTCCAGAAGCAGTACGGCCGCGACGGCCAGGAGATCGCCAACGCCCTCCAGACGAACGGCACGCTGCTGGACGACGAGTGGTGCGCGTTCCTCGCGGAGAACCACTTCCTGGTGGGCATCAGCCTGGACGGCCCGCCGCAGTGGCACGACCACTACCGCCGGGACCGCGCCGGGGAGAAGACGTTCCACCGGGCGTGGCGGGGCGTGGAGCTGCTGCGCAAGTACGGCGTGGAGTTCAACGTCCTCGTGACGCTCAACAGCGTCAACGCCCCGCACGCCGGGGACATCTACCGCTACTTCGTCAACCGCGGCATCCAGTACGTGCAGTTCATCCCGATCCTGGAGCGAGACCGGGAGGGCAACGTCCTGCCGTTCAGTTGCACGGCCGAGCAGTTCGGGCGCTTCAACCTCGAGGTGCTCCAGCAGTGGGCCGCCCGCGACGTGGGGCGCGTCAGCGAGCGGTTCATCGACAACATGCTGCACAAGATCATCTTCGACAAGGCGTCGATGTGCTGCTACTCCGAGCGCTGCGCCAACGCCCACATCCTCGAGTGGAACGGGGACTTCTACGCCTGCGACCACTTCGTGTTCAAGGAGTGGAAGGTCGGCAACATCATGGAGCGCCCGCTGGCCGAGCTGGTCACCGACCCGCTGATCGAGGAGTTCGCCCGTCTCAAGACGGCCGTGCCCGACACGTGCCGAGACTGCGAGTACTTCGACTTCTGCCGGGCCGGCTGTCCCAAGCACCACATGCCGATCGGCACGGACCCCGGCCGGTACAACTGGTTCTGCGAGGGCTACAAGACGTACTTCCGCGAGGCCCTGCCCGAGCTGCGGCGGATCGCCGAGTACGTTCAGCGCGGCCAGCAGCCTCCGACGGCCCACCAGCCGCCCGCCGGCGCGCCGACCCGCGAGGCCGCCGCCCGCCAGGCCGCCTTCCAGGCCGGCCCGCCCCCCGACGCCCCCATGCCCGCCAAACCGCGCGTGAGTCCCCCGCGCAAGCCCCCCGGCCGCAACGACCCCTGCCCCTGCGGCTCCGGCCGAAAATACAAAAGGTGCTGCGGGAGGTGACCGGCCGGCGTGGTCCGCGGTATCGCCTGGAGCCTCTTGGAGACCAACGCCTGATCGTCGTCCGTCAGGGCCCTCTGGGCGACTGAGGGTAGCCACGGGCGCCAGCCCGTGGAAGGGGGACGCCCCCCAAGGTGGAGCCCTGGGACAGGGCGATTGGGGATCGTGTGGAGGCTGGCGGAATGGCGATGACGGGCGGTCCGCAGTCCGTACGCGCCTTCACCCCCGGAACACGCAACGGCTGTTCTCGGATTCCCAGACCGTGACGGCCGAGAGCAGGGGGAGGGAAGGGCGGAGGCGGTCCCAGAGGTACTGGGCGATCCGCTCGGCGGTGGAGTTGGCCAGGCCGGGAATGTCGCTGAGCATGCGGTGATCCAACTCGTCGAGGAGGGGCGTCACGGCCCGCTTGATGTCCCCGAAGTCCATCACCCACCCGCGCTGGGGATCGATCGGCCCGGTGACGTGGACGTCCACGCGGTAGCTGTGCCCGTGGAGGCGGCGGCACTTGTGCTCGGGCGGCACGTTGGGCAGGGCGTGGGCGGCCTCAAAGCGAAATGTCCGGATCAACTCTGCGTTCATAGCACCACAGTATACCGCCCGGGGCGGGGTAGAGGTCCGCCCGTGATCGACACTCGGGGCCCGCGGTGTGGCCCCGTCATATGCCTCGCTCCCGGCCGGGCCAGATCAGCTTGTGCAACTGCAGGCCCAGGCGGGCGTCGAGGCGGTCGGCGAGGATCCACCGGGCCAGGTCGGCCGGGTCCAGCCGGCCGTGGACGGGCGAGAAGACCACCGCGCAGCGCCGGCGGAGGTCGTGCTCGGCGAGCATGGCGTGGGCGAACTCGTAGTCCGCCCGGTCGGCCAGGACGAACTTCACCTCGTCCCGTTCCCGCAGGTGCCGGACGTTCGTCCACCGGTTGGCCGCGGCCTCGCCGCTGGAAGGGCACTTGACGTCGACGATCCGCACCACCCGCACGTCGAGGCCGGAGATGTCCTGCGAGCCGTTCGTCTCCAGCAGCGTCTCGTAGCCGGCGTCGCAGAAGCGCCGCAGCAGCTCGGGGGTCTCGGCCTGGAGGAGCGGCTCGCCGCCGGTGACCTCCACACGGGGGCAGCCCATCTCGGCGACGCGGGTGACGACGTCGTCGAGGGCCGTCGGCTCCCCGCCGGACCAGGCGTATTGCGTGTCGCACCACGCGCACCGCAGGTTGCAGCCGGCCAGGCGCACGAACCCGCACGGCCAGCCCGTGCGCGAGCCCTCGCCCTGGATCGACAGGAAGATCTCACTGACCTGGAGCATCGCGGTATTGTACGGGAGAACGCGGCGGCTTTCCCGTATCGGGTTCCCGCGAATCGTCTCGGAGGAGGGCAACCGCCGTCGCCATCCCACGGGGTTCCGGCGGCCGGGACGGCGAACCCCCCCCCAGGCCGGTTAGTCCGCCACGCGGACGAACTGGAAATCGTCCAGGTACGCGGTGCAGTGGGCCGCGTGGAATTCGAGCTGGATGAACGGTCCCCACGTGGGGGTGGTGAACTCGCAGGTGACCCGCTGCCACTGCTCGGCGGGTCTCACGACATTGCTCTTGACCTGCCCGAGCTTCTCGCCCGAGTGGGGCGACCATTGGTAGAACCAGCCGGCGAGGTAGGCCTCGGCCGCCCCGAGCGGCTGGAAGGCCGGCACGGGCCGGGGCTTCCTGCCCCGCTGGCGGGCCTTCTGTGCGGCGGCCTCGGCCTTGGCGATCCGCTCCCGTTGGGCGTTCTCGGCGGCGCGGCGCCGCGCGGCGGTCCAGTCGACGACCTTCATCCACGCTTCCAGCCGGTACCGCGTTCCGGGCTTGAGGGCGATCTGCGGGTCGCCGTGTCCGCTGCGGCCGGTGAAGACGATCGCCTTCCTGCCGGAGCGGGCGTACTTCTCGGTGACCTCGGCATCCCAGGGCATGCCGCGCAGGCGGGTGGTCAGGGGCAGGGGCTGGTCCTCGAAGTCCTCCGAGACGCCGAAGCGGACCATCAGCTTCGTCTCGCCGGCGTCCTGAAGCGTCAGGTTCTCCCAGACGTGCCGAGTCAACTCCGGCGGGAGGGCGAGCAGGCGGTGGCGGACGACGTTGTGCTTGAGCCCGTCGGCGCGGGTCTCGGGCTCGCGGGGCCAGGAAAGGACGAAGTCCAGGTCCGTGTGCGCGCCGCAGACAACGAGTCTCGCGTCGCCGCCTCTCTCAATCGTCCAGGCGGGGCTCCAGCCGGTCTGGTCGTTCAGGAAGGCGACGAAACCGCCGTCGCGGCAGCTTTCGCGGGCGTGCTTCTTCGTCGCGCCGTGGTTGCAGCCGTAGCCGATCAGCCCGCCGCCGACGGGCGTGAGGGCGTGACGAAAGCACGTCGCCTCGCCTGGCCAGAGCAGGTACCGCCCGCTCGTCGCGGCGCTGACGTACTCGTACGTCCGCGGGGGCGGGTCGGTCCACGTGTCGAATGTCGCGTCCACGACGTAGCCGAGCACCGGGTCGGCGCGGAAGACGATCGTGTTGCACGCGTCGACCTTCACCGGCTTCTTGGTGCGGTGGGCCCAGCGGTTGAACGTCGTCTCGCCCTGGTAGCGGCGGGTCAGGACCAGCACCTCGCCCCGGACCTTCCACTCGTAGCTGGCGTCCGTCGCGCCGTACTCGCCGGGAATGAAGTTGTTCGTCCGCAGCTCCGACCCGACGGCCGTGTCGATGTGCCACCGCTCCGGGGGAAACCGCATCGCCCGCGGGGCTTGCCCGGGGCGGAAGTCCTGCACGTAGATCGTGCCGCCGTGAAAGCCCACCGTCGGCATGACGGCGACGACGCGGCCGGCGTCCTTGACGAACCAGAACGGCCAGGCCTTCGGGCCGTCCTTGAACTCGAAGGAGACCTCGTCCTTCGCGACGGACCAGCGGGGCGTGTGGTCGGCGAAGCGGGCGGGGGGTTTGAGGCGTCGGACAAGGGCATCGACCTCCCCGGCGGCGCCGGCAGCGGGGCAGGCCCACGGGACGAGGAGGGCAAGAACGGCGCGCACGGTCCATCGATGCATGTCGGATCTCCCGATCGGGTGCTGTGTAGGTCAATTGCCCGGGGATCGCGTGCGGTTACGGCAGGGCGCGGCTGTGGGTCCATTTGTCCAGAGCGCGAGTGCCCACGGTTCGCCGCCCGTGGGCTTCGAAGCCCGCGCGTTGCGTCACGTGGACATAAACGAATTGTAACCGATTATTATATATGGACTTCTATCCCTTAACCGCGCCCGCGGTCAACCCGCTGAGAAACTCCCGCTGGAGCACCAGGAACAGCATCGCCACGGGCAGGATACTCAGCAGCGTGCCCGCCATCAGCACGCCGTAGTCCTGGCGCTGGAGGCCGACGAGCTGGTTCAGTGCGATCGGCAGGGTGAACAGCTCCTTGGACTGGAGGATGATCTGCGGCCAGAGAAAGCTATTCCACGTGCCCATGAAGGCGATCAGGCAGAACGCGCCGATCATCGGGCGGCTGATGGGCACGGCGATCCGCCAGAAGAGGCCGAACTCGCTGCACCCGTCGATGCGTCCGGCCTGGAGCAGCTCGTCGGGGATCTGGAGCATCGACTGGCGAAACAGGAACATGCCGAACACGCTGACCGCGCCGGGGACGATCAGCCCGAGGTATGTGTCGGCCAGGCGCATGCGGCAGATCAGCTCGTAAAGCGGCGCGAGCATGACCTGCGCGGGGATCATCATCGTCGCGAGCATGACGACCATGACGATCCGCTTGCCGCGGAACTCGTACTTGGCCAGCGCGAAGCCGCCCAGCGAGCTGAAGAACAACTGCACCATGACCGTCGTGCCGGCGACGAACAGGCTGTTCATCATGTTCCGCAGGAACGACATCTGCCGGAACAACTCGCGGAAGTTGCCCAGCGTGAGCCGGTCGGGCGGGGGGAAGAACGTGTACGCGAAGAAGTCCTCGGCGTTCTTAACGCTGCACGCGACCAGCCATACCAGCGGCACGAGCGTGACCGCGCTGCCGACGACCAGGACGGCGTAGACACCGATGCGCGCCACCATTCCGCGGTTCACGTCAGGCCTCCCTCTTCCACGTGCCGGAGAGGACCATCTGCCCCAGCGCCAGCACGAGCACGCCGACCGCCAGCGACCAGCCGATCGCCGAGGCGTAGCCCAGGTCGCCCGTGACGAAGCCGTTCTCGTAGAGGTACATCACGATCGTCAGCCCCGCCGCGTCGGGCCCGCGGCTGTTCTGGAGCATCAGGTACGGCAGCTCGAAGAGCTGGAACGAGCCGATCGTGCTGAGGATGACCACGAAGACGGCCACGGGCTTGATCTGCGGCAGCGTCACGTGCCAGAACCGTTGGAAGGCGTTGGCCCCGTCGACGGTGGCGGCCTCGTAGAGCACCAGGTCGACGTTCTGGAGCGCCGCGAGGAAGTAGATCATGTTGAAGCCGACGTACATCCACAGGGAGGTCAGGACGAGGGCGGGCATGACGTAGTCGGCCTCGCCGAGCCAGTGCAGCTCCAGCGACGTGCCGAACAGGGCGTTGAGCGCGACGTTCAGCAGGCCGAACCGCACGGCGAAGATCAGGCTGAACATCACGCCCACGAAGACCATCCCGACCAGCCGGGGCGAGAAGAAGCACAGGCGGAAGACGTTCCGCCCGCGGAGGCGCTTCCGGTTCAGCAGCAGGGCCAGGCCGAGGCTCAGCGGCAGTTGGATCCCCACGGAGCAGGCGGCGAAGACCGCCGTGTTCCAGACCGCCTTGCCGAAGTCCGGGTCCGTCAGCAGGAACAGGAAGTTGTCCAGGCCGACGAACACGCGGGACTTCGGCCCGCTGGTGATGAACGCCGACAGCACGATGCTCTTGACCAGCGGGTACAGCCCGAACGTGCAGAACAGCACGATGAACGGCGCGACGAACAGGTACGGCGCATACCGCTGCTGCCAGCCGAACAGCCCCTTCCGCCGCGCGCTCAAAACGGGTTCCTCCTCATCTGCTTGCGGACCTCGTCGGCCGCGAGCTTCAGGCGCCGGCGGACCAGGGCCCGGAAGGCCGCGTCGTGGCCGGGTCGGTAGGCGGAGATGCAACTGGCCAGGACCTCGCCCATCTTGCTCTTGGCGAGTTGGAGGAACGGGCTGCCGAACTGCGGGGGGACCTGCTCGGCGAGGCGGATGTACTCCGTGCCGAGCCGCTGGTCGGACCAGTAGGGGCGTTTCTCGGCGAACGCGGGATGGGACCAGGCGTCGGTGAAGGGCGGGAGGATGTTCAGCTCGCGGAAGCGGTCGCCGAGGTCGTTGGGGTCCATGTACATGTGGCGGGCGAGCTTCCAGGCCAGCTCCCGGTCGCGGCAGCGGCGGGTGATGCCCAGCATCGTGCCGCCCCACGTGCTGGTCCGCCGCCCGCCGGCGCGCACGGCGGGCAGGGGCATCAGCTTCATCTTGCCCGCCAGTTGCGGGATGTCGTGCTGGAAGCCCCACGTCTTCCAGTC
>Ga0272441_10012700_pt1 | contig 12251 bp, 13 predicted proteins | sample SSMProp6N_FD_193582 | JGI IMG/M metagenome (GOLD analysis project Ga0272441, IMG submission 193582) | Marine sediment archaeal communities from Little Sippewissett salt marsh, Falmouth, MA, United States - SSM-Prop-6N | ecosystem: Environmental > Aquatic > Marine > Wetlands > Sediment ...
AGAGTAGGTTAGGTTTATATGATTCTGAAAAAGGTTGTGATCTCTTAAGTCGAAATACAACATTCAAAGTGGAATTCGATGAGACGGAAAAAGGAAAACTCAAAGTTATAATTAGAAAAAGTATTGAGTAGTAGACTCAAAAAAAAATATCACTTCTTTCTATCCTCAGATAATTGGAGGTTTACAGTATCTTCACATCCTAAAAAGTAATATTTTTCTTTTTCGTTTGACAAACTCATATTTATGAACTATATTAATAATTAAGGTAAAAGTACCTTAATGAATAATTGAGGCTACTAAGTGTTCAGCTACATATTGGGTACTGTCAAGTATTTTGTGTAAAATTGTTATTCCCATATTTTTCAAAGAAGGGGAGGTTTTTCCGCACATTTCCAATTGGATTCGTTCTCCAGTGTAGTTCCATTTTTAAGCAAATAAAGGCTAAGAGAGTGTAGCAAGCTCTTTCACCTGCTACAATCTCCATTGATTTCGTTCTTCGTTTAAACTCTTTATTAAGTCTTTCCACTATGTTGGTTGTTCTAAGGGATATCCATTCATCTTCCGGATAATCGAAGAAAGTCAGGCAAGAATTGATAGAGTTTTCAAGGCATTTTACCGCTGAGGGCAGTTCCATTTCCCATTTATTCTTGAAATCCGCAAAGAAGTCCATTGCTTTTCCTTTTGATGATGCGTAGAAGATGGAGCGGACATGATCTGCAACCGCTTGTTTGAGTTTTTTGGGAACCTTTGCGAGAACATTCCTGGCAACATGTACCTGACATCTTTGAACCTTTGCTTTTATAAACTCATTTTTAAAGACCTTTTCAAGACCAGGAAGTCCATCCATAATACCAAGTGTAATATTCTCACCTTTCAAACCTCGCCCTTTTAAATCCTTGAAAAACTCCCGCCAGGTAGTTGCAGATTCCTTGTCTCCAGCCTGTAAACTCAAAACAAGCTTATGCCCCGTATGAGTAACTCCTACAGCAACTAAAACTGGAACAAGCTCGATACTTTTTCCTATTCGCATCCTGAAGTTTACTCCATCAAGAAAGAGATATTTGATCTTCTCCTGTGATAAATCACGGTTACGCCAACTCTCTACAGCTTCTATCAAACCCTTACCAGTATTACTAACTTCCTGTGGAGATATCTTTCTGCCAATCAGCTTTTTAGATATCAAAGCAAGGCTTCTGGTGCTAATACCGGTCAAAAACATCATGCACAAATCTTCTCTTATCGAATCCTCATATCGCTTGCTGCGAGGAAGTATCTTTGTTGTAAACTCGCCATTACGATCCCTGGGCACCTTGACATCAATATTACCAAGCTTCTTAAGTGTAAAGTTTCTTTCATAAGTACCATTGCGGTGATTTACATCATCATCACAACGTTCATAAGGTTTTCTGCCAAGAAAATGAGTCAACTCCACCCTCATTAGCTCAGATAAATACTGACCAACACTCTCCTTGATGTCGACTCGAAGAATCTCGAATAACTTATCAGGATGTTCTTGAATACTGTTGTAAATATCCTTCACCTCTGTTAAACTCAATTCGATTTTCACTGTGCACTTCTCCTTTCTTAAAGATTAAAAATTTTATTACTTTTTTAAAGGAAAAGTGCCGTTAAAGCAACTCCTTAAAAAATTCACACAAAAAAGTTTACACTACCACATATTGTAACACTTGGTAGAAAGATAGAGATATTGTAGCTATATCAAGTTAACCTCCTAAATTAAAATTTTTTTAATTTAGGAGTTAGCTATATGGCTACAACAAAGTTACCTTTTAACAAACACCACCTCTACACCGTAGAGCAAATCTCCAAAATCCAAAATATCAGCAAGAGAACTGTATATCGATGGATTGAAGATGGTCTTAAGCCCATTTCTAAGCAAAAGCCCTTTCTATTTCGCGGAATAGACATAATTAATTACCTTCAAAAGAAGGATAGAGAGAGAAAGCGGCCTCCATGCAAACCAGGACAAATCCTTTGCCCAAAGTGTGGAGTTCCACGCTATAGCCTACCGACCTACATTGAATATGAAGAAACTGGGAAAATTTTAGGGGAATATACTGTCCAAATTATAATTAAAGGTATATGTGAAAAATGCTACTCGAAAATGTGCAAATTTTCTTCAGATAAAAAAATTGAAAAAATAAACTCAATTAGCTTAACTGAAATATTGTATCAAAATCAAAATTCATTCCTCAATAGACGACGAAAACCTCCAATACAAAAACACAAGATAGATGAGAGCATACCAGAACAATTGACGATATTTACTTGGATTGAAAATAACTGTGTAAATGTCAATACTGAAGGGGGGCAAAATTGTGAGTAAGCTGACAATTCAAAATGAGAGAGTTATTTTTAAATTTCAAGAACATTTAAGAGTTAAAAATAAAGGCTATTCAGAAGCAACAATTAATCGAGTAATAAGATCAATTCGATATTATCAGGAATTTACAAAAAATACTGATTTCCGAAACTTCAATTCAACGAAAGCTCTAAAGTTTAGTCAGTTCTTAAAATCTGAAACAGATTACGGTAAATCATTATCACTATCAACTATCGATTCTTATTTAAGAGATCTAAGGATGTTTTTCTCATGGCTCAGCGAGCAACCTGGTTATAAAAGTAAAATAATTAAAACTGATATCGAACATTTTGGTCTTTCTCGAAGAGAGTTAAATATTTCGAACAATGAAAAGCCTAAAGTTATCCCATCTTTGGATTATGCGCATCAACTTACTGGATTTATCGAAATTAAAACCGAAGTGGATATGAGGGATCAAGCTTTGATCGCTTTCACAATCCTAACCGGTATGAGAGATCATGCAATTATAACCCTACCATTAGGATGTATAGATGAGGACAATTTAATAATCAGACAAGATCCGGATTTGGGTGTTCATACCAAATTTGGAAAATATATTTTATCTCTCATATTTAAATTTGATGACAAACTCGTAAGTTATGTATTGGATTGGATAAAATTCCTCAGAGAAAAAGGTTTCAATGACAACGATCCAGTTTTTCCAAAGGCACTCCGAAAGCAAGATTCCAATAATTTATCTTTTGGGCTAGCAGATAAGGTCAGCAATAAATTTTTGACGGATACTGGTATCATTAGAAGCATTTTCAAAATTAGAGCCGAAACAGCAAATTTAAAATATTACCCTCCACATTCCTTTAGACATTTGCACGATCAGCTAGTTTTGAAATACTGTAAAAATGGTGAACAGATTAAAGCTGCAAGCCAGCACTTAGGTCATAAATCTCCTTCAACAACAATATCAGTTTATGGTAAATATGCTCCTAACCAACTTGTGGAGATCCTAAAAGATATTAATAACAATATTGAGGAAGCAAAGGGATTTGAAGAACAGCAGGTCACAGTTCCATGCTTATTAACGAAGAATCCATGGATTAAATTACCACAAAAGAAATGTCAATGACCATGAAATCTACAAGTTTAACTTCAAATACCCTCCAAGATACATACGGGAAAGCATATACACCACAAGAGTTTGCATCATTCCTTGAAATAGATCCGCGCACTGTGATAAAGTATTATCGCCGTTGGGGTGGTATTGAAGTCTCTCCAGGAAAATTTAGGTTCTTCGAGAACATTATCAAGGAAGTGTTAGAAAATGCCAAGCAAAATCACCAAACGGGGTCAAAAGAGATGGAGAGGCAATTTAATGTTAAATGGAGTAAGACGGGACAAGTTGTTTCCAGACAGTACAAAGAAATCTCATCAGGAAGCTGTTCTATGGGAAAAGGAAATCCGGAATATGCTTCAAAAGAACATGACCCCCATGGCTTGCTGGACTACACTTAAATGGGCTAATGAGTATCTCAATTTCGCTGGAGAAAAATATGTAAAAAAGGTTTATAACCAGAAAAGAGCTGTATTTTCAAGATTAGTCAAATATTTTGGACCGAATAAGTCAGTAAATGATATAACTCCTGCATTAGTTTTGAATTATTTGAGAGGACAAGCAAAGAAACGTTCCGGTTACGCGGTTAACAAAGACCGGAAAGACCTTTCTGCAGGATGGAATTGGGCTTTTAAATATCTGGATGGTTTTCCACAATATTTAGTTAATCCGATAAAAGCTATTGACAAATTTCCGGAGGTTAGAAAACCCAGATATATTCCTCCCGAAGAAGACTTCTGGGCAATATATAAGAATGCAGGAGGACAGGACCGGATAATGCTTTTGACTTATCTCCATACAGCAGGGCGAATAAGCGAGATTTTCAATTTAACATGGGATGATATTGATTTCAGTGATAACAGAATCAGGTTATGGACTAACAAACGAGAAAAAGGAAACAGGGAATTTGACTGGCTCCCAATGACACAAGAACTGCGATATGCTTTGCTGAAGACCTGTTAAAGAATCGAGTCATGTATTTGTCTGTTTGGAGGATAATGCATACTGTGCAGATTTTTATGGTAAACCCTTTGCTTATCGACTGCATTTTATGAAAAGACTTTGTGATAAAGCTGGAGTAAAAACATTTGGTTACCATGCCATCAGACATTTAACTGCGAGCATCCTATATCACAAGGGATATGGTGTTTCAGTGATACAAGCAATATTGAGACACAGAAATCCAACAACTACGAATCGGTATTTAAAATCGCTCGGATTGGAAAGTATGCGGGAAGCTCTTGAGGAAGGTTTAAAAAAACCTGCTAAAATAATTCCATTTAACAATCAAAAGGTTTCTGAAGGAAAATTTTGAAGCATTTTGTGTACATATTTTGTGTACAGGTAAGTTAAAAATTAACAATGAATCAGAGAAGCCCTGTATTTATTGGCGTCCCCAGGGGGAGTCGAACCCCCGTTACCGCCGTGAAAGGGCGGTGTCCTGGGCCACTAGACGATGGGGACATATAAATGAGCCGTGTTGGATTCGAACCAACGACCCTCTGCTTAAAAGGCAGATGCTCTGCCACCTGAGCTAACGGCCCATCGTTTGCATAAAACTTAATTGTATCATAATCAATGTCATTTCGTCAATAAAATTTCATCAGAATTAATTAAAATATTAGAAAAAGTTTACTTTCCATCCATCAAATTTGAATATCACGAAAAGCTTTCATTTGAATAAGCTCGTTTAAAATTCTTTAATTTTCTATCCTGACAGAAATCAATGAAATTACCCCTTATTATTGTATTTATAATTTCTTGTATCAATTTCTGATAAAATTTTAATTATTGACTTGGTTGTCTCTCTTGATATAATAGTTTATACAGGAATTTGATTTTCACTTGTCATGCGGAGGTGAAAGAGTCCTGGTGGACTTCGCGGACTTCAAATCCGTTGCAGGGTTGTAATCCAATCCTGGGTGGGTTCAATTCCCACACACTTCCGCCAATTTTAATAAGTCTAAAAACTTGCCTGATAAAGTCAAATCCAAAAAGAGGATAATAAAATCATCGAACACCGGTCAATAAGATGACATCCGTTGAATTTTATCAAAATCTCATAAACGGGATATCTCTTGGAAGTCTGTATGCATTGATCGCAATAGGTTATACAATGGTTTATGGGATACTTCGTTTCATAAATTTTGCCCACGGTGATATATTCATGATGGGTGCTTATTTTGCTTACTATGCTATAACTCTATTAACTTTACCCTGGTGGCTAGCATACCCCATAGCAATAGTTACAACTGTTTTTCTGGGAATTGGTGTGGAAAAAGTCGCCTACAAACCATTGCGTAAAGCACCGAGAATATCTGCCCTTATTTCAGCAATCGGTGTATCCTTCTTGTTAGAGAATTTTGGAATAGTCGTTTTTGGTGGAAGACCTAAGGCTTTTCCAAGACCGGACATCTTAAAAAAAATCTTTGTTATCAAAGGAGTTTGGATTACCGGTATAACTTTTTTCATACCCATTATAACAATCATTTCTCTCATCTTACTTTTACTAATCGTTTATAAAACAAAAACCGGTCTAGCCATGCGCGCTTTAGCATCGGATATGGAAACATCCAGTTTGATGGGTATTAATATCGATAGAACCATATCTTTTACATTTGCAACAGGTTCTGCTTTAGCTGCAATTGGTGGAATAATGTGGTCATTGAAGTACCCAATGATACAGCCTTTGATGGGTATTATCCCAGGATTAAAGGCTTTCATAGCAGCTATCCTCGGCGGCATTGGTTCGATTCCCGGAGCCATGATCGGCGGATTCTGCCTTGGAATTCTCGAAATAATGTTAATTGCCTTTATGCCTTCGTTGACCGGTTATAGAGATGCATTCGCTCTGTTTATCCTCATAGTGATTCTTTTGATAAAACCAACTGGGATTATGGGAAAAAACCTGGAGCAAAAAGTATGATGAAAAAACGATATACATTATATGCAGCAGGATTTCTAGCCCTATGTTTAATGCTCTTTCTTTGTGAAAATCTCCTTGATCCCTATATGAAAAGGATCCTTAACTTATGTGCCATATATATCGTTTGTGCATTAAGCCTTAACCTCATTTATGGTTTCACAGGGCAATTTTCACTTGGTCACGCAGGCTTTATGGGAGTGGGAGCATATACTTCCGCCTTGCTGACGCTCTCGTCACAGCAGAAAGAAGCAAGCTTCATAATAAAACCATTAATATATCCTTTAAACTCAATTCAATTACCCTTTTTCCTTTCTATAATCATTGCAGGACTTATTGCAGCTATTTTTGGAGTGATTATCGGAATACCATCCCTCAGACTAAAAGGTGATTACCTTGCAATTACTACACTCGCTTTTGCCGAGATTTTCAGAATAGTCATTAATAACACCATATCGATAACAAATGGACCACTGGGTTTGAAAGGCATCCCCGAATATACGAATCTGTATTGGAGTTGGGGTTCAGCTTTTGTCACTCTATGGGTTATTTACAGACTCATAAAATCAAGTTATGGAAGAGCGTTCATGGCAATTAGAGAGGATGAAGTCGCAGCAGACACCATGGGTATTAATCCCTTCCGACACAAGATGCTCGCTTTCATAATAGGTTCATTCTTTGCTGGTATCGGTGGAGCTTTACTCGGACACCTGATCACTACCATTGATCCCAAAACATTTATATTTATCCTGACATTCAATATTTTGATTATTGTCGTAATCGGAGGTAAAACATCTTTTATAGGAACCTGCATTGCTTCAATTTCTATAACCATCCTTTTAGAATTACTAAGACCAATTGAAGGTCCCATGAATTTTTTCGGGTTGAATTTTAATGGTTTGCCTGGATTGAGAATGGTCATATTTTCCTGTATCCTCATTTTTGTGATTATCTTTTATGGAGAAGGAATTGGCTCCATATTCAAAAAGCTTAAAATGAGACGGTAATATGAATGAAATTGACAAAAAGACATTGATTGATTTCTATGAAGCTCTTTATATTCGTCATGGACCAAACTATTTGGGTTCAGGTTGGCCCAATCAAAAAGATCAGATCAAAAGATTCAGGATTTTGACTGAAATTGCTGATTTGGACGATAGTTCCATACTTGATGTGGGATGTGGATTCGGTGCCCTGTATGAATATTTAAAAGAAAACTTCAAAAATTTTGAATACAAAGGCATCGATATATCAAAAAAAATTATTGACGCTGCTAAAAAAAAATATCCTGAAGCTGATTTCAGAACGCATGATCTAATTGAAAAAGATCTGAGTTCGTATTTCGACTTCGTCTTATTGTCCGGAGCCTTTAACCCAAAGCTTTCAGACAACTGGTTATTTATCAAAAATTTGATAAGTAGAATGTTCGGTTCATGCATAAAAGGTATTGCGTTCAATATGTTTTCTGACAAAGTTGATTATATGGATAAAAAAATTCATTACCAAAACCAGAATCAGTTGAGAAAATACCTCCAAACTCTCACAGATAAAATCATCGAAAGGGATGACTATATGAATTACGAGTTCACTGTCTATCTTTACAAAAAATGAAATTAAAAAATTTTTTCACAATTCTAACTTTCACATTTTTCCTGACTTCAACATGTAATTCGGAAGATAGTTGTCCTAGTGATGATTCTTATCATATTAAATATTTGCTCGATAAAGCATCTGACAGCAGAACAAGCAAAAAAAACGAGAGCAAAATAGCTTTAGAAAAGCTGCTTGAAATTAAATCAACTGGCGATATTGAATTACTAATTGATGAGTTTAGTACGAAAAATATAAGCAAAAAAATAATTCTTTATCAAATTTTTAATCATTTGGGAAAAACAGCTTCCCCCTTTTTAAAAAAGACTTTAAGAAAAAGAGATGAAAAAACAGACCTTGTGATTTTAATACTTGGAAATATCGGTGATAAAAGCTCCCGAAAGAAAATTAGAAAATATCTTGATGATCCTGACAGAATCATCAGAAAATCAGCCACCGAAGCCCTTGGAAACTTGAAAGACAAACATTCGGTAAAAAAGCTTATGAAACTGACTGAAGATCCATGGGATCCCATAAGATTGACTGCCATAAGATCCCTTGAAATGATTGATGATAAAAGAGCTGTTTCATGTCTTATTCAGAAGCTGAATGATCCCATTTTCAATGTCAGATTTGCAGCCTCTGAAGCATTGATAAAATTCAAAAATGATGCCGAACCAAAACTCGAGAAATTTTTGGAAATTCACCTTGAGAAACATATCAAATTATTAGCATTGAAAACTTTGAATGAAATGAAAAACGGAAAAAAATAAATCTATCTTTATTTCTCCAAGTCATTAATTATATAATTTAGTATATATTTTATTAAAGTGATTGTAATTTACATCCGATCGCTGGTTATCACAAAAAGTGTGAAAAAAAGCTCAGACATATTCACAATGAAAAAAACTTCATACGAGGTAAGAGATGAAACTATTTAAAAGATTATTCGGATTAATAAGGTTTATTCTATTGATTGCAGCTCTATTAATGGGGGGAATTGCATTCTTCAGAACAGGTGGATTCTCCGACATAAAATGGGACTTAAAAGATATCAAACGTGAATTTTCAAATCTGTCTAACAAGTTTGACAACCAGGTCAAATCTGTCAAGGAAATTTCAAAAATACAGGCTCTAGTTTTACAGTCAAAACTTGCAATTCTCGAAAATAAAGATTTTAACACTGCAACAAAAAGACTTGCCACAGCAAGGGAATTACTATCAAGACTTAAGGACGATGCACCGGAACAATACAAGAACCTTTATCAGAAGACTATTGATAAAATAGATGAACTTGCCAAAGATCTTCGATCTGGTATTTACATATCCTCACAAAAATTCGAAGAGATTCTCCTTAATCTCGATATTCTGGATAAATCATAATCTAAATTTCTCTAATTAGAATAAAATAACAATCTTTCACATTCTAGTTTGATTGCTCAGAAAAACAATCAATAACTGATTCCTTTCTAAGTTTTTCCTTTGCTATAATTTGGTATCAATAATATGATTCATATCTCAATTCAAAAGATTTGATAGCAAAAAAAAATGCCCCGCTTTTTGAAAACGGGGCATATTATCAAATCTTATTTTAATACATTCCAGCTCCAGGCATTCCACCGCCATGAGGCATAGGAGGCATTCCACCACCAGCTTTATCTTTTTCAGGTAAATCGGTAATAAGTGCCTCTGTGGTCAGCATCAGAGATGCTATGCTTGCAGCATTCTGAAGTGCGGATCTACATACCTTTGTGGGATCAATTATTCCCGCAGAAAGCATATCGGTATATTTTTCATTTTCCGCATCAAATCCTTCATTCGTTGTGAGAGCTTTAACTTTTTCCACAACAACAGAACCTTCCCAACCAGCGTTTGTAGCAATCTGTCTTACTGGATCTTCAATTGCTCTTTTAATTATGTTAACACCGATTTTCTCCTCACCTTGGAGTTTCAGTTCTTCAAGCGCCTTAATGGTTCTTATCAATGCAACCCCACCACCAGGTACGATACCTTCTTCAACAGCAGCTCTTGTCGCATTAAGAGCATCTTCAACTCTGGCTTTCTTTTCTTTCATTTCGGTCTCAGTTGCAGCACCAATTTTCAAAAGGGCAACTCCACCAACCAGTTTCGCAAGTCTTTCCTGAAGTTTTTCTTTGTCATAATCTGAAGTTGATTCTTCGATCTGAGCTTTTATCTGTTTGACTCTTCCTTCGATCTCGCTCGCTTCACCAGCACCTTCAACGATCGTGGTGTTGTCTTTATCGATATTAATTTTTTTGGCTCTTCCAAGGTCTTTTATGGTTAGATTCTCGAGCTTAATACCGAGATCTTCGGAAATTGCTCTACCCTTTGTTAGAATAGCGATATCTTCGAGCATTGCTTTTCTTCTATCACCAAAACCAGGGGCTTTAACTGCACAGCAATTAAGTGTTCCTCTCAATTTATTAACTACCAGTGTAGCAAGAGCTTCACCTTCGACATCTTCAGCTAATATCACGAAAGGTTTTCCCATTTTTGCTATCTGCTCGAGAATAGGAAGCAGGTCCTTCATATTGCTTATCTTCTTCTCATGAATGAGAATATAAGCATCTTCTAAAGTACATTCCATTCTCTCAGCATCTGTCACAAAATAAGGTGAGAGATATCCTCTATCAAATTGCATACCCTCGACTACATCGAGCGTTGTATCCATACTTTTTGCTTCTTCAACTGTAATGACACCGTCTTTTCCCACTTTTTCCATAGCATCGGCAATAAGATCACCAATTGCTTTGTCGTTGTTAGCTGAAATCGTTGCAACCTGTGCTATTTCTTTCTTGTCTTTTGTGGGTTTGCTGAGTTTTCTCAATTCACTGATAACTGTTTCAACAGCTTTTTCGATACCTCTTTTTACAGCCATCGGATTTGCACCAGCTGTAACATTTTTTGATCCTTCACGATAAATACTCTCTGCTAGAAGTGTTGCAGTAGTTGTTCCATCACCAGCGATATCACTGGTTTTACTTGCAACTTCATTAACCATCTGAGCTCCCATATTCTCATATGGATCTTCGAGTTCGATATCTTTCGCAACCGTTACTCCATCTTTAGTAACTGTTGGACTTCCAAATTTCTTATCTAGAACGACATTTCGACCTTTTGGTCCGAGAGTTACTTTTACTGCCCGAGCAAGCTGAGTAACCCCTTTTAAAATTGCAGTTCTACCTTCTTCAGCGTAAATTATTTGTTTTGCCATATTATTTTCCTCCTAATTTCAAATCCAATGGATTAATTATAAATACCGAGTACGTCGTCTTCTCTCATCATGAGATATTCTTCACCATCAATTTTAATCTCGGTTCCGGAGTATTTACCAAACAATATTTTATCTCCAGCTTTAACTTCCATTGGCTGACGCTGTCCATTTTCTGCAACTTTTCCCGGACCTACAGCAATAATCTCACCTTCAATCGGTTTTTCTTTTGCAGTATCAGGAATGATAATACCACCCTTTTTTACTTCTTCTTCTTCAATCCTCTTGACTAAGATTCTGTCACCTAGAGGTTTAAGTCTCATAATATGTTCTCCTCCTTAAAGATAAACATAAACTTTATATTTTTATTAGCACTCACCAAAGGTGAGTGCTAATATTTTATCAAAAAAAATTTTTTTGTCAAGACTATTTTTGTCTATCTCTCAAAAATTTTTGTCATTTTAACTCCAAATAACTCATATTCTTTAATATAGGAAAAAAAAATCTTAATTTCCATATTTTGACGCTAAATAAAAAAAAAAGATCAGGCATTTATAGCAATTCCAAAAAAGAATTTCCGTAATTATGAAATTATGGATTATGAATAAGTTCTATAATTCATATGGGCGAGTGCCGCTCGTCACACGATAAATAAGGATATTATTTTTGGTAATCATGAGAGTCATGACAAAGTATCTGGCAAAGACTGTCAAAAACTGCCATTAACTGCCATAAATGTGTCAAATACTTATCAAGAATCTGGCGTATTGCCATTTTTTTCGCCGGTATTTTGGGGTGAATCGAGAGATTCATCATGCTCCGATGATTCTGTACAATCTTTAACAAAGTCTTGCAATTCCTCGTCAGGCATGGTTCCGAGATGAACTTCAAGTTTGCGGAGGAGGTTATTCACGTCGTTTTTCTTAGTGTCAGGTGAAATCAATCTGGTAGTTTTCGAAAAATCGACAATTTTACTTTCGAGTTCTGACAGATGTTTGGACGCGGCGATGATATGGGTAATCGGTTTTGGTGATCGGGCGAGTTCTTTTATTTTAGA
>Ga0272441_10012701_pt1 | contig 12250 bp, 10 predicted proteins | sample SSMProp6N_FD_193582 | JGI IMG/M metagenome (GOLD analysis project Ga0272441, IMG submission 193582) | Marine sediment archaeal communities from Little Sippewissett salt marsh, Falmouth, MA, United States - SSM-Prop-6N | ecosystem: Environmental > Aquatic > Marine > Wetlands > Sediment ...
CAAGATTGCCGGAACGATCCTGAGAATCATCGGGTATACACGAAAAATTCCCCCCGTCCGTATGACTGTCGTATTTCTCCTGAGTGCTCTCTTCCAATTTGCCGATATCCTGGCCTCATTCTTCCTGGCCAGGGCGGTTAACATCGACGTTCCGCTGCTCCTCTTTTTAGCGATTTTCCCGATAGTCTATATCCTAACTGTTCTGCCAATCTCCCTGGGTGGACTTGGCGTGCGTGAAGGGACACTTGCGTATCTGTTGACCCGTGTGGGGGTTTTGCCTTCTGACGCTGTCATGCTTTCATTCCTGATCTATCTGAACCGAGTCTTCGTTTCTCTGATAGGGGGCGCGCTTCAGGTTTTCTGGAAGACGGAAGTTGAGCTCAAAAATGTCGAAATAAACGGGGAGAGGGCGAACGAGGAAATTATTCTGTGAGTATCTTGTCTTTCATAACCTTAATTAACGGCACAACACTATTGGAGGTAACCATTGAGTATAATTCCATTTAATCGGCCGTTCATTGTCGGCAAGGAGCTGTACTATATCGCCCAGGCAGTTCAGGGGGGGCACCTGGCCGGAGACGGCGCTTTTACGAAGAAGTGTAATGAGTGGATAGAACGAAAATTCGGCACGAAAAGGGTGCTCCTGACGCATTCGGGTACTGCGGCGCTGGACATGTGTGCCATTCTGTGTGATATCGAACCGGGGGACGAGGTGATTATGCCCTCCTTTACCTTTGTTTCCACTGCCAATGCCTTCGCCCTGCGCGGTGCGCGCGTCCGGTTTGTCGACATTCGTCCCGATACGCTGAATATGGACGAGAACCTGATCGAGGCCACCGTCACAGAGAAGACGAAGGCCATCGTGCCGGTTCACTACGCGGGTGTGTCCTGCGAGATGGATACGATTATGGAGATCGCGCGCCGGCACGACCTCCTGGTCGTAGAGGACGCGGCCCAGGGCGTGAACGCGACGTACAAGGGACGATATCTCGGGACCATCGGCCATCTCGGCGCGTACAGCTTTCATGAAACGAAAAACTTCATCAGTGGCGAGGGAGGGGCGATTGTTATTAATGACGATCGGTTTTTCGAACGGGCCGAGATTGTCCGTGAAAAGGGGACCAACCGCAGCAACTTCTTCCGCGGCGAGGTGGACAAGTATACCTGGGTTGACATCGGCTCGTCGTTTCTCCCTTCGGAGATCGTCGCGGCCTTCCTCTACGCGCAGCTTGAAGAGGCCGACACTATCACGCAAAAGCGACACGAAATCTTTCAGTATTATAACGAGCGACTTGGACCGCTCTCCGAACGAGGCCTTTTCCGCATGCCTGGATGTCCTGAGGAATGCCGGCATAACTCCCATCTTTTTTATCTGCTTGTTGAAGCGGGGCCGGATGATCGGGGTCGCCTGATTGCGTATCTCAAGAAAAAGAATATTCATGCCGTGTTTCACTATGTTCCGCTCCACACATCACCGATGGGGCAGAAGATGGGGTACGGGGAAGGAGATCTTCCGGTGACAGAGGATGTGAGCGGGCGACTGATTCGGCTTCCCTGCTACTATGAACTGACCGGGGAGGATCAGGACCGCGTAATAGAAGGGATCCGCGAGTTCTTCGGCGACGCATAGATATCCGGAGAATGAAAAAGGGATGGGTGACACGGTAGGGTGATACATGATCCGTCATAAAGCCGGAAGAGATCGAAGATGATAACCACCATTAAAGATATTGCCGCCCAGATATTCTATGCCACGGGGGCGGCCTCTCTCTCTCTGAAACAGGCAAGCAGAAGGAAGGCCCTGATCCTCTCATATCATCATGTGATTCCGAGACGGTTGATCCGGGAGAACAGTTTGATGACGGGGATGTACCTGTCGTCGGAGTCCTTTGAAGACCACCTCGACTGGCTTGTAAAACATTTCAGGGTTATGCCCCTCGAAAAAATTATCGGGATGATACGGAGCGGGACACGGTGGGAAAAGGCCCTCTGCGCGGTTACCTTTGATGACGGATGGAAAGATGTCTATGATCACGCATTCCCCCTGTTAAGGAAACATTCCGTACCGGCAACGGTCTTTTCGGTCGGCAGCATGATAGGGCTGCAGGGACCTGGGGATCTCGACAGCGTCTTTGAGGCGATTCAGATGGCGGATAACGTAAGTGATGCCGCCGTATCCGGCATCTCTGAAATCGATGCATTGATCAGATCGGACGCAATTCAGGACCGGGTGGAAAAGGCCCGGCAGGTGACCGACCTGTTCAGGGAACTCCCGTATGACAAATATAAGGAAGCCTGCGCAAACATAAACAGATATCTCTATAATACCTTCGACCTCGATCCGGTCAGGTGGAAGTATAGAACCATGTCGTGGGACGAGATGAGGGAGTTGCAGAAACATGCAATTGACTTCGGATACCATTCAAAGACACACCCCATGCTGACAAAGGTCCCCGACTCACTGCTGGAGACCGAAATCGCCCTTCCCTTTGAGGAATATAAAAAAGAGGGGATTTTTCTGAAACCCATATTCTGTTACCCCGACGGGAAATTCAGCGGTGCAGCAATGTCGGTGCTTGAGGATGAGGGATATGCAGGTGCCGTGACACTTCAGAGGGGGTATAACGATTCCGCAACGGCCCCGTTTCTCCTGAAGCGGATTAATATCCATGAGGGGAACGCCGGAAAGAGGGCGCGGTTTGTGAGCTCGATAGGGATTCAAAACCGGTAAGGGCTGCGTGCAGGCGGATAATGCCGTACCTCTCATCACCATGACAGGGTGATCCCGTATCCCGTGGTGATCAAGGTCTCTGAGAAAAAAGAGTATCCTCTCACGAGACTCTTGTAGACGGGTATCTGGCAAAATCAGGGACGATACAATGGACCTTAGAGAACAGGGACCGGGTTCAAGGAGGCATCCGTGGGAGGTTGCCAGGGCGAGGTCACTGGAAAAGATATTACGCCTATTTCTCAGTGACGCGACGGATAAAAACCTTCTCGATATCGGGTGTGGAGATGCCTTTGTATTGAGGACGGTTCAGGACAGTTTTGGTTTTAGGCGGGCCGACGGGGTGGATGTAAATCTGACAGAAACGCAGACACACCAATTTTCACGCGAACGGCCAGACATAAGATTATGGAACAACTACAGCAATTTGTCGCAGTATGACGTAGTGTTGATGCTGGACGTAGTGGAGCACGTAAAAACCGACAAAGAATTCATTCAGGGAATTGCTGGTCGGCATCTATCGAATGATGGTGTCTTGCTTATAACGGTTCCTGCCTTTCAATTTCTCTTCAGTACGCATGACCGTTACCTGGGGCATTACAGAAGATACACACGACACGAAATTATAACCCTTGTGGAAAACGACCTGGAGGTACTTGCCGGGGGATATCTGTTTTCAACACTCCTGCCCATAAGGCTGTTAACATGCATGTATGAAAAATTATTTCAAAGAAACGGCGTGCTGAAAAAAGGTGTCGGCCGTTGGAACGGGGGGCATGTGATTTCAGGGTTTGCTGCCTGGTTCATTACCTTTGAAAATTCTCTGCTTATTGCTTTATCCAGGCGAAATATCTATATACCGGGGCTTTCAGTATGGATAATATGCAAAAAACGAGCATCGTAATCCCCTGCTTCAACGAAGAGGAACGGATCGATCAAGGGCGTTTCCTGGAATATGCCAACAATCATCAAAATGTGTCCTTTATTTTCGTTAATGATGGAAGCACCGATGAAACCCTGTCTGTGTTACAAAATCTTCAAACTAAAAGTCCCCGGAGCATAGAAATTGTTGATCTGAACAAAAATTCGGGTAAAGCGGAGGCCGTGAGACAGGGCTTCCTGCACGCGATAAAGTTACAATTTGAAAATATAGGGTATTGGGATGCCGACCTGGCAACACCCCTTGATATAATAGACACGTTTCTTTCAGTGCTGGAGACAAATGCTGTATCGGTTGTTATGGGTGCCAGGGTGATGCTTTTGGGGAGAGCCATACAACGCAAAAGGACACGGCACTATCTGGGAAGGATTTTCGCTACCGTCGTGAGTATGATGATACTCAAACTGCCCGTTTATGATACACAGTGCGGAGCCAAAATATTCAAAAATGACGATGTGTTAAAACGTGTATTTTCGAGACCCTTCAGAGTCAACTGGACATTTGACGTTGAAATTATCGCACGGTATCGGATGGTTCTCGAGGATGAAGATGCATTAAATGCAACAAACTTTATCATCGAATACCCCCTTGATGTCTGGAGAGACGTCGGGGGATCGAAGTTAAAATGCGCCGATTATTGTATCGCGCTGTTTGATCTGGTAAAACTGTATCTATTGTTTAATATACCTATTATATCGAGTGCTTATCGTAGAGGTCTCATTGTGCGATAGTGTGCCGACAGGTAATGTCATCTCTCCCGCCCAAGGGGGGGCAGGCACAAAACAGGTAAGGCTTAGCGTCTCGGATATGTCGATAAATAGTCGCCTCTTCATTGGTCTGTGTCTCGTTGCTGCCCTCGTTTCCTGCCCCGGCTCAGGACCGGCGAAGGAATCGCGTGAACATCACGTGGCTGTATCGGGGAGCGATACACGGGGGAATGGGACTCAGGAGAAGCCGTGGAGAACGGTAGCCTTTGCAGTTTCGGGAATAAAGGGAGGGGATATCGTTACCGTCCACGGGGGGCTGTACCGAGAGAAGGGTATCGGAATCCTTCCCTCAGCCTCCGGCAGCACAAAGTATCCGACTACAATCCGAGCCGCGGAAGGTGAAGAGGTGACGATTCGTGGTGTGGATGCGGGGGGTGAAGCCATATACACGGTGGGGGTGAGTGCGTCACATGTAATGATAGAGGGTCTGAAAATAATAGGATTCAGCCGTACGGCCAAAGGGGGCAAGGGAGGCACCCTTTATGTGGGTGGCGGCAAAAGGCCGTGCACGAACGTGAAAATTAGAAGGTGCGAACTAATCAATAGTGGCAAAGAACTCGGGGCGTCGAATCCTTCTATTGTGGTATTTAATTCTACGGAAAACTGTGAGATCAGCAATTGCAGGATTTACGGTCTCGGGACGTGTGACAGGGACGGAATAAAAATATGGAGCGGGACATCCAGACTGCTGGTCCAGGGCAATGAGGTATTCAACCTGTTAAGACGGGGCATTGACAACAAGCATGGGGGAAGAGACAGACATCTTACAATAATAAACAATTATGTTCATGATGTCGGGCATCTCGGGATCCATTTAAATGGTGATCAATCGCTGATCGAAAATAATGTATTATACAAATGTCGGATAGGTATCGGTGTGTGGAGAAATGAGGGGAGGCCCGGCGGCAGCCATAGCACACTGAATCACAATACTCTGGTGAACTGCGGGAACGGCATCATCTTGGGGTTTGGCCCGGCGGGGGCGGAAGGGTTCCGGAGCTGTACGGTGACGAACAATATTTTCCTGAACTGCAGCGGGGAATTTCCAGAATTATCAATCAATCCTTATAACAAAAATCCTTTTGATTTCGGTCATACGATAGATTTTAACTGTTATTACAATGATCGGAATTCTGGTGTTGTACGTCACCACACGAACAAACCTTACACACTGATCCAATGGCGGGAGACTTCGGGACAGGATGCGCATTCGGTGCAGGAGAATCCGGAGCTCCTGGGGGAACCGGATAATTTCAACGATCTCTGCGATTTTCGGGTGAGTAAAGGATTTGCAAAATCATTTCAGACCTCGGATGGCAAGGTTGTTGGCGCAGATATTCAGGACATGAAAAACTGTACAGATCACCTTCCACGCATCCCGTCAAATGTCCGTATATCGACCCCATAACAAAGTAAACAAGGGACCACATGAAGAGAGGCATCTGGATAACGTGGGAACGGCAAAGGCGGAACACCGGGATCAGCTCGGCCCTGGGATGGCCCCTCCATGAGATGATCGATGATTCGCCGCGGCTGATCCGGTACGGCCGTCTGATCATCAAGACGATCGGGGTTCTGCTGCGGGAGAGACCGGACATTGTCTGTGTTCAAAATCCCTCTATCGTTCTGGCCCTGCTCGGCATTCTCTGCAGGGGAATCATGGGGTACCGGTGTATCGTTGATGCCCATAACAGCGGACTCATGCCGCTGGAAGGAAGATCCGAGACCCTCCTGAAGATAGCCCGGTGGATCCAGCGGAGGGCGGATCTTACGATCGTGACCAACGAGGAGATGAAGGCCCTCGTGGAGACAAATGGCGGCAAGGCCACCATTCTCCCCGACAGGATTCCGGAAGTTCCACCGGTCGAGCCGATGACGGTCCGCAGCCGCAGGATCGTTACCTACATCTGTACCTTCAGCGAGGACGAGCCGTACCAAGAGGTGATAAAGGCCGCCGGTCTTCTTGAGAAGGGTACTGTGGTCTACATCACGGGGAATCATCGAGACCGGATCGATACGGGATCGATCCCCTCCACTGTCAAACTGACGGGGTTTATCAATGAGGATGCCTACTGGTCGCTCCTTTCTTCGTCCGATGCCGCCATGGTCCTGACGATCAGAGAGGGCTGCCTCGTCTGCGGGGCATATGAAACGGTGGCGGTGGGGAGGCCGCTGATCGTGTCCGATACAAAGGCCCTGCGGTCATATTTCAGCAGGGGGTGTATCTATGTGACTCCGGATTCCCGGTCGATTGCGAGGGGGATCAGGGAGGCACTGGAGCGAAAGGACGAACTGATCGCAGAGATCCGGCGTTTGCACGGGGCGCTGGATCGATCGTGGGGGAATATCTTTTCGGCGTTTCAGGAGGAGATTCAGAGGCTGTGAAAAGAGACCTATGACAGCAAGGGATGTGGAAGAGAGGATCTGTCATGTCATCTCGGGTGATCTGTGGGGGGGTGCGGAGGCGGTCGTATACCATCTGAGCCGGGAATTAAAACAACTGGGAGTTCAATCCTCGGTCCTTACCTTCAACAAAGGGAAACTCCATGGATCGCTAGCAGAAAGCGGCCTGGATGTGCTCATCGTCGATGAGAGGACGCACTCGCTGCCGCGGCTGGTGAAGGAGGTCAGGGAGCGTGCCCTCGACATGGGGGCGACGATCATTCATTCCCACGGGTACAAGGAAAATATGGTTGCCTTTGCCGTATCGAGGCTGACCCCTTCGTTGCGGCTGGTTGCCACGCAGCATGGCTGGCCGGAGGTGTATGGGAGGAGATTCGACCTGAGGTATCGGCTCCTGAATCGCCTCAATCTCTTCATCATGGCCCGTTTCTTCGGATGCCTTGTCTGTGTGTCCGAGGATATGAGAAGGATTCTCGTCCGGAGGGACAGAAAGGCGGGTGAGAAGGCGGAGGTTATCCGGAATGGAATTGATGTACAGAGGGACGTAAGTGAAAAAAAGAGGGGGAAGGATTTCATTATCGGCTCCTGCGGCAGATTCGTTCCCGTGAAGGATTTCCCCTTTCTTGTTGAAGTGGCCGCCTCCATCCGGGAGATGAACAGAAATGTCCTGTTCAGGCTGGCGGGGGAAGGACCGGAGCTCGATACGGTCAGGGCGCTCGTCAGGGCTCGCAAGCTGGAGACATCCTTTTCATGTGTCGGTACCGTGGATGATATGGATAGCTTCTATGGGGGACTGGACCTGTACATCAATACCTCCATACACGAGGGGCTCCCGATGAGCATACTGGAGGCGATGCTCCACGGCCTCCCCGTCGTCGCGCCCCGCGTCGGAGGGTTGAGTGAGGTGATAACCGACGGTATTGAAGGGTATCTGGTCGATGGGCGGGATCCCGCCCGATATGGTGACCTGTGCTTCAAGCTTATGGAGGATCCAGGGCTGTACGACTCGATGTCGCGCGCCGCGACGGCGAGGATAAAAACCGCTTTCAGTGCCGAGAGGATGGCACGGGATTACCTCTCGATGTACAGGGGTGTTACTCCATGAATGCAGCACTGGTACACCGCTCAAACGAAACAAAATTGACGGCAGGGGCAGTTCTGTGAACGAAAACCCGAGGGGTGTTGCCGCCTGATTGCCGTCTGCCCGCCCAAGCCCGAATATTTCGAGAACCACGGAGACGAATGACTGAAACCCTGTTCATAGTTGCCACCCTGATCGTTCTTTTCGCGTACGTCGGCTACCCGCTCACCCTTCTGGGACTTGCGGCGGTGAGAGGGCGAACGGTCGTGAAGTCCGATATCACCCCCTTCGTTACTGTGATCATCGCGGCGCACAATGAGGAGGCACAGATTGACGCGAAGCTGGAGAACACCCTTCTGATGGAGTATCCCCGGGACAGGGTACAGATCATCGTGATTTCCGATGGTTCAACCGACGGAACGAATGATATCGTCAGGGGATATGCGAAAAGGGGTGTAGAGCTCATCGAGACAGACGGCCGCGTGGGAAAGGAGGGGGCGCAGCGGCAAGCGCTGGGCCACGCGCGGGGGGAGATCATCGTCTTTACAGATGTGGCGACCCTGAGTGACGTTCACTGTCTGAAGCATATGGTCCGCAACTTTGCGGATGAGACGGTCGGGTGTGTGAGCAGCGAGGACCGAATAATCAAGGAGGGGGGAGAGGCCGGAGGCGAGGGGGCGTATGTGCGGTACGAGATGTGGCTTCGGGCGCTGGAGTCGCGGGTCGGTTCAGTTGTCGGCCTGAGCGGCTCTCTCTTCGCGGTCCGGTCATCCCTGTGCGACGACTTTTCCAGCGATCAGCAGAGCGATTTCAGGACGGTCCTTGTCTGTATCCGCGAGGGGCTGCGGGGGGTGAGCGATCCTTCGGTGGTCGGGTTCTACCGGGATGTTCCCAATGAATCGGATGAATTCAACCGGAAGGTGAGGACCGTGATTCGGGCCCTCACCGTCTTTTTCAGGAACGCCGATCTGCTGGCGATATGGCGATACGGGACCGCCTCGTATGTACTCCTCTGCCACAAGCTGCTGCGCTGGCTCGTCCCCTGGCTCCTGGCCATCGCCTTCATCTCCAACGCGATTCTGGCAGTGCAGTCTCTTCCGTATCTCACTGTTTTTCTCGTGCAGATTATTTTTTACCTGGGTGCAGCTGTGGGGATCAGAAGCCGGAGAAACAGAAATCCCCTCCTGCGGGTAGCCGCGTACTTCGTCAGGGTGAACCTCTCCATAGCGATCGCCTGGGTGCGGTATCTGCGGGGCGGGAGGATTGTGACGTGGGAGCCGACGAGGCGGTGAACAGACCGGGGGGAACGTATGACCGACACGTATTGCCGATATGAAGATCTTAGTTACTGACGCAGAACAGCGGGCGGCCCTCGCCGTCACGAGATCACTGGGGATGAGGGGTGATGATGTCATCGTCGCCTCCGAGCATCGGCATACCGTATCCTCCTGTTCCAGGCATTCACGGGGTTCGTTTGTCTATCACAGCCCGGTCTCCGATGAAGGTGCGTTTGTAGAGGAGATCAAGGAGATCGTGAGGGAAGAAGGGATCGACCTGATCATTCCCATTACCGATCTCTCGATGTTCATCCTCCTTGACCCCCTCAATGCCATACCCCCGAATCTGATATATCCTTTCCCCTCATACGAACAGTTCTCTTTTGTCAGTGATAAGGTACGGCTGATGAAGCTCTGCCGGCAGCTGAATGTCAATGTACCCGAGACGATATTCCTTGAGAGTGCCTACGAGTTGGACAGGTGGAAGGGGTCACTGCACTATCCCGTGATCATCAAACCCTATCAGTCCGTCATCAGGGTGGCCGGGAGGTGGTTCGGGGGACGGGTGAAGATGGCCCGCGGTTACGATGAGCTGATGACCATCTGTGATCATGATATCATATACCGGTATCCCTTCATGCTCCAGGAGGTGGTGGCGGGTGAAGGACGCGGAATATTCACCCTGTATCGGGGCGGGAAGCCCGTTGACTGGTTTGCGCACAAGAGGATTCGTGAAAAACCGCCGGAGGGCGGTGTAAGCGTCCTGAGCGCCAGTATCAGCCCCCATGGCACGATGCTGGATGCGGCAAAAAGGGTGCTGGATCATGTGGAGTGGCATGGCCCCGCAATGGTAGAATTCAAATATAATACCGCAAACGACACGTACTATCTGATGGAAATAAACGGTCGGTTCTGGGGTTCCCTGCAACTAGCGGTGGAGGCGGGGGTGGACTTTCCGTCGCTGTTGTTGCGCCAGGGTGCTGATGGTGTCGCCGGGGGATATCGTGAAGATGTCCGGCTGAGATGGTTTCTGGGTGACGTGGATCACCACCTCTCATTGCTTCGCCGCCGTCAGGGAATCGGGGAGCGGATCAGAGTATTGAAGAACTTTTTACTGTCTGCAAGGGGGGAGGTGACGTACGACGTCAGAAAGGCCGATGATATCCTCCCTTTTTGTTACGAGGCCCTTTCATACGTAACAGACGTTCTCAGGACCGTGATAGATAAAGTGAAGGACCGCGCGAGCAGATGGAAGAGGGCATGGCGAGCGTCATTTCTGAAGAGAGTAGGAAAGATAGGTCTATTTCGCAGATTCCTGTTGCGGAGGATGCCGAAGAAGATCGGAAGCGTGCTGTTCGTCTGTCAGGGAAACATATATCGGAGTTCCTTCGCGGAGCATTATACGAGGGCACGCGTGAATGCGGGCCTGACCGTCGATTCGATCGGCGTGAACACGCTGGAGGGAGCCCCGGTGACGATTGGTTCGGAACGGATGGCGGCGGTCCACGGTGTCGATCTTTCGAAACACCGGCTGAAATCGCGGGCAAGTATCAAGGGGAAGCGATTCGATGTCGTCTTTGTCATGGAGCGTGAGCAGAAAAAAGATGTGCGGGAGTTTGGCGACGTAATAGTGGAATTGGGTCTCATGAATGACGAAAACGATATGGCGTATGACATCCCCGATCCGATGGGGAGGACGGAGGTTGAGATGCGCCGGATATATAGCGAGATGCTAACCCCGTTACAGAACGTGCAGAAGATCATCGAGCCGGAGAAATGATAAACATCCTTTATATGCTGGAAACAGGGGGGCCGGGGGGGGCCGAGACGGTCCTGCTGAATCTGGTGAGCAATCTGAACAGGAAAGACTTCAGACCCCACGTTGTCCTGCTGAAGAAAGGCTGGGCCTATGAGAGACTGAAGGGGGTGACAGAGGACATACACGTTATCCCCTCCCAACGGGGATACGATCTGTCGCTGATAGTCAAGATATGCAGATTCATTAGAGAGAATCGTATTCAGATCGTGAATTCTCACCTTGAAGATATAAATTTTTATTCTTCGGTCGCGGCCCGCTTGATGGGCATTCCGCATGTCGCGGTTGAGCATGGGAACGTTCACCTGGGGTCCCTGTCCGTTCAGAAAAGGGTCAAAATCAAGGTAACGAACCTTTGTACGACAAAATATATCGCAATTTCCCGGTATACCTCCGGCAAACTCAGGGACATCATCGGGAATGGTAGAAAGATCGAGGTCATTTACAATGGTGTACAGGACGGGACTCATCGGAGGGCAGAGGAAAAATCCGACGTAGGGTTCGGCAGCGAAGATTTTTTGATCCTGAACCTGGCGAATCTGTATCCGGTAAAGAATCACAAATCCCTCATACGGGTGGCGGACAGGGTTGTCAAGAAAGAGCCCCGCGCGCGGTTCCTCATAGCCGGACGGGGAAAACTAGAAGACGAACTGTCGAATATGATCCATGAATTGGGGTTGGACAAGAACGTCATCCTGTTAGGGTACCGATCTGATGCCGAAAGATACCTCTCCGCCTGTGATGCGTATCTGCAGACATCGGTATCGGAGGGGCTTCCTGTTTCGGTGATTGAGGCCATGAGCTATGAAAAACCGGTTGTTGCAACTGATGTCGGCGGGACGGCGGAACTGATAGATGAAATCCTGGTAGCGCCCGATGATGTTGAGGCCATGGCGGACAACCTCTTAAAATTAATTGAAGATCAAACATTTCGTAGGGAGCTGGGGAAGAAAAATTATTTGAAGTATAAGGGCCTGTTTACCGTCAACACGATGGTCTCAGAATATGAAAGGTTATATACATCGCTGATCAGGTAAAATCAGAGGATACCACGATGAATAAAAAAGATTCGTTACTTGTAGCTACTATCAAGCGGTTGATACCCGTTACAGTAAAGAAGAGCCTTCGCCGGCAGCATAGGAGGTATACGTTTGCACGGGCAATGAAACGGTATATGACAACGAGAGGTGTGGAAGACGTAACGAACGATTTGCTTGGCGAGCTGATTTACGGGTGGG
>Ga0272441_10012704_pt1 | contig 12248 bp, 10 predicted proteins | sample SSMProp6N_FD_193582 | JGI IMG/M metagenome (GOLD analysis project Ga0272441, IMG submission 193582) | Marine sediment archaeal communities from Little Sippewissett salt marsh, Falmouth, MA, United States - SSM-Prop-6N | ecosystem: Environmental > Aquatic > Marine > Wetlands > Sediment ...
CCTACAATTTGTGGAAAAGCATTGTGCCTGAAGACAGAATTATTAAGGGAGACAAAAAGGATAATTTTTGGGAAATGGGAGAGCAGGGGCCATGCGGTCCTTCTTCAGAAATACATGTGGATATACGTTCTAAAGAAGAAAAGGAAAAGATTGACGGGGCTACACTGGTAAACAGAGATCATCCGCAGGTAGTGGAGATTTGGAACCTGGTTTTTATTCAATACAATCGAAAGGCAAATGGCACACTGGAACCACTTCCTAAAAAGCATGTAGACACGGGAATGGGTTTTGAACGTCTTTGTATGGTTTTGCAAAACGTACAATCTAATTATGATACCGATATTTTTGCACCCCTAATCAGGGAAATTGAAACGATTACAAATACTACTTACGGGAAGAACGAAGAAACAGATATTGCCATTCGTGTTATTGCCGATCATGTTAGGGCAGTAGCCTTCTCCATAGCGGACGGACAATTACCAAGTAATACCGGGGCCGGTTATGTGATTCGTAGAATTTTGAGGCGAGCTGTTCGCTATGGATTTACCTTTTTGAATACAAAAGAACCTTTTATGTTCCGTTTGATTGGGTCTTTAGGATCTATCCTCGGAGATACATATACAGAGTTAATAGACTCCCGAAATGGTATCGAAAATGTAATGCGCGAAGAAGAGGCTTCTTTTCTTAAGACCTTAGAACAAGGTCTGTTTTTATTAGATAATGTTCTGGAGAGTGCTAAGGGAAAGGTAATTGATGGCAGAAAAGCTTTTGAACTTTATGACACTTTTGGGTTTCCTATAGACCTGACGGAATTGATTCTTAGTGAAAAAGGATTTGAATTAGATAAGGCAGGTTTTGAGATGGCTATGAAAGAACAAAAAAATCGTTCAAAAGCAGCCTCAGAAATATCTAAAGAAGACTGGACGATTCTCATGGATGATTCAGAACAAGAGTTTGTTGGTTATGATATGATTGAAGCCCAGGTGAAATTAGTCAAGTATAGAAAAGTAATATCTAAAAAAGAAGGTGCTCTTTATCAAATGGTATTTAACCAAACCCCATTTTATCCGGAGGGAGGGGGACAGGCCGGGGATAAAGGTTATTTGGAAGTTCCTAATGGCGATGTGGTTTACATCCTTGATACCAAAAAGGAGAATAATGAAATTCTACATTTTTCAAAAAATCTACCCAGACATCCTGCCGAAACTATGAGGGCGGTAGTGGATAGTCTTTATCGGGAAAGAATATCTAAGAATCATTCTGCCACTCATTTGCTTCACCAGGGTTTGAGACAAATATTAGGAGACCATGTTGAGCAAAAAGGATCTGCTGTACATGCCAATTATTTACGATTTGATTTCTCTCATTTCGCTAAAATGACAGAAGAAGAACTTGCTGAGGTTGAAGATTTTGTAAATGCGAGGATATCTGCGCAGATCCCCTTGGAAGAAAAACGAAAAGTCCCGGTAAAAGAAGCCCTGGAGGAAGGTGCTATGGCCCTTTTTGGCGAAAAGTATGGTGATACGGTACGGAGTGTACGCTTTGGTAATTCCATTGAACTTTGTGGGGGGACCCATGTGAAAAACACCAGCTCCATATGGCATTTTAAAATAGTTTCCGAAGGGGCTATTGCAGCCGGAATAAGAAGAATAGAAGCCATTACCGGTGATGCAGTAAGAAAGTCTTATGAAAAGAATGATAAAGTCTTGCAAGAAATACAGGATCAATTAAAAGGGACCAAAGATCCTTTAAAGGCTCTGATATCTTTGCAAGATGAAAATACAAAACTCAGGAAGGAAGTACAGGAACTTCTAAAACTAAAAGCTAAAAATCTTAAAACAACCTTAATCCAAAAAATTGAGGAAATAAATGGGGTGCAATTCCTGGCACATAAAATAGATTTAAATGCTGCAGGCTTGAAGGACCTTTCTTTTGAAATGGGGAAAGACCGGAAAAACCTTTTCCTTTTACTAGCAACGGAGCAGGGCGGTAAAGTGACCTTATCATGCTATATATCCAAAGAACTGGTTCAATCAAGAAAGCTGAATGCAGGACAGATTGTACGAGAATTAGGAAAATATATAGATGGAGGAGGAGGAGGGCAGCCATTCTTTGCTACAGCCGGAGGTAAAAATTCAGAAGGGATTCCCCTGGCATTGGAAAAAGCAAAGGAGTATCTAAAATAAAACAGATGAGACTTTTTAAATCCAATCTGCTAAACTGGAAATATATTTTGGGTGAGATCTTATTGATATTCTTCGGAATTAGCCTGGCTATTTGGTTTAACAACTGGAATGAGGCAAATAAGATAAATACGAATAAGAAAATTGCTTTGGATAAAATAGAGGATGAAATTCAAAATAATTTAGAAGAATTGCGAGCCGCGAGGCAGATAAACATTAAAATTCCAAAAGCGATAGCAAACTATAAAGAATTTGTTTTTAAAGGTGATGGTGATCCCGTATCTGAGATATCCCAAATGCAAGATTTCCAAAAGGAATATTCGGGCTTTTTCCAAATAAAAGATTCTGTAAGGATTAATGATTCAGTATACAGATATCTTGGAGATGCTAAAATTAATATTGAGCTTACAGAATTATCAGAAATAGCATGGGAAACTTCCAGGCATATGGGAATAGCCAATGAGTTTGGTTATGAATGCCTTTATGAACTGGAGAATATGTACAATATTCAGCGTTTGGTCCAAAATGAAATAAATAAGGCTGCTGAGGCGCTTCAAAATCAGGAAATTGATCGGCTTATCCGAATTCTTGAATTTATAAGTCAGTTAGATGAGCAGCTGGAATCGGATTATAATTCAATGTTAGGACATATTGCCGATTGTTTATAACGCCAGTACAAGACAGGATGAAACTTCAAACAACAGTACCTTTGAAACCAGAGGATAAGCAGATAGATTATAAAAGCCCTCTGCTGCTTCTAGGATCTTGTTTTGTTGAAAATATTGGAGAGAAACTCAAATATTATCAATTTCAAACCCTTCAAAACACTTTTGGTATATTGTTCCACCCTATAGCAATAGAAAACTTGATAATTCGTGCAATAGAGGAAAAAGCTTATGCAGACGCTGATGTTTTTTATTACAATGAACGCTGGCACTGTTTTGATGCACATTCAGACCTGAGTGACCCATCTAAAGAGAACCTGCTTAGCAATTTAAATAGTGCCCTCCTTAATACAAGAAATCAGCTCAGTAAGGCCACTCATACATTAATTACATTGGGCACTGCCTGGGTTTACAAAGATGTTGAAACTCAGAAAAGGGTTGCCAACTGTCATAAACTGCCACAAAAACAATTTACAAAAGAGTTACTTACAGAAAGTGAAATTGAAGAAAGTCTTAACAGCATAATTTCAACTATCAGAAAGGTAAATGTGAATGCTACTGTGATTTTTACCATTTCCCCGGTTAGGCATTTAAAGGATGGATTTGTGGAAAATCAACGAAGTAAAGCAAATTTGATTACAGCTGTGGGCAAGATTGTGGAATCAGCCTCATCAAATAAAAACCTGCATTATTTTCCTGCGTATGAAATTATGCTGGACGAACTAAGGGACTATAGATTCTATGCTGAGGATATGGTGCACCCCAATAATCTGGCAATTGACTATATCTGGGATAAATTCAAAAGTGTCTGGATTTCTCAGAAGGCAGACCACGTACTGAAAGTAGTTCAGGAAATTCAGAAAGGATTGGCCCACAGACCTTTTAATGAGAAGGCAGAGCAGCATCAATTATTTTTGAAGTCGCTAAATGAGAAAATTTTGGTTCTGAAAAAGGAGTACCCATTTATGAATTTCAATATATGAAGCGAGTTTTAGTAGGAATAGTTATTGCAATGGCCATGATTTTGATTTTTCAATCCTGGAACAAGGGTAAGGAGGAAAAATCTATTTTAAAGGAGAATAGTTTACTTATTCAACAGCAGATTAAAAATGTTTCCAAGATAATAGTAACCGAGGGTCACTTTTCCGAGGTATACAGTTATAAAGATTCTCAACTGTTGTTTGGTCCTTATTTTACTGCAGATAAAAGAGCTTTAGTAGTAGTGAATGCTGAAGTTACTGTTGCTTATGATCTAAGTGAGATTAATTTTGAAGTAGACGAAACTACCAAAACCCTTAGGATAATAAATATTCCGGAGCCGGAGATTAAAATTAATCCGGATTTTGAGTATTATGATGTGACCGCAGATTATTTTAATCCGTTTGACGCCGAAGATTATAATAAGATCAAGAATAATGTAAAAGCTTCCCTTCAAAAAAAAGTAGAAGCTTCTTCTTTGCAAAAGAATGCAGAAAACAGATTAATAAGTGAACTCTCTAAGTTTTATATTCTTACCAATTCATTGGGATGGACGCTTTCCTATAATAATAAAATTGTTAAAGAAGATGTTTTCGAAATTTTCTCTCCGAACTGATTTTATTCGCACCAAAAATTTATTGCTTAATCAAATTGTTCAACCGCCCATTTGATATACTGTTCCCAGTCGTATTCAGTAACATCGTGTTTACCGGTTCGAATATGATAGGCCACCGTATTTTGGATTGGAGAATTCACGCCGGGCATTTTATTTGAAGAGATGCCTGCTTCTCCAAATAATGAATAAACAGCAGTAGCGTAGTATGCAGAAAGAAATTCTCCTTTAGGGTCTGCCCATTGATCTTCCTGTGCACTGGCAACATATAAAGGCCTTGGAGCAATTAAAGCCAGTAATTCATGTTGGTCTACGGGTAGTTCTTCTTCCGCATTGTTGTATTTTTTAAAGTTTTCAGAGAACCAATAAGGAAAATTTTCATTTATTTGAGCTACCGTCTCCCCGAATTTGCGTTTAGATAAGGCAGCTCCGCCACAACCTGAATCGTTGGAAATAACTCCTGCAAATCTTTCATCCATTGCACCGGCCCATAATGCAGCTTTACCCAATCTGGAATGTCCAAAAACGATAACCCTTGAATTATCAACTTCCATGTCATTTGCCAGATAGTCCATGGCTCTGCTCAAAGCCCAGGCCCAGGCCCCAATACCTCCCCATTCATCTTTGGCCGGCCTTTTCTGGCCTTCAGTATAGAACAATGAATGAAGACCATCTGTAAAATCATTTTTGTCGGGATCTATTTCTCCATAGTAAATGGTTGCCAGACCATAACCTGCTTCAATCATCCTGGATATGGCCCATCTACCGGATCGCAATCCCCTACTTTCTTCAGTTAAGGTATGGTTAGTAATGCCTATTGATTCATTATTTAAAGACCAGGCTTTTGAGATGATTATAGCCGGATCGTTAATAACTGTATGATTTCCATGAAAATTATAACCCAAAAATACAGGAGCCCGGGAAACTTCCTTTGGCAGGTATAAAAGTATCAGGAAGCTTAATGTTTTGCTATTTTTTGTAATAGTTACCTTTACCTGTCTTCGTTTGGCAAGTCCGCCGAGCGCGGAGTTACTTTCTTCTACAACTTCAAAAGCAATACCATCAAAAGTTCCGGGAACTTTTCCAAAAACCTGAGATTCAAAGAAATTAATCAGTTCTGGTCTTCTTAATTCGTTCCAGGAGGAACTTGTCAGAATTTGTTCTTTAGAAAAAGTAGTCAACGGATCGGGCAGGTCAAACTCCGGGACTTTGGATTCGTCATAATTAGCAACAAATTGAGCATTCATAGTTTGAAGAGCAAAGATTACACAAGCAGATAAGATATAATATCTCATAATTAATTATTAATTAACCAATTGGCCATCAACCAATGATAATCCGTCATCTATTAAATGCCCCACTTTTGGATTATTAAGTTTAACGGTCTCCAAATGAGAATGGATTTGTTGTGCAAATCCAAGGTCATTATTGTTTTTGGCCAATTCGTAGAGTTCAATAGATAAAAGCCAGTCATTCGGATACTTCTCACATATTTCTTTAAACACTTTGTTTCTTGATATAGTTGTGTTACTACCTTCACGATAGTCTCGTATCTGTTTATAATACTGCTCCAGTTTTTTACGGGCTTCAGATTTTGTTGGTTTTATTGTTTCTGAAGAAATTTCGTGGGTAACTAAATCGAAACTACTGAGGTCTGCAGGGCCGTTGAAAGCTGATACTATATGTTCTCCCACAGCCATATGATACAAACCGGATTCTGATGTAAAAAGCACTTCTTTGCCATGGGTTACGGTGCAGTTTCGGAACGTTATCAGAATAATTTTACCCATTAGATTGCGCTTCCCTGTTATAATTTCGCCATCTACCTTAATATCTCCTTCAAATTCAAGTGAAATAGTTTCACCTTCATAGATCTTATAGGCTTTCAGATCTCGTGGGCTCATATCTTCTATGGCAAGATTAATGCCTTTTAGCTTCCCTACAGGTGAACCAAAACCTTTCGGATGATCAAGCCTGCTATGTCCAACCAGTTCCTTTTCCCTGTACGACAAAGCGGTCTCGCCTTGCGTCTGAAGATATACTGGTTTATCGTCATTTGAGATTACCATACTGAATATTCCGGATATCTGTATCCCGGTACTCAGCTCTACTGTTCCCAGTTCTTTGGCATTGATCAATTTGGTTACCCCGGAAAGCCCCCCTTTTCTTAAAGACATAGAATTGGCAAATTCTTCAAGAACCTGACTCAGATACGCAAAATCCGGAGTTACAAAGAGTTGAGGTTGGGGTTGGGTAATATCAAAAGAAGTGTGTGCTGCTTCTATGCTGTATGGAATTTTTTTTACTTTCTCTGTCATGCACCAGGCACTCTCGCCAATGGAGGATAATAGTCCCGCACCATAAATTTTTGGTTCTTCCACAGTTCCAATTAGCCCGTATTCAACAGTCCACCAATGTAAATTTCTAATAAGGGCCATTTCACTTGGCTCGCCCATATTTTGCTGTAATTCTTCGATGTGTTTCTCCGCTTTCTGAATATCAGCCAGGGGAGTCCCTGCAGCTTCTTTTATTATGGAGAGATATCTGACAGCCTCATAGAGTTCATAATCCTTTGCGCTGGAAATAGCCTTCGATCCTATTTCACCAAACCTTCTCAAATATTCTGCATATTCAGGATTTGCTATGATTGGTGCATGTCCGGCTCCTTCATGGATAATATCGGGTGCCGGGGTGTATTCAATATGCTCAAGTTGTCTTATGTCTGAGGCAATAACAAGCACATTGTAGGCCTGAAATTCCATAAAGGCTGCCGGAGGGATAAACCCGTCTACGGCAACTGCAGCCCATCCAATTTCTTTTAAAATGCGATTCATCCCGTACATATTAGGAATGTGATCTACAGAAATTCCGGTTTTATGAAGTCCTTCTACATATGATTTATGGGCTACAGTACTCAGATAGTCCACATTTTTTCGCATAACATAACGCCAGACAGCCTGGTCTATGGCTGAATAATCCTCATAGTCCTGAGGTTTAATATATTGTTTAAGATGAGTGGGAAGTTTATCTAAAATAGGGTTACTTTCAAAAGACATAACGGTTCATTAATGCCTTATAAAGATACAAAAAACCGCCCAAAGCGGGCGGTTATAAATTTAATTTGCTGCAATAACCTCCGGCGGATACTGTTGCAATATTTGCGATACAAATAGGCGAATACGTTTCTCTTTTTTTTCTATATTTTTCGTATTATTCAGGGTGCCAACACCTCTACCCTGCCAAACTAATTCTTTTTTTGCGGTATCTATTAAATCAATATATAAAGAACCTTCCGTTCTTGTACTTACATTATTGCCATAATAACCGGGTCCCCAAAAATAGGGATTGTAGTAGCCGTAATAACCCGGCCAGCCCCAGCCCCAGCCATAACCATAACCCCAGCCGTTATACACATCTACCTCTACTCTTTCATTTGTAAAAATACTTATAAGAAGATCAGGCTCATCAGACTTAACAAAGCCAAGAGAATCCATTTCCGTTTCAATTGCCCTTAAGATTCGTTTCTTGTCCAGATCGGAAATCTGAGCCCTGTCTATTCCCGTTTTGTAAAATGCATAACTTTTATATGCCGTAAAATCGGTCTGCCTGTCGTAATCTGATAAAACATTTACCGAAGCACAGGAACTTAAGAAGAGAATGAATAGTATTGGAACAGCTATTATTTTTATCTTTTTCATAATAATACTATTTGGGTTTGTCAACCATTAAGAATAAGAATAACAGCACAATTATCATGCCAAATACACAGGCAAATTACTGTGTATTTGTCTTTGCATTATATCCAAAAGGACAATGCCTGCAGCTACTCTCGCAACAATACCCGCGCTTAAGATGATATTCTTTCGTGAAAACGCGATAGCCCTCTTCAGATAAGTAAAAATCACCTTCTTCCGGCGGTAATATCTTTTTCATAGCTGCAAAATTACGGCAATATTGTTAATAAAATATTACCGAATAGATCAAAACCCGTTAATATGCTGCAAAACGAAAGGATATCAGCTTACCGTATAAGTTGGTAACCTAAGCTGATTTATAGACTAAAATAAATTTAAAAATTTATCTTTGTTTAAAGCTGTTAATACAATTGCTTATGATTGTGATAATTAGACGTTTTTTTTACAGGGATTATGTGGGCTTGTCTTTATGGCCGTTTATTATTCTCAAGAATGTTCAGTTAAAACAAGATGCTGTTTTAATTAATCACGAAAGGATTCATTTACAACAACAACAGGAACTCCTTATACTTCCTTTTTATTTTTTATATATCTCAGAATGGTTGCTTAGATCATTGCTTTATTTTGACACCTATAAAGCATATCAAAATATTAGTTTTGAACGCGAGGCCTATCAAAATGAAATAAACATGGAATACCTTGAAACGAGAAAACGTTTTAGCTTTATTCAATATTTTTGGAGCCATTAAGCCCGGGAGTTGTGTTGGTCGCCAATCAAAAAGTATACCTTCCCCTCTTAGAAAAAAAGAAAGTAGAACTTCATATAAAGCGAGAGGATTTGATACATCCTCAAATTTCAGGTAATAAATATCGTAAACTTAAATACAATCTGCTTAAGGCAAAGGAATTGAAGTATGATACCATACTAACTTTCGGTGGTGCTTATTCCAATCATATTGCTGCAGCTGCCTATGCAGGCAAGGTGAACGGGATGAAAACCGTAGGGGTAATTAGAGGGGAGGAATTAGGGGATTCATGGACAAGTAATCCAACTTTATCTGCTGCAAATAAGCAAGGCATGAAGTTTAAATTTGTCTCCAGGGCAGACTACAGGAATAAAGAGACTGCGGCATTTTATGATGATTTAAAGGCGGAATTTGGGAATTTCTATATGGTTCCAGAAGGCGGTACAAACAAATTAGCGGTTAAAGGATGTGAAGAGATTCTTACGCCAAAAGACAGCGAATTTGATGTAATCTGCTGCGCTGTTGGAACCGGAGGTACTTTGGCCGGAATTATTAATTCGGCTACGCCCAACCAGCGCGTAATAGGTTTTCCTGCTCTTAAAGGCGACTTTTTAAAGAAAGATATTTGTAAATTTGTCGAAAATGGGAACTGGGATTTATGTACAGATTACCATTTTGGAGGCTATGCCAGGGTTGATGAATCATTAATATCGTTTATAAATGAAATGAATCAAAACCTTGAAATACCCCTTGATCCGGTTTATACGGGAAAAATGATTTACGGTTTATTAGACATGATTACTAACGATTATTTTAAACCCAAGACTAAAATATTGGCTATTCATACCGGTGGATTGCAAGGAATAGCAGGAATGAATTTATATTTGAAAAGCAAAAATTTACCCATAATCGATATATGAAACACGCTACGCTGGCAGTTGTTTTGGTTTTTTTACTTCTAAGTTGTGGAACTAAAAAGAGAACTACCTATTCCAAGAAATCATCATCCGAGGTTGTAAAGTCTAACAAAAGCACTAAAGATTATACAAAGTTTCCTTTTCCCGAGGATGCCAAAAAGTTTACGTACTTTTCCACCTCATCTATAGAAGAATATTTAGTTACCTATTCAGAAATAGCACAATTTGAAATGAAGGCCTATGGCATACCGGCCAGTATTACTTTGGCTCAGGGTATTTTGGAAAGCGGCTATGGAATGGGAACACTTACCTTAAAGACTAATAATCATTTTGGAATTAAATGTCATAACAGTTGGGATGGGGAGTTTGAGTATCATGATGATGATGAAAAAGGCGAGTGTTTTAGAAAATATAATCATCCAATGTACTCATTTCGTGATCATAGTATTTTTCTTTCATCAAGGGCTCGCTATGCGTCCCTTTTTGAATTAAGGCGGGATGACTATAAAGGATGGGCAAAAGGGCTTAAGAAAGCGGGTTATGCCACTGATAAAAGTTATCCTCAAAAATTGATTTCCTTTATTGAAAGGTATCAGCTCTACAAATACGACAAGGAAGTTTTGGCTCAGGGATATCAGGTTCAGGCAGAGCCTAAAAAATATGATTACAAAAAGCATGTTGTCCAAAAAGGAGACACTTTATATTCTATATCCAGAGCCTATTTTATTTCTGTCGATGAGTTGATGAAACTCAACGGCATGAACTCCAGTAACTTGTCTGTTGGACAGGAACTGAAGATTAAATCTGAAAGAGTAAAATAAATTAGTATGATTTATCAGAGAAGCAGTGCCTTATTTGCTGAGGCTAAAAAATATATTCCTGGAGGTGTAAATTCTCCGGTCCGTGCTTTTAAGGCAGTTGGAGGTGATCCTGTTTTTATAGAAAGGGCCAAAGGGGCTTATTTATACGATGTGGATGGAAATAAGTTAATTGACTATATTTCTTCCTGGGGGCCACTGATTTTAGGGCATGCTTATGAACCTGTAATTAATGCAGTGATTAATAAAGCTAAGCTTGGTACTTCTTTTGGAATGCCTACAGAAATAGAGACAGAACTAGCTCAATTGGCAGTTTCTATGGTTCCCAATATTGATAAGATTAGATTTGTAAATAGCGGAACAGAAGCTTGTATGAGTGCCATTCGTCTGGCCCGTGGATTTACAGGAAAAGATAAGATTATAAAATTTGCCGGATGTTATCACGGGCATTCGGATTCCTTTTTAATTCAGGCCGGAAGTGGTGCCGTAACATTTGGCAGTCCTAACAGCCCCGGAGTGACCAAAGGTACCGCTAAGGATACCTTATTGGCAGAATATAATAACCTGGAAAGTGTGATTACACTGATTGCGGCTAATAAGGGTGAAATTGCCGCTGTTATTATAGAGCCCATAGCTGGTAATATGGGTTGTATTGTTCCGTCAGATTCTTTTATGGACGGGCTTAGAAAGATCTGTACCGAGGAAAATATTCTGTTGGTTTTTGATGAAGTAATGACGGGATTCCGCCTGGGCCGTGGTGGGGCACAAGAAGTCTTAGGAATAGATGCTGATATTGTTACTTATGGAAAGGTAATCGGTGGAGGTCTTCCTGTAGGAGCATTCGCCTCAAGCAACGAAATCATGGCACACCTGGCTCCCGATGGACCTGTTTATCAGGCTGGTACTCTTAGCGGTAATCCTTTGGCCATGAGTGCCGGACTTGCTATGCTCACAGAATTGAATAATCGGCCTGAGATTTTTGATAGCCTTGATCAAAAGACGGCTTATCTTCATAATGGCCTGTCTTCTGTGTTAACAGAAAATGGCATTCCTCATCAAATTAACCGTTTTGGTTCGATGATTTCGGTTCATTTTACTGAAAATCCAGTGATAGATTTTAGCAGTTCTGCCAAAGGTAACAATGAGAAATTCCGCAAGTATTTTCACGGGATGTTAGAGCAGGGAATATATCTGCCACCGAGTGCCTTTGAAAGCTATTTCTTAAATGATGCTATTACCTATAAGGATTTGGATAGTACAATTGAAGCCTTAAAGAAGATTGCTCCTGATTTGGTATAAAAGGCCGTATTAATAAAGAAACGGAATATAGAATAGTTATACGTTATTCTACACCCCGTTTTCCTTAAGACTCAAGACTTATTTGCCATGCCTCCTCCCGGAGTTATGTTCTCTGTTACCTTCTTTTCTATGACTACTGCGATGATGATTTATGCGTTCCCATTTTTGAAATTGTTCTTCGGACAGAATTTGTTTCATCTTTCCTTTTTGGGCAATCATCCTATCCAATCGTTCATTTTGAAAGTCAAAGCGTTCATCCGCACTTGGTTTGGATTGTTCCGCTTGTTCCTTTTTCACCTTCCGTTCCAACATTAAAGCCTCCCGCTCTTTGGCA
>Ga0272441_10012705_pt1 | contig 12247 bp, 6 predicted proteins | sample SSMProp6N_FD_193582 | JGI IMG/M metagenome (GOLD analysis project Ga0272441, IMG submission 193582) | Marine sediment archaeal communities from Little Sippewissett salt marsh, Falmouth, MA, United States - SSM-Prop-6N | ecosystem: Environmental > Aquatic > Marine > Wetlands > Sediment ...
ACAGGAGGTTGAGGACGAGTTTGTGGCGGCCGTCGAGGGCGGCGCGGACGGGCTGGAAGCCGCCGAAGCTGTCGTGGTCGATTTCGTAACGTCCGAATTCGAGGAAGGTTACGTCGTTGGGTCGGAGGGTGGGGTCGCGGAGGGTGGCGAGCATGCTCTTGCCTTCGAGGAGCTTGGGGATGGGGAGTTTGGCGGCTTCCATGAGGGTGGGGACGAGGTCGATGTGGGAGACGGGGTGGGGGCATGCGGTGGCTTGTGGGGTGTGGCCTGGCCATCGGACGATGAGTGGGATGCGTGTGATTTCTTCGTACATGGCGGGGCCTTTGCCGGAGAGGCAGTGGGAGGCGAGGGCGTCGCCGTGGTCGGAGGTGTAGAGGACGAGAGCGTCGGGGGCGTGGGCGTCGATGGCGTCGAGGACGCGGCCTATCTCGTGGTCTACGTAGGAGTTGCATCCGAAGTAGTCGGGGTGTCGGATGGCGATGGCGTCGCGGTCTGCGGAGAGTCGCTTGCCTGCCCAGACGCGCTGGTGGTCGGGTTTGCCCTCGAGGGTGTCGGCGACGTTGGGGGATTTGGGATGCTCGTAGTCGCGGTACATGGTTGAGTATGGGGGTGGGCACAGGCATGGGCCGTGGGGTTCGTCGTAGGAGACGACGAGGAGGAAGCTGTCGGTGGCGTGGTTGGCGAGGAAGTGGATGGCTCGGTTTGAGACGCGGTGGCCGAAGAGGAAGTCTTCGGTGAGGGTGGGGTCTTGGTTGGTGGCTGGGTTTCGGGAGCGGACGCGGTCGTCGGGGGAGAGTTCTTCGAGGTATCGACGCATGTCGAACCAGTATTTGGGGTTCCAGCCATCGGGGCATCGGCCGAGGCCGAAGTAATCGCCGCCGTCGAGGTGCCATTTTCCGATGTATGCGGTTTGGATGTGGTGGTCGCGCAGGCGTTGGCCGAGGGTCTTGACGTTGTCGCCGAGGGCCATGGTGTTTGCCCATACGCCGTTGCTATGTGGGAATGTGCCTGTGAAGATGGCGGATCGGGCGGGTCCGCAGACGGGTGAGCAGGTGTGTGCGGCGGCGAAGCGTGTGCCTTGTGCGGCGAGGCGGTCGAGGGATGGGGTGTGCATGCGGGGGTTGCCGTAGCATCCGAGCATGTCGGTGCGCTGGGTGTCGGTCATGATGAGGACGATTCGTGTGGGGTTCATGGGCGGGGGTCTCCTTGCAGGAGGGGGGCAGCAGGGGGGCTGGGGTGGACGGAGAGGGGAACGGGAGGCGGTGGGAGTGGCTTGGTATGGCAGTGCATAGCGTGCAGTATACGGGTGCTGTGGGTGAATGCAAGCGGATGGGGCGGGGGCCTGCGGAGTGGGTTGGCTGGGGTGCGCATTGCATCATGACGGCGCATCAGGCGCGCCGAGGGTCGGGCTGGGGTGCTGGAGGTCGGGACGGGCCGGGAGAGAAATGCACGGAGCGGACGGCGGCGGAGCGTGTGTTGTGGGGCACGGGTGCTGAAGCCACGTAAGCCACTGTGGGTGCATCAGTTATCGCCAGCGGGCCAGAGGAGCAGGGGGGGGGTGCGAAGACAGGTTCGGTCTGCATGCAGGGCAGGGGGCGGGCCCCCCTGGCTGGCTTGGCACGCGCATTGCGGTATCTGTCGCTCGCACATCTGGGCCACTTGTGGCCCGAGTAGGGCACGGCGCGTACATCAGGCTTCGGCGGGGCACCCGGTCGGGCGGCTCCGTTGGTAGTGAAGTGCCTGGGGTCGCCCTCCCGTGTCCCTGCGTGGTCGTGCATCCCCAGCCACATGGACGAGTGCCGCTGGCTTGCCTGATGCGGAGTGCGGGCTGTGCTCCGCGGGGGCTGGTCTGGGAGGCGGGCACTGCGGCAGAGCGGCGATGGCCAGCGCTGGCAGGCGCACGTTGCACGAGAACTCGGAGAGGCGACACGTGGAAAACCGACTGTGCGAGGAACCGGTGTACGCAGTTCCCTACGCCCTCGTCGGTGCCCGTCTGGAGCGTGGGGAACGTCGCCAGTGGCGATTGTGCTGGCCACCTGGGTGGGGCATGGCGGCGCTGGTGCTGGTGCTGGCCCTCGGCTTGGGGGCCGGTGCTCAGGAGCTGGCGGCTGACCTGACGGATCTGCCGCTGGAAGCTTTGATGGAGCTTGAGGTTACGTCGGTGTCGAAGCGGCGGCGGAAGCTCTCGCGAATCCCCGGGGCGGTGTTCGTGATCACGCAGGAGGACATCCGGCGGTCGGGGGCCACAACGATTCCCGACCTGTTGCGCATGGTCCCTGGGATCAACGCCGCGCGCGTGGACAGCAGCCGGTGGGCCGTTGCTGCTCGGGGGCTGAATGGGCACTTCGCCAACAAGCTGCTGGTGCTGGTCGATGGGCGTAGCGTGTATCTGCCGTTCTACGGTGCGGTGTTCTGGGAGGTGCAGGATCTGCTGTTCGAGGACATCGAGCGGATCGAGGTCGTCCGCGGCCCTGGCGGCACGATCTGGGGTGCGAACGCGGTGAACGGTGTGATCAACATCATCACGAAGCACGCGGGAGACACGCAGGGCGGCCTGGTGAGCGCGGGTGCAGGGACGGAGGAACGCGGCTTCGCTGGCCTGCGCTACGGCGGGAAGCTGGGCGCGAGGGCCTACTACCGGGTGTACGCGAAGCACTTCGATCGGGACGAGCAGGTGGACGAGGACGGCAACGACGCCGCCGACCGCTGGCACGCGTCGCGCGCCGGTTTCCGGCTCGATTGGACGCCGAGCGAGGTGGATGCCATCACGGTCCACGGCGACTTCCACAACGAGAAGGTGAGGCACACGCAGACAAGGTGGCAGTTCACGCCGCCCTACGCACTACCGGCCATGGGCTCTATGACGTTCACCGGCCAGAATGTGATGTTCCGCTGGACGCGTCGCTTCAGCGAGGATTCCGAGCTCGCGTGCCAGGTTTACTACGACCGCGTGGGGATCCGTGAGAGGGGCCTGATCGATTACTCGTTGAACACGGTGGACGTGGACGTGAGCCACACGCTGCGCCTCTGCGAGCGCCACGAGATTGTGTGGGGCTTCGGGTATCGGTTTATGAGCGACAGCATTGGGGAGGAGTTCCTGGTCGACTTCGATCCCTCTCACCGGCGCGACCATCTGTTGAGCGCGTTCGTGCAGGACGAGGTCGCTGTCGTGCGCGATCACCTGTGGCTGACGCTGGGCTCGAAGATCGAGCACAACAGCTACACGGGGGTCGAGGTGCAGCCGGGCGGCAAGCTCACGTGGGTGCCGCGCGATGGCCACACGCTGTGGGCATCGGTCTCGCGCGCGGTGCGGACGGCGTCGCGCGCCGAGCACGATGCACGCTACATCGGGCTCGTCCAGGACACGGGTCAGGGCTTCGCCCAGGTCGTCACGTTCGAGGGCAACCGCGAGTTCGATTCGGAGGAACTGCTCGCCTACGAGCTGGGCTACCGCGCCCAGCTCACACCGCGGCTCGCCATCGACGTCGCCCTCTTCCTCAACCGGTACGACAACCTGTGGACGTCGGAGCCCGGCACGCCGACCTTCCGCACGACGCCCGTGCCACACCTGGTGACCCCCCTCCACAGCGACAACCGCCTCCAGGGCGATACCTGCGGCCTCGAGGTGGCGGCGCACTACCGAGTGTGCGAAGGCTGGCGGCTCGACGCCGCGTACAGCTACCTGCGCATGGACCTGGAGCTCGACTCGGACAGCAACGACCCACGCGGCACGACGGCCGAGGGGGAGAGCCCGCGCCATCAGCTCTCGCTCCGCTCGTCGCTCGATCTGCCCTTCAAGCTGGAGCTCGACCTGTGGCTGCGTTTCGTCGACGAGCTGCCGTCGCTCGACGTTCCGGGCTACGTGACCGCCGACCTGCGGCTCGGCTGGCGCCCCCGCCACAACCTCGAGCTCTACATCGTGGGGCAGAACCTGCTCCAGAGCCACCACCCCGAGTTCACTGCTGAGTATTTCAGCATGCCTTCCACGGAAGTCCAACGTGGATTCTACATTGGCGGGCGCCTGAGGTTCTGACGCCTGAGGGGTCTTGCCCGACAGGCCCGACACCAGATGGACACGATGGTATGCGAACCGCGGCAAGAGCAGGCATAGGATGGCGGACGCTGGCCTGGGCTCTGGCGCTCAGTGCGCTCGTCACGCCGCGCGCCACGGCCATCGGGCGGCCGGACCGCGAGTATGCCATCAAGGCCGCCTTCCTCTACCACTTCGGTAACTACGTGCAGTGGCCGCCCGAGGACTGCCCAACGGACAAGGACAGGTTCGTCATTGGGGTGATCGGCGACGACCCGTTCGGCCCGGCGCTCGATGCCATCGCTGAGGCGAAGGCCATCCAGGGGCGGAAGGTCCTCGTGCGCCGGTTCGCCAGTGTGCAGGCCTGCACCCACTGCCACATCGTGTTCGTCGCCCGATCGGCCACAGCGACACTCACCGACCTGCCCGAGCCCCCATGGGGCACACACGCGCTGGTCGTGAGCGACGTGCCCGGCATGGCTTCGCGGGGCGCGGTGGTCAGCTTCTTCACCTTGGCCAACAAGGTTCGGTTCGAGGTCAATCCGGCGGCAGCAAAGCGAGCGGGGCTGAAGATCAGCTCGAAGCTCCTCCGCCTCGCCAGAATCGTGCAGGACGAGAGGTCGGCCGTACGCCATGAAGTCGTTCCGTGACCAGTCCGTCAAGACGAAGCTCGTGGCCCTGCTCGTGCTGACGGCAGGGGTGCCGGTCGTGCTTGCGTGCGCCGCGCTGATGGTGCAGGAGGCCCGGCTCATCCGAGCGTCGACGGTCCACAAGCTCTCAGCACTGGCCGACGTGCTGGGGGCCAACAGCGCGGCGGCGCTCACGTTTGACGACCCCGCCGCTGCGGTCGAGACACTCGCCTCGCTACGGCGCGAGCCCCAGGTCACCCACGCGTGCATCTACGATCGGGGCGGACGGGTCTTCGCCACCTTCCCGCCCGTGGGCGCCTGCGAGCCGTGGCAGCCCCCACCACAGGACGCCGGACACCGCTTCGGGCGCGACCACTTCGACGTTTTCGCGCCGATCCGCCAGGGCAACGAGCGGCTGGGCACCGTGCTCGTGCGGGCAAGCACGGACCAGTTCAGGGTCCAGGTGCACCAGTCGATGCTCATCGGGGCGGCGATTCTTGCCGCGGCCCTGGCCGCGGCGCTCCTCCTCGGGCTCTTCCTCCAGCGGTTCATCTCCGTGCCGGTTCGCGCATTGGTCGGGGCCGTCCGCATCATCGCGGACAAGCGGGACTTCTCGATCCGCGTGCGCAAGACGAGCGACGACGAGCTCGGTACGCTGTGCGACGCCTTCAATGCCATGATCGAGAGCGTGGCGGCACAGGACCGCGAACTCGACGCCTACCGCCAGCACCTCGAGGAACTCGTGGGCGAGCGCACGCGCGACCTCGAGGCGAAGACCGAGGAGGCACGCGCCGCCTCCGTGGCCAAGAGCTGCTTCCTGGCGAACATGAGCCACGAGCTGCGCACGCCCATGAACGGGGTGGTGGGCATGGTCGGCCTGCTGCTCGACACGGGCCTCAACGATGAGCAGCGGTCCTTCGCACGCACCGCCAGCGAGTCGGCCGATGCAATGCTCACGTTGGTGAACGACATCCTGGACTTCTCGAAAATCGAGGCGGGCAAGCTCGAGCTCGAGACCATCGACTTCGATCTGCGGCTCACGGTGGAGAGCGCTGTGGAAGTGCTCGTGCCCCGTACACACCAGAAAGGCCTCGAACTCGCCTGCCTCGTCGACCCCGACGTCCCGGCACTCCTGCGTGGCGACCCGGGACGTCTCCGCCAGGTGCTCCTGAACCTCGCGGGGAACGCAACGAAGTTCACCGAGCACGGGGAGGTCGTCGTCAGCGTCACTCTGGCCGGCGAGACCGACACCCACGCGACCGTGGCGTGCGCCATCACGGACACGGGGATCGGCATCCCCTTGGACAAGCAGAAGGCCATCTTCAGGAGCTTCTCGCAGGCCGACGGCTCGACGACACGCCGGTACGGCGGCACCGGCCTCGGTCTCGCCATCTCCCGGCAGCTCGTCGAGGCCATGGGCGGCCGCATCGAGATCGACAGCCTCCCGGGCAGAGGCGCCACCTTCTCGTTCCAGCTCACCTTCGAGAGGCAGCCCGGCACACAGCCCGCGCACCGCGGCACGCCGACCGACGTCCGCGGCGTCCGTGTGCTGGTCGTCGACGACAATGCGACCAACCGCGGCATCCTCGTCCGCTACCTCACGTCCTGGGGCTGCGTGGTGCGCCAGACGCCCGACCCGTGGGAAGCGGCGGCGCTGGCACGCGAGGCCGCGTCAGCAGGCGTCCCGCTGCAAGTCGCCCTCGTGGACAACACGATGCCCGCCGCCAGCGGCGAGCAATTCGCCCGCGCCGTCAAGGCCGACCCCACGCTCCACGAGATGGCTCTGATCGCCCTCACGTCCGTGGGCTGCCGCGGCGACGCCGCGCGCGTCCGTCAGGCAGGCTTCGCAGGCTACCTGTGCAAGCCCGTCAAGCAAGCCGACCTCCACGACGCCATCGCCATGGCCCTCTCAGGCACGCTCCGCGCCGAAAGCCCGCCCAGCTTGCTCACGCGCCACAGCATCGCCGAGCGCCGCAAGGCCGACGCACGCATCCTGCTGGCCGAGGACAACGAGGTGAACCAGCAGGTCGCCAGCCACACCCTCACCCGCGCGGGCTACCACTGCCAGTGCGTGGCCGACGGCGAGGAGGCCGTCCAGGCCGTCCTCACCGGCGACTACGATCTCGTCCTCATGGACTGCCAGATGCCCCTCGTCGACGGCTTCGAGGCCACAGCGGCCATCCGACAGCACGAGGCGAGCTGCGAGGGCGGCAGTGGCCGTCCCACCCACATCCCCATCGTCGCGCTCACCGCCAATGCCCTCAAAGGCGACCGCGAGCGCTGCCTGGCCGCAGGAATGGACGACTACCTGAGCAAGCCCATCCAGCCCCGCCACCTGCTGGCGGCCATCGAGAAGTGGCTCTCCCACGCACGCGAGGCCGCCACCCTGCCCGACACCTCGCCGTCCTTCGACGACGTCATCTGCGACGTGCTCGACGCCGCTGTGGCGCTCGAAATGGTCGGGGACGACCTCGAGTTCCTGGGCACATTGGTCGACCGCTTCCTCGCCCAGTGCCCCGAGATGCTTGCCGCCATGCGCGACGCCACCGCACGAGGCGAGGGCAGTGCTCTCCGAGAGAGCGCCCACGCGCTCAAGGGTGCCGCAGGCAACTTCGGAGCCCACCGCGTCCGCCAGATCGCCTTCGAGCTCGAACAGGCAGGCCGCCTCGGCGAACTCGACCCCGCACCCGGCCTCCTCGATGCCCTCGAGACCGAGATCGAGGACATGGCAGAGGCGCTCCGCGTCCTGTGCGCAGGCGTAGCGGCCTGACGCCCCGCCACGCACCCCCTCCTCACTCGTACTCGGCGATCCGCGCCTCCTGGATCCCCTGCGAGCGCATGAACGCCTCGATCCTCGCGTGCAGGCGTCGGGCGACGGCCCGGTGCCCATCGAGCACGTCCCTGCGCGCCTCGGGGTCCTCGCGCAAGTCGAGCAGTGAGGGGGAGCGGAGCCCGCCGCGCCACACGCTGTAGATCCACCGCTCGGTCATCGCCTGCGCCAGCGTGTTCGTGCCACACACCGCCGTGTCGCGGATCTTCCGGCGCCGGCCCCTGAGAACCTCGAGCAGCGATTCGCCGATCACCTCGGGCGGCTTGGCAAGGCCGAATGCATCGAGGAGCGTGGCCGTCATATCCCATGGCTGCACAATCTGGCGCATGCGGCGCCTCTCCGTGCCCCCCGGCAGGCGGATGAACAGGGGCACGCGGGCCACGTTGCGGTAGATCGGCAGGTACCGCACGGGCGGCGTCATCGGACGGCCCGCGGACATGCACATCCCATCGGCACCCACCGTGTTCGGCTTGCAGATCAGCCCGTTGTCGCCCGGCCCGTCGAGCATCGTCCCGTGGTCGCTCGTGAAGACGACCAGCGTCTCGTCCAGGATGCCCAGCCGGCCCATCAGGGCAAGGAACTGCCCCACCCACGTGTCCACCATCGTCACCTCGCCGGCGTAGCGGGCGCGGATGTTGGCGAGTTCCTTCTTCGTGATGCCCATCCTGGCACGCTTGCCGTACGTCGGGGCGTCGAACCGCCGGCCCTGGAAGCCGGGGTCGTAGAGGTCGGTGTAGTGCTGCGGCGGATCCCACGGCTCGTGGGGATCGAACGTGTCCACCCACAGGAAGAAGCTCTCGCGCTTGTAGTTCCGCTCGAGCCACCGCATCGCCAGCGTGTACGTGCCGGGAGCGAACCAGTCCGTCTCCACCTCCCGATGCGCCCGGTTGACGAGCACCTGGTGCCACACGCGCTCGGTGTAGCGGATCAGGTGCGGCGGCACGGGATACTCGAGCGGCACGCTGGCGTCCAGCCAGCACGGGTCGGCCTCCTGGCCGCGGTTGAGCGCCCAGGCGGCGAACCCCTTGTTGACGTTGATGCCGCGGGTCACGTTGTTCTGCGTGTCGCCGACCCACATCGACGGGATGCCCTTCTCGGCGAGCCGCTCGGGGAGCGTCACCTCCTCGCGCTCGATGCGCTTCCAGCGGTTGAAGGGCAGCCCGAGGTCGCCGCGGCCGAGCAGCGTGTCGCGGCGGTTCGGCACCGTGGGGAACGAGCCGATATACGCATTCTCGAACACCGCCGACTGCGCGGCCAGCCGGTCCAGGTTCGGCGTGCGAATCCACGCGTTCCCATACGCCCCCAGGTGATCCCTGCGGAACGTGTCGGCCATGATGTAGACGACCTTCATGCGTCCTGCCTCCTGCAAACCCACCATCGGGGCCGCCGCACCGCACGACGGCCTTGCACCGCAACGGCCTGCACTCTATCCTATGCGTACAGCGGCGTCAATGCCCCCGATGCTCCGCACCACGGCAAGCACAAGCTCAAGGTCCGCACCCGCATATGGAACAGGAAGACGGGCAAGCTCCTCTCGGACGATGGCGTGCGGATGATGTACAAGGACACGCCCGCCGGCAACAGCCGATAGACGCAGGGGGACCGCCATGCGCACATCGCTCGCAGCACCGCTCGCACTCCTTGCCACCGCGGCCGCAGCGGCAGCGGGAATGCCCGCCTTCCCCGGCGCCGAGGGCTTCGGAGCCGCCTCGGCCGGCGGACGCGGCGGAAAGGCCATCCTCGTCTCGAACCTCAATCCCTCAGGGCCAGGAAGCCTACAGGCCGCCTGCGACGCCCAGGGGCCGCGCATCGTCGTCTTCCGAGTCAGCGGAGTCATCCGCGGCAACGTGGCCATCCGCCACCCACGCATCACCATCGCCGGGCAGACGGCACCCGGCGCAGGCATCACCATCGAAGGCATGCTCGTCAACCCCTATCGCATCCAGCCCAATCTCCACGACGTGACGATCCGCTTCCTCCGAGTCCGCCCCCCCGCCCGCAAAGGCAAGTGGGCCGGCGGCGACTGCCTCCAGCTCACCGATATCGACCGCCTCATCATCGACCACGTCTCCTGCTCCTGGGGAAGCGACGAGAACATGGACCTGTGCAACTCACGCCAGATCTCCGTCCAGTGGTCCGCCATCGAGCAGAGCGACACGCGCGGCCATACCAAGGGCCCGCACAACTACGGCATGATCCTCGGCTACGCCGGCCGCGACGCCACCATCCACCACAACCTCTTCGCCCACCACGCACGCCGGGCCCCCCTGTGCGGCCTGGAACTCCTCGACCACCGCAACAACGTCATCTACAACATGGGCGCCCCCCTCAACTGGCACCCCACCCGCATGAACCAGCAGCGACCCGGCCAGCCCTTCCGAGCCAACATCATCGCCAACACCTTCAAGGCCGGCCCCAACGCCCGACGCGATGGCCGAACCGCCACCCTCGACCGCATCATGTCCTCCCGATCCGCCGTCCACGCCTACACCAGCGGCAACGTCCTCACCTGGCTCGGCAAGGTGGCCGAAGACCGCGGCGAGCCCCGCGCCGACCAGCCCTGGCCCGCACCCCCCGTCGCCACCCAGGAGGCCGGTGCCGCCTATCGCCTCGTCCTCGCCCACGCCGGGTGCCTGCCACGCGACGCCGTGAGCCTCCGCACCCTCCGCGAAGTCCGCGACAGCACCGGCCAGTGGGGACGCCACGAGCCACTCGACGGCCTCATGGAAGGCCTCGAGCCCGACGAACCACCCCCCGATGCCGACGCCGACGGCATGCCCGACGCCTGGGAGAAGGCCCACCGCCTCGACCCCACCGACCCCGCCGACGCCATCCGCATCGTCCCCAAAGGCGCGTCCAAAGAAGATCGCCACGCCGGCTACACCTGGATCGAGTTCTACATCAACGCCCTCGCCGACCGCCTCATCGCCCAGGCCATGGCCGAGCCACCCGACAAGGCCACCCAATGACCACCGCCCCGGCCGCATGCCTGTGGACCGCCTGGATCGCCGCAACCGTCCTCCTGTGCGCCACGGCGGGCAAGGCGGCCAGCGCACCGCACAAGGTCTGGCAGGTCGCCAAGCACTGCCCCCGGCCGGCGGGAGCCCCCAAGGCCAGCGACGTCGTGATGCGCAGCCTCCGCCTCCACCCCCGCAACGGCAAAGACCCCCACGACACCATGAAGGCGCTCGCCGACTTCCACGTCTCCCGCCTCGCCTGGGCCTACATCGACGACAAGGCGTTCATCGCCAGGGTCCGCGCCACGGGCCGCACCTTCGGCGGCGCCGCATCCGCCCCCTCCTACATCAAGCCACCGAACGACCCCCACTGGTTCGAGAAGGTCGTCGTCCTGAACCTCGACAGTGAGCCGATCATCGCCCCCTGGAAGCGTGCCTGGAATCGCACCCTCTGGGGCTGCGTCAACAACCCCGAGCTCGAACGCGGCTACCTCGAGTACCTCCAGCGCTACATCGACGCCGGCGCCCAGGTGATGCAGCGCGACGAGCCGGGGGCCAACTTCCTGGCCACCCGATGGGGCGGGTGCTTCTGCCCCCACTGCATCAAGGCCTTCCGCCAGTTCCTCGCCGACCACACGACCTCCGCACAACGCCGCACGCTCGGCATCCCCGACCTCGACGCCTTCGACTACCGCTCCCACCTGAAGGCCAGCGGAGCACCCGTCGGCGACGCCTTCGCCGGATGGAAGGGCGGCGGCGAGCTCAAGCGCCTCTTCACCGAGTTCCACACCCAGGCCACCATCGCCTTCCATACGCGCACACGCAAGGCCATCGACGCCTACGCCGGCCGCCACGTCCCCATCTCCTGCAACAACGGCGTCCACCGCTGGAGCCCCATCGAGCTGTGCTTCGACTGGGCATTCGGCGAACTCTCCTACGGCAACGCCCGTCCCCACTTCATCCACAACGCCATGCAGCAGGCCGCCCGCCGCAACCGCATCCAGATCGTCACCATGCCCAAGAAAGGCGACTACCAGAACCCCCGGGAGTGGCACCACCGCACCCGCTGCACCATCGCCACCGCCACCGCCTGCGGTGGCCTCTGCATGGTCCCCTGGGACGTCTTCATGCCCCGAAACGCCCCACGCTACTTCGGCACCCCCGAGCAATACGCCGACCTCTTCGGCTTCATCCGCGCGAACGCCCGCCTCCTGGACGGCTATGAGGATGCCGCCGTCGCCGGCAAAGACCTCAAGGAATCCCGCTACCCCGAGCCCCCTGTCGAGATCATCGGCGGCAGCGGGCAGGTGAGAGCATTCGTGCGTGCCAGGCCCGCCCAGCCGATCGCCCCCGCTGTCATCCACCTCGTCGACTGGTCCGCCCAGCCGAAGCCCTTCTCCCTTCGCCTCCGCAAAGCCTGCTTCTTCGGCGACGCCCGCACATCCCTCCGCCTCCTCGTCCCACCGCCCTACGACAAAGCAGCGCACGAGAAGGCCGAAGCAGAGGGCGACTTCGCCCCCCTCGCGACCGACGCCCAGCCCCACGCACAGGACGAAGCGGCCTCTATCCGCGTCGAGTTCCCCATCCTCCGCCCGTGGGCCATCCTCGTCCTCGCCCCTCCCCGCGACGCCACATCAACCCACAAGTGAGCGCCCCGACTCGCTCGCCGGGCGCAGCTTCCTCTCCTGCCCCTCTCATTCCTGGCTTGTCTCCTCCTCCTCTCCTCACCTGCGACTTGAAGCTTGCGGCTTGCAGCCGCCATCAGTTTTGGCTTGTTCTTTGTTAAACTCGGCTTTAACAA
>Ga0272441_10012706_pt1 | contig 12246 bp, 9 predicted proteins | sample SSMProp6N_FD_193582 | JGI IMG/M metagenome (GOLD analysis project Ga0272441, IMG submission 193582) | Marine sediment archaeal communities from Little Sippewissett salt marsh, Falmouth, MA, United States - SSM-Prop-6N | ecosystem: Environmental > Aquatic > Marine > Wetlands > Sediment ...
CAAGCTACTGCAGGAGAGTCACGTCCACCTGACCCGCGAGAGCCCGGCCGAACTCACGGTACCGCTTGATGTACTCGCGGCCGTCGAGCTTGTCGATCTTGGCAGGTATCTTCACGTCGAGTCGTTGCATGGTCAGGCCCGGGACCACCTCTACGATGCGGTGGGCGATTGACACACGAGAGTCGATCGACTGCTGTCTCGCCATGCCACCCTCTTTCGGGTCCATGAACGCGACGACCTCGCGCACCGTCTTGCCCACACGCCGGCGCGCTCGTTTGAACGACATCCCCTCGCGCACGAACCCACAACCCAGGGACAGCACGTGTGTACGCTCGTTGACCCACCCACGCGCGACGACCTCGTACAACGCCTCGAGCAGTGGGCAGTTGTCCACCCCAGTGCCGCCGTCTAGCCAAACAGCCTTGCGGTCCTCGTCAACGATACCACCGAAGAACATCGGAGCGGCGAACGAACGAGTGACCGCATCGACCAGTGACAGAGGCGCATCCTTCGGGTCGTCGCTCTTGAAGTAGTGAGTGCGCCCGTCACACAGGTTGACCGATGTGGTCATCAGTTTGGTCGGGCAGTCACCGATCGTCATGTCGGGGACCTCACGACCCCACGCCGCAAGGAACTTCTTGCGGCTGTACTTCGGGAGCAGGGGCCACGGACGCCGTTTAAACATGTCGGGAGCCGTGTCGTCCATCAGTTCGACCACCGCGTTCGCGTCGAGCCCACCACACGCGAACAGCCCACCCAGTATGGCGCCGACCGAAGTACCCACGATGAGATCAAACGTCTCCCAGATGGGTCGCTTCGTCACCCACTCGATATGCTGTAGCACCTGGAGGGGGATGAACCCCTTGAGCCCACCCCCGTCGATGACGAGTACTCGCTTCACTCTGACCCCTCCTTGTACTTCGGTTCGCTCAACTGCTCGATGAGGTCAACGTACACCACCAGCATGTCGGCACCCTCCATCTGGGGTACGGCCTCTTTGAACATCCGCACCTCGTGGTCGGTCAGTTCGATGACGCCAACTGCCTTGTCGATCTTCTTCATCAGCCGACCACACTCAACCAGCACGTCGAGTTCCTTCTTGACCTTCGTGGCGTAGGTCTGGAACGCCGCCTTGAGCAGTTCCTTCTCGTTGTCGCACTGCGACTTAATCGAGCCGGCGACCTGCTGACGCATCTCTGGTGTGGGCTCTCGTCCGACCTTCGTCAGGATCTCGCCCATTGTCTTGTCAACTGCCTCTGCCAGTGTGTCGCCCATCACCGTCTTGTCAGCCGGCCCGAACTTCACGTCCACATGCTTCGCCATTCCGCCCTCCTATGTGTTCGCGCGTAGCGACATGCTACACGTCGATCTTCTCTATCGTGAAGCGACACCCCTGCGCTTGCGTGACGACCTCTGTCGCATGGTCGGAGCGTCCGACTACCTTTACCTTATCGTTTGCTCCGAACGTGTGTATGAACGTGATGCTCGCGCTGTTCTCTCCGTCAGAAGACGTATCGTGCGAGGTGCCTGTCAGCGTTCCCGTGATGTCTGCGTACCCACCACCTGCGTCCTTGCGTAGTTTCCATAGCGCGAAGTGTCTCGTAGTTGCGCTAAGGTTGTCCGCCGTAAGGTCTACAGTGAGCTTGTAGTCTCCCGCGACGTTAATCGTTACCTCCGCACTGCCAGCGCCGTGCGTGTACCACGTCGAGTCCTTGCGCACCTCTGTGTCCCAGGTCACATCGGTCCAGGCGGCGGTCGCGATGACGGTGCCACCAGCGTTGTCGTACATGTGCAACCAGCCGTCACGGTTCGCCGCACCTCCGAACCACACATCACTGTTCGTCTTTAGGTCGTACGAGGTGTCGGCGTCGAGTCCGATACCCACCTGCCCATAAAACCTCGCCCAGCCTCCGACCTCGTTGAACCGTACACGACTATTCGCGGCTGTGCTGTTCACCGTCACGCGCAGTACGTCACTCGAGCCCGTGTATCGGACGCGGAACTCCTTACCGCTCGTAGCAGACTGAACATCTAACCCACCATTCGCGACGGTATCGCGCGCCTGCGTCCAGTACATGATCGCGTTCAGCGCCGAGTTGGTCAGGTACACGGTGTTGTCTGACTGCGCGCCGCCCATCAGGTAGTTCTGCAGGACACCCGCCTTCCAGAAGGCGAACTGCGCATACTTGCCGGCGACGCTCGGAACGTCAAGGCTAAACCGTACCGTGTCGTTAGTTGACTTCAACTGACCATCGATCACACCACTGCCATACAGGTCGAGCGTGTGCTGTGCCGTACGGCCCACACTGAACCGTGTCGCGCGCACGTAGTTGTAGAACCGAGCGAGCCCGGTCGTCCCGATCTCGAACTCGTCAGTCGTCGAGACACCTGAGATACGACGAACACGAAGTAGCCCACCTGCCCCGCTGTCGTGTACGATCTGTACATCTCCGCCGGCGGTGTCACTCTGCACGGCAACGTACGCACCGTCACTGAGAGACACACCGCCCACTAGTGCCACGTAGCTGTTCGACAGGGCTGACCGGAACTCACCCGCCGCGGCCAGTGCTACGTCAACGAACTGCGGGGTCGCCGTGGTGTCCACGTCCTGGTTCATCGCTTCAGCGTAGGCGTACGGCGAGGCACTGAGGTGGTACCGCTCAGAGGCACCGCCACCTTGTAGACCACTCAGGTCGTTGTGTACGTCTGTCGGTATGATGGCTGAGTCCACCTGCAGGTCGTACACACTACCCACGAGATCCCACTTGAGCCCGTACCCAATGGTCGCCGCCTCATACTCACGGCCACCCGTCTCTGAGTTCTTGCGTAGGATGGTGCCCGCGTCAGCGACGCTCTGGATGACAGCACGGTTCGCCAACTCGCGCATGTATATCGATGAATAGTCGATAGCCATTTATGCCTCCGTCTCGAACACGCGGACAAACATCTCGCCGAGCGAGTTCGCTTGTACTATCGGTGTCATGTCGTAGCGTGTCTGTACGACGCCAGGACCCAGCAGCGTGATCGAGATCTTGCCGCCACCCTCGTCGTTTAGCTGGCAGTCGAACTGATTGCCTCCTTCTTCGTTCGTCAGTACCCAGCCGCTCATCAGTTGGTTCTCGCCCCAGTACACCCGGATCAGTCGGAAGTTGGTGTACAGCCCGACCGACACGGTAGACTTCCATGAGTAGGCAGGGAACGTCAGGATCTCTGTCTCTAGCGCGGTAGACAAGACGACCTCCGATGTGTAGCCGGCGCCTGTGTAGAACGTGTCGTACACGGCGTCGCTGATTTGGTCACACGTCAACTGCACACTACCCTTGTCCTGTTTCTCGAGCGAGCGGTGTCGGATCCTGAACGGTGAGTCGATGGCGTACTCAGGGTGTACGATCCTGATGACTTCCCCTGGGAGGTGCTTGAGGTACTTCAACCCCACGCGCCCCGTCACGGTCGTCCTGGGAAACGACTCCTCGCGTAGTATCTCGTACAAACGCTTCGCCGCCATGAGGGGCTCACGGTGAAGGGTCAGGTCGATCGACCCCTTGCGCGTGGTACCTGTCAGGAACTCGTTGGACTGATTGTACACCGACAGCGCCACGTCTCTCGCCACATCACGCCGGCCCGTCACGCCGAAGTCCTCCTCCACTGGGTTGTACTCGATCTCGTACGCCTGTGTCGTCTTGGCGTCGAGTCGGTTCAGCGTCTCGTCCCAGCTCTGGGTCGTCACCTTGAAGTCGAGGAAGTCATCTTTCGTCAGAGTGTCCTGAACCGCTAGCCCTTCTGGCGAGTACAGCGGGCGCAACTGGAACTTGCCCTCATCGTCGAGTATGAGTTGGCACCCGTAGTTGACCTGTATCTGATCGATCACCTTGCGTATTGCGTCGAGCTTCTTCACCTGCAGGTTCACTCCGTAGTACTGCGCTGAGAAGTAGTCAGCGGCCTGCTGAAAGCTCACGAGGTCGATGTCGTCAGGGTCGATCGCGAGCCCGTAGATCGTGCTCGTCATCAGCGCGTATATCACTGCCGCTGGGTTGTCTCCATAGTCAACCTCCATAGGAGCTGGGAGCGAGATGGTCTGTGTCACCTTCCAGTTAGCGAAGGGCGAGACGTTCGCGAGGTTGCTCCGCACGACGATATTAAAGTCATCGGGAGGCGCTTCGTTGTTCAAGTCCTTGTCCTCGATCATCGCATCTGTCCAGAAGTCTGAGGCGTAGGTCAGGCTGAAGTGTGCGATGCCCAGCATTGGTGGCACAACGAAGTTGATCGTGTGAAGGTACACGCTCCGGTTCGCCTCTAGCCACTCAGCGGTCGGGCGGTCGATGTCATCGATCGGTGTCGTCGGGTCGCCATCATAGATGGTGTGTACCTGATCGGTGAACTGGGTGACGTTGCCGATGAACGTGGTCATCTTGTTGCTGACCCCGAACATGTCTACAGGACCATGACACACAGAGAACCACATGCGCTTGATCTCCCCACCCCCGCCGCCGTTCCCGAACGCGATCAACTTCGGCTTGACCTGCTGGGTGCCGAACACGATCGGGACTGCCGACCCCTCTCCGGTCGGGTCGTCTTTGAGGACTCCCTGGATGGGGCTGACGAACTGTCTGCGGATGTCGTATGTCATAGTGTCCTCTCAGATGACGGCTGACGATGGCTCGAAGTTCGGCATGTACGGGAACCCACCGAAGTGTACGATGTTGTTGAACCTGGACGAGCAGTGACTCACCGACTTGTTGCAACCGGGCCAGACATAGAGCAGGGTACCGACTGAGATCACGTCCTCAGGGAACGCGTACTGCAGTCGCAGTTTGATGTTCGCACCAGCGTAGGGGAACGACCCGCTGATGTCACGATAGTGGCCATTGAACATCGCCGTTCCGCCGATGAAGTACGCGTCCGGTTTGTCGAGCACGTTCTCACCAAAGCTGTCAGCCGTGCCAGTGGTGACGACGATCTCACGTGTCTCCAGGTCGGGTACCTCATCGCTGGTGTAGACCACCGTCGCGCCTAGTCTGTAGTCGTTCGGTGACAGTGAGCAGTTCGCATCGAAGAGCGCGTTGTTGCATGGCCCTTGATACCGTGTCTTTGGTACGACCTCCTTCACCAGTGTAGCCCCACGGTTCTGGAAGGACGCACTGCATTTGTAGTCGGCTATCGAGTAGTTTTTCAGCGTACCTTTGAATATCTGCTGTGCCTCACCAGTGTCGAGGATCTTGGCAGTGATGATCAGTCGCACGTCACTGACGGGTACACGGTCAACGAAGATCGAAAACGCTTCGTCGATGTTCCCGCTCACTCGACAGGTGACGGCCATCGAGGAGAACTGCGACGAGATGTCGCCACGTTGTATCACCCGGGAGTAGTACGTTCTACCATCGTGTACGACATCCTCGTTGTGCGAGGTCAGGTAGTACGTCACGCCAGACTTCGACAGCTGGTACAGTTCGGCGATGTTCCCGATCTGGTTGTCAGCGGCTAGTCGCTCATAGAAGGTCATCAGGACAGGTCGCCTCCGACTGAGTATTCACGTATAAGTTCTCTGAACTCGACGGTGACTTCGCTCACGTGCGCGGTACGGTACTGCAGGTTGAGTGAGTCATCGTTAAACCGACCGAGGATGAACCGACCGAACCATGCGACCTGGGACATCAGCACCTCACGTTGCAGTACACTCTCCAGGTACAGTATCTCTGTGTCGTTCGGGCCGACCGCAACACTCGTCACGTGTCTCGTGATGAGGTAGCCATCGTGAGTCAGGATGAACACACGCTCGATGCCCTGGAAGGCGTCGAAGGTGCCGGCGTTCTCGATGAGTAGGTGATCGTCGTACACGTTGGCGTCCTCTGCCAGTGTGTACAACTCTTTCCACGAGGGTAGCCAGAACCGCTGTGTGCGGCTCTTTCGTTCCTCGAACCAGTTGAGCAGGGCTCGCTCCTCTGCCTTGTTCACGTTCGTGTATCGGTACTGCAACGTGTAGGGGAGCAGGTCGTTTAAACTGGTGATCTCCACGGTCGTCGCACCGTCCTGGTGGATGACACGGTTGAGGTCGAACTCGCGCTGGGGCGCTCTGGCCCAGTTAGGCTTGCGCATCCACCTCAGTTGCGTGCGCGAGAGATCTGCGATGTCGTTGGTCACTGGGGTCGGCGGAGTCGGCGGGTTGGGTACTTCCTCAGCACTTGAGAAAGTGGCGGGGCTGTTCTGGTTGTTGTATTCCGCCTTGACTTCATCGGTGGTCATGGTGTGGTCAATAACGCGGACTTCGTCCAGATAGCCATTCCAGAATCTATTGACCGCACTCGTTCCAGCGCCGATAACCTCTTCGAAATCAGCGGCACCGCTCTTGTTGAAGTCTTGAAACCATTTGCCGTTGTCGTTTCCGCTGTATGAAATGCTGACCGCTTGACCGTCCACGTACAGAGCATAGTTGCTGCCGTCCGAAGTCCACACCACATGATACCACGTACCTGCTTGAATTGTCCCCGCGCCCACATCGCCGCGCACATAATCGTCCCCAAACGAGTTGCTGTAACTGCGATAGACGAACCGCAAATCACCATCGCTGGTTACGTAAAGCCGCATGTATGCGTTGCTCACGCCGGTGACCCCAGCATCCCACATAGCACGGGTAGCGTCAACAGTGTTCGCCTTGAGCCACATCGAGATCGATCCGGTGTTTGCGTCAAGGTGGTACGGAACTTTCCCCGGCCCCGAGGGGTTGTTGTCGTATTGGATATATCCAGCGCCAGCAAACGCGATACCCTCTTGAATCCTGCCTGCCACTGGTGGCGATGGACTCATGTTCGTCGGGTCGCCGTCGATGTCGTTTGACGACGAATCAGACACGACAGACTCAGTCACGTCCTGAAAGTGGAGCACCTGCTGTGCGTTGCGCACGTCCCACACCGCATCATCGTTTGGCGTAGCTGAGTCGCCGTAGTTGCAGACAATCACAGTGTCAACAGACGATGACACGCTAGGCACATTAACCCACGCCTCGACCTCTTCGCCCACGGAATCGAAGTGGACAATCTCGCGGTCGAGTTCGGTGCTTTCTGTTGAGTCCCAAAAGCGGATCTTTTGCTGGTCGAAAACCGTCCAGAACCCGGCGGGGATACCCGGTACGTCCTCCGTGAAGAGGTACGCAAAATTGGTCAGGTCCCCTTCTACCTTGGTGTGGTCTATCGTTATCTTGAACGACGCCATTATGGTATCTCCTGCAGTGTCAGTTCAAAGTCGGTCAGCCGGCTGGTGATGTCCTTCATTAGTTCACCCTTGAGCAGACCAGTGAAGGCAGAGAACCCGACCGCGCGCCCGAAGGTCAACGGCTCTGTGATCTGTTCCTTTAGCGTGATCTGGTTCGCCGACACACTGTCGATCTCTGCCACGTGACCCATCTCCTCGCCACGGTCGAGTATGAAGAAGAACGTGGCGTGCTCGTTGAGGTACCAGTACTCCGAGAGGTCGGTCGAGGTGGGCAACACGGTCTGCCCCATCATCGACCCGGACCCGGAGAACAGAACCGGCTCGACGTACAGCGGGCAGTAGAACGGGGTGCCGTGTCTCAGCCGCAACCAGTTCTCGATGCGCGCGTGGTACTGGTCGTGTGAGATCAGTACCTTCTCAGTGATGAGCGGCCTGCTCATCAGTGACGTACGATACTCTTTGTTCTCGTCGCTCTCTGTCACCGACGACAACTGCTCGTACTCGACTGACACCTGCTTGCGCCAGTCTGGTAGGAACAGGATGTAGCGTGTCGCGTCAAGGGGGATGTCGAGTGTGGGGGCCACCCCCTTGTACCACCCGTCCCCGTACGAGCATTCGCCATAAGTATCGAACTCAGCCACTAGAGTCCTCCGTCATGTGTTCGTAGTATCGGTCGCGCCCGTACGTGCCGCGGTAGTTCTTCTCGACACCCTCGACTTCGATGCGGCCCTCGTCGGGCTTGAGTGCGATGCGATAGCCCCGTTTAAACGTGTTCTCCTGAATGCTACCGACCACGGTCGGGTCGATCCAACACGCCAGTACGTCACCAGCCTGCCACCCCCCGCGGATGATCACGTTCTGGTGTCCCGGTAGACACCCACACTCGAGCCCCGTGTGCACGTACTCAGGGTCGATCACGTTGTCCATGTCGTCGCGCGTGTACCGTGCGAACTCAGTGAAGTCCTCGCCCCTCACGTTGCCCTTGAAGTCTTGCACCTTGAACTCGAACCCCAGCGACTGCCACATCTCACGGGCCATCAGGATCTCGTCGCGCTGGTCGGTGAACAACATCTCCTTGATGTACACCGGGATTCCCAGGTCACGCACTCGCTTCTCGTTGTCCTCGAACTTGCGAAGGTGTACGGGGCTGTCAGAGATGACCCGACGATGGAACGTCAGCCCGACTCGTCGATACCTGTCAGGGCTCTGGAACAGACGCTTGTACTCACGCCAATCGCCTAGGCCGTTGGTCAGGAGGTCGATACGTTCGACGGTAGCCATGCGCAAGAGCGCCTCGATGTACGCGGCGTTGAGAGGGGTCGAGGGCTCACCCCCATGCAAGTGCATGACGATGACCTCCGCATCGGTCAGGTGGGTGTCACGCCACTCGACGTACTGCTTGACCGTGAACCCGGGACCACCGATGTCACCCTCGCTGTACTCGAGCGCGTGGAAGCAGTACTCGCAGCGCAAGTTACAGTCGATGAAGATCGGATACTGGACGTAGTATTTCATGTCGCCGACTCGTACCAGAAATGACCGCACACCCACTTCGTATTGCCGTTGCCCCAAACCGCGCCCGTCACGGTGGAGCCGTTTTCGTTGAACAGAGCTTTCGGCCCTGTTGTCTCTATAACAACGGAGGTATTATATCGCCCACCGCTGCCGCCCAGCTCACCTGCCGCCACTCGTGACGTTAGCGCCGCATTGTTCGGCGCGTATGGAATGTCCATCTCGGTCGCGACGCTGTTGCCAGTGCCTGCCAGCTCGAACTCCACGAACACTAGGCGACCGACTTTCTTATACTTGGCGACGTTCGCGGTCCACGCAGAGAACCCCGTGGCGTTGGTTGTGTACGCCTGCCAGATGTCCTTGTACAGATCTCGCGCACCTGCGTCTATCTTGATGTCCGTGTTCTGGATCGTAAGGCCCACGCCCGTCGAGTCGTGAAGGCTGATACCCAAGGCACCACCAGCACGAATGGCGTACCCGTTCTGTACCTGCAAGTAGCTGTCGTCACGGCGCAGACGCAACATGTAGAACCCGTCACACCCGAAGTCCATCCGGTGGTTCGTTGGGTTGTACGTGATGTACCCGTCATTGGTCTTTGTTGGGTTGCCGAAGTAGATCGACTGCGTGACAGTCGCTGGCGCGAGGAACTGCAGTATCGTGGCGACATCACTCTCTAGCGTCAGTATAGAACCAGCGGCCGCGGCGACCGTACCCGCGGTAGCCTTGAAGATGTGAAGCAGTACACCTGAGTCGGCGGTCGCAAGTCCCTGACCGATGACGATATTTCCGGCGGCGTCAGCGTGCAGAGCCGGGTCGGGCGAGCCGTCTGAGGCGACGAGCTTCGAGTGTACGTGTTCATTGACGACGAGTGTATCTGTCTCGTTGGGGAGCTTGTCGATGATGTCCTTGAACAGGGCGATCTCACGCGCACTCCAGTTCGAGGGCTCCCCCACACTGTTTAGTTCGTACCCCTTGTAGTCACTTGGCATGTGCGTCTCTCCTTAGCCGATGATCTCACGTACCTCGTACCCGCGTTCCTGTATGACATTGAGGACCGCCTTCTGTCCCTCTGGCGTGTCCAGGTATTTCTCGAGCAGTCGCTCATCGAGGAAGTTGACGACCGTCACCTCCTGCGCGCCACCAACATCGCCGCCACCTTCGACTAGCCCACCTTCTTGGAACCTGCCCTGCATGGGTTTAAACGGTCGCAACCCACCCATGCCGGCAAACATCTCACGAGGTATCCGGCGCTGTCTCATCGCCTCGTACACGCCGGCCCCGTAGTACTGCACCGACTTCGCCGGCGCGACATGCTCACCCCTCGATACCATGATGGGTACATCGTCTGCGGTGCCGCTGGTACCGTCTGTGATCAGTCCGCCCTTCGCCGCACCTGGGAACTCCTGACGAGAGATCTGGGCGATCTGGATCCCCGTCAGTACAGCCGTCAGCCCGGCCATGATAGCACCGACGATCGGCCCGTAGTCGGCGAAGCCCTTGATGATCGCCTGCGCCGCATTGATGAGGGCGAGTGCGATGTTGGCGCGCTTCTGTTTTTCCCACAGCTCCTTCGCCTGCTTGTACCCCTGCTTCTCCAGTTCTGCTTTCTTCTTCTGCAGTTGTTCTTCGCTCGCCCCCTCTTTCCTCATGTTCGAGATGATGGTGTTGATACGCTCGTTCTCTTTGCGCATCTCCTCGTTGTACTGGGCGGCGTAGATCGACTGCAGTTGACCGACGATAGCAGACGCCGCGCCTAGCCAGTGACTCAGGGCTTCCTGTCTCTGGGCCGACACCATCTGTTCTATCTCGATACGCTGTTGCGCGTGAGCCCATTCGATCTCAGCCTCTGACGCCTTCAACTCCTCGAGCTTCGCCAACTCCGCCGCGTGTCTCTGATCGAGTGCCTGCAGTTCAGCCTCGTGTCGTTCGCGCATCGAGTCTGACCCACCTGCCACGCGCTGGTCGATGCCGAGCAGAATCTCGCTACGCTTCCTCGCCTCTGCTTCGAGTTCCTCATTCTGTTTGGCGAGTGCCGCCGCTTCTTCGGTGGTCAGTTTGATGTTCTCAGCCTTCGCCTCGTTGAGCTTCGCGAGGATCTGAGCGTTGATCTGTCTCTGCTCGTTCTCGTCCTCTGTCAGCTGGTAGATCTGTTGCAGATACTTGATCTCCAGATTGGCGAACCCAGTGACGAGCGTCCGCTTCGACTCGTAGTACGCTTCGGCACTCAGTAGACCATCGGCGTACGCCTGATCGAGTTGGGCGAACGCCACCTTCTGCTCTGCGGCGAGGGCTCGCATCTCAGCGGCGAGAGCCTGCGCAGGGCCACGGTCAACCTCTGTGTCACCCTTGTCGGCCCGCTGTTGCTTGTCGAGGTCCTCGAGTTCCTTCTGCATGTCCTGTAGGGTCTTGATCCACGCAGGCTTCTCAACAGCCCCTTCGGCGGCACCCTTGAACGCGGCGCCGATACCTTTCAGTCGATCGTCGATCGCCTTACCGGACGCGATGAACTCGTACCCCAGCGTTTTCATCTGGAGCTTCGCTTCCGCGAAGTTCCCGGTCATAACGGCGGCGGCCGCGCGTACGAGTCGGTGTACTGTCTCGAACGCGATGATGACCTGATCGATGGCAGTGTTGATGACCGCCATGACCGAACGACCTATCCCGAACATGATCTTGAGCGACGCTCCCAGGTCGGTGACAGCAGACTCACTACCCGCGATCGAGCCAGCGAGGATGAGCACCTGATGTGTGATCTGTTCGATAGCACTGAGAATGGCAGGGCCGAACGCCTGGATGATACGGTCACGTACCAGACCGAACGCGTTGCCAAGGAGCTTCGCCTGTACCGCCGGCGACTTCAACATCTCGTCAAACGCGGCTTGCATACTACCGCCAGCATCTTCCATCTCGCCCATGATGTTCTGTAGCTCTCCGAAGTTCTGAGCGAGAGCGATGATACCACGTGAGGCACGCTGGTCAGGTACGATCGCCTGCATACCTTCGAGATCGAGATTGAGTTCGGCGACCTTCGCCATGGTCGGTATCAGCCCCTCCCACGACAGGCCCAGCTCTTGCATACGACCCTTGGCGTCCGCGGTAGGGGCCGCCAGTTTCAATATCGCGTTTCGCAGAGCGGTGGTGGCCACGGCTACGGGCATACCGCCCTTCGTCAGCGTAGCCATCGCCGCTCCGACTTCCTCGAGAGACACACCAGCCGCACGGGCTACCGGGAGTACCTGCCCCAAGTTCTGCGAGAGGTCGGGGAAGGTCAGCACACCCTCCTTGACCGTCTGGAACATGATGTCATACACACGGTCGAGTTCTGAGATCTCGAGCCCGTATGCGTTGACCGCCGCGACACCCGCCCGTACCGCAGTCTGCGTGTCGGTCACACCAGCAGTTGCCGCTTGTGCCGAACGGTAGAGAACCGCAAGAGCGTTGCTCGCATCGACACCAGCCGACACGATGTCGTACAAGGCTGTCGCCAACTCTGTCGAGGTCTGGGGCAGGGCCGTTGACATCTGCCGC
>Ga0272441_10012707_pt1 | contig 12245 bp, 14 predicted proteins | sample SSMProp6N_FD_193582 | JGI IMG/M metagenome (GOLD analysis project Ga0272441, IMG submission 193582) | Marine sediment archaeal communities from Little Sippewissett salt marsh, Falmouth, MA, United States - SSM-Prop-6N | ecosystem: Environmental > Aquatic > Marine > Wetlands > Sediment ...
TTTTGTAGGTTTGCGATACAACCGAAGCAGCGCAATTCCTAAACATTTCAGCTCGGTTGTGCGTTCTGGTTATCACGTTCACTAACTCATACTTTGCACCCTCTTTATAAAACATGTCGCAATAAAATTCAAACGCTTTACTATCGACAACGCTTTTTAGGTAGTTTAAATTAGGGTCTTGTAGTTTATACCAACCTGCTTTTGGATTATGCCCACCGCCTCCACATTTACCAATACCGTGTTTTATACCGATTGGCTTATTTTTATATTTTACCTGCTTTCCTCTATTCCTTCGCCATAGTTTCACATCGTAGTAAGCCTCGTTATCTCCACAAACATTATAATCTACACTAGGAGAAACGGCCGTGCAGTACGCTGAGCTGTGATTTGGTGCGGTTGTCATATACTGCCGGGTAGGTAAATGGTAGTAAACGGTATCTTTGCAACCAAATATATTAGGCTTACCAGACTTTTCCCACTTTTCGCATGTTTCCTCTACGTAGGTAAGCGGGTAGTAGTCGTCATCCTCAATGAAAAGTATTAGATCAACACCCCTTTTTATTAGATATTTAATGCCAACCTTATACCTTTGGCTAATATCTACCTTTCCATCGGTGTTTTCGTAATCGATTAGCGCGATAATATCCGGTTTTTTTGTTTGCTTTAACATCCTATGCAAGCAAAAGTTAAGAAATTGCGGCCTATTCCTTAGCGTTGGTATGATGCATCCGACAATCATAGCTCTTTTTCCATCTGTTTTATAGCGTAAAAGCCCAACGATTTGCAAACATAATTGTCGTGAGCCGCCATTGTTATACTTTTTGTCTTAGAATTACCCTGTTTTGTGTAGTAAAGGTAACGAGAATAAATTGAAAAGTAATGAATTGCCTTATATTTTAACAATCCCGCTTTGTATAACTTATCAAAGTCCTCGAAATGCTGGTTAATAAATTCAAATACTGTCATTAAAAGGTAGCGTTTTCTTCTATTTTTATTTTATTCTTTTGTTCCCTGTCAATATCCTCTATGGTAGCAACCACTTTTAGTTGAGAAATAGCATCAACTATGGCCTGATTGCCATTAATGCTTTGCGCTGTTTGATTAGCCGTTGTTTGCGCTCCAGTAGTTCCTATGTTTTGTGCTATCGTTGGGAGTATTAGCTGGCTTTGTGCTGCGGCTGTGTTCGCTCTAGTTGCAACAAATGCTCCAGAACCTCCAGCACTTACGCTTGGAGTTGATTTTCCGCTGGTATCAACTGCTAGTATCTTGCGAATGTTCGCCAAACCAGTTGCTACTGCCAACGCTGCGGCTGCCGATTTTATTCCAATGCCTCCGGGTGTTTGTGCAAAAGCCGCTTGCGCTCCTAAGTAGGTGTTAATGGCCGTTTGTGCTATGGCTGCAATCTTACCAGCAACTGTTTGTTGCCCTAATAGGTTTGCTATTTGCCCGGCGAACCCTGCGTATATTGCTAGCTTAGCATCCTGTGTTTGTTGCTCAAGTTGTATTTGTAGCCCGCTATACTTTTCATTAATTAGCTGAATGTCCGCACCCAACTTGCGAGCCTCTGCAACTTCTAGTTTTCTTTGTGCTTCCAGTTGTGCCTGTCTTACTTCAAATTCGGATAGCCCGCGCTGGATTGCTACTTGCATTTCATTCTCAGCATCTATGGCTTCGGCTTCCCTTCTCTTGTCACGTGCTTCTCTCCGTAGCTGCTCTTTAATTTCCAGAACCATAGCCTCCGCATCCTGCTCAGCTTGCACCCTTCTCATTTCTTCGTCCATCAATTTCGAAAGGTTATCACTCTGCTCCTTATAGTAAGCCGCCCGCTCCCGACGTAATGAGTTAAGGTTCATGAGCTGTTCCGATTCTTGCCCTGAAATCCTTTCCATTATATCCGACACTCTTGTTTCGGCTTCGGCTAAAGCATCTAAATTTGAGGTGCTTTCTCCCTCTAGTTCTATTCGCCTTTGTGCTAACTGTAACGCTTGGTTTGCAATTCCCAACTCATCGTTTAGCTGTTTCTTTAGAACGGCTCCCAGCTTCTCGTTTATCTTAATCCTATCCTCAATATCGTTCGCTTCGTCATCCCTTATCTGCCTTAACTTTTCGGCTTGTCGTTGGTAGTCAAGTTGTATCTTTTGCGATTGCCTTTGAGCCTTTTGTAGCTCAGCTTCCATTCGTGCCAGTTCAGCACCCGCCTTTGCGCTCTCTTCCATTCTTTTATTAAAGTTGTCAACGCTTGCAGCCGCTTTATCAAATCCAAGTGCTTTCAACCCTTTGGAAACCCAGCCTATTACCTTTGTAGCAATTTGCCCCAACTTTTCAAATATAACGATAACGCTATCTGCAATGAACTCGACAACAGGCTCCAGTGCTTTCATTAACCCTGAGAATATCCCGCTTAAAGCCCCAGTAACAACTTTGAGTTTATTCATGCTTTCCTCTGAACGCTTAAACGCTTTTGAGAGTGCGGCTACTGCGGCTACAATAGCAACTATTATAATACCAATAGGATTAGAAAGGAAAGCAGCGGCCAACGTTTTTAACTGTGAAATACCAGCCTTAACCATTCCACCAAGTCCACCCTCAACGGATTTAAAAGCAGCCCCGGCATCAACACCAAAAACCTTAATTCCTCCTAAAGCATTTTCAATAGACTCTTGATATAAACCAACGTTTGTTGATCCGTTATGAATACCTAGATTAAACTCGTTAACAGCATTGCGAGCGTTTTCCAATTCTTTGCTGGCTTCCATGTAGCTATCACTAAGCTGAATCGTTCCATCGGCATTCTTAGTGAGTAGTCCGGCCTGTGATTTTAAGTTTTTTTCTGCAATTCTTAACTGCGCTTGTAGCTGTTCATAGCTACCGGCTTGCGCTTTGTTGGCTTTGGTAAGATTGTCAACTGACTTTGTAGCCTCCCGGTAATCCTTCTGCGCTGCTCGTAACTCTGCCTTGTTAGCTTCAATCTCTTCGCTATTGTCACCCTCTGCCTGTGAAAGCCTTTTGATCTCATCCCGTAAGTCCTTAATCTTTTTGGCTGTTTCCACTGCCTCCTTTTGGTACTCGTCAAGGTTGCTATCAATCTTTATAAGTATGTCGTTCTCTTCTGCCATTATGTTAAGCGTATTAGTTCAACCGTGCATATTCTATTCGGCATATAGTTTGAAACTTTTTTTACAAAGAAATAATCGGAGTACTGTTGCAGATAAATAGGAATTGAATGATCTAAATCAACAACTATTTGAACAGGCAAATTGAATTTTAACGTAAGAACCTTTGTGTTTCTTAGCATCCTAACAATCGCATCATTATAGGCAACTGAAACATTTAAGTCCAAAGGAAACGACCTTGCAGCGTATGCTTGTGAATTGGTTAAACTATACGTGCTGCCATCGGTTATTTGAGCCGCTATTGACATTGCCTCCCTTGTTACCAATCTTGGCGAAACGCTATCCCGTGCTTTGTATTCTGTTGAATCCGGTATTGTTTCGTACCATCCTATACGTGCCATTGGTTCGCTTTGATGCGTAACCTCGTCGCTGAATGAAAAAGGTAACTCAAATAGCGTTTTCTCTTTTGTCAGGTTCTTATCGATGGCAGCTATAAACGCGTCACCGTTACCCTGCGAAACATCCTCGTTTGCTTTCCATTTAAGGTTGTTTAAACGTGCGTAATCGAGCCTAAACGTTAACTGTTCGTCATCGATCGATAGGTAATCGCTCCAGTCTTTTGCTATGGGTTTATTCGTGTAAATATCGTTTATATTCCATAGGGTTACTGTTTTGGTCAACGGGTCATAATCCGGTACCAACCCAAAAATATTACAAATAGCCTTTACGAAATCGGATTGCTTTATACTTGGTAGATAGTACGCTGGATCAACAATAGAAGTAACTCCTATTATTTGTGGCTCTATACTAAAACACCTAAAGTTAATGTACGTGTTAACAGGTATGTTGTCACCTATCGCAAAAAATGTTACCTCGTCGCCTATGGTTAAATCGGCTTCGATAAAGAACCCTTCTGTTATGGAGTAATCGTAAGAGGTTGCGATTTGCAGCCCACTTACCTTTGCCTCAACGTCCGTAATGGTAGTAAACAAAAGAGGAAAAAGAATCTTAAAGTAATGGTTTCCGCTTACACGTGCTACATAACTACCAGCGGCATTTGTGTTGATTAACCCAACTGGATCAAATACAACCTCGTCAATATGTATTGCTTTTCCCGGAACAACTGAGGGCTGTTGAGAATAACAAATTACTAGGTAATCAGTAACCGCATCCTTCGTTGTCTTAACTGTGCTTATCGGTACGAACATTTTTAAAAATAGTTCGTTTTCCTCAACCGCATTCACTAGAGTGTAGTTTTCAAATATCTTTTCAAAAAGGTAGGAAACACGAACGCAAGGCCGAAGCGTGGCAACTGCAAAAACCAACGGGTCTGCGTCGGCTATCATTTGGCCGTCATCGGATGTATCACATAGTAGATACTGATAATCTAAATCGTAAAGTATGCTATCGCGTGCGTTCTCACCACTCCACTCATGTTCTAAACTAAGCAAAGGCGAATCCACCGTGTCTAAATCAAGGCTGTTTAGTTTCAGTTCCCTTAGAACATCAAATACATTCTTAGCACCTGAATAGATCGCACAATAGTAGTAGTTCTCATCTACCTTATTGATTGCCATTTTACCTTTTGGTACCGCTTCCAATCCTAGAAACTCTACCTTGACATCTAACGCCTCATATGGGAGTGTGGTTTGTGAGTTAACAAGCGAAGCGTTCTCGAATAAGGCTTCCATTGCGCGGGTTCTATTGACCTTAAATTCACGTACAAAATCACTCTTAAACGCATCCAACTGAGCAACGTCATTCACTTGCTTAGTGAGAGGTGTCATTTCATCACTCGGCAAATCTAGCTCAATGTCGTTGTAGTAAATTGCTATCATAAACGCTCAATCTTTACGTTATCAATATACGCGTGTACATCAATGCTTGCAGGTAGTAGGCTTTTCGATGTATTACTGAATCGAATCTGAACATATCTTAAAGGTGCGTCCTGTGTGAATACCTGTGTTTTTTCATACACCTTTTTCTTAGCCGCGTAGTTGCCTGCAGTCACATCTCCACCCACGCCTACCGTTAAGTATAACTGGTAGAACCCTCCTACTAGCTGATATGAAATAGCCGTAAGACTGGATATAACAGATATATTTATTGTTGACTTTATGTTGCCATAATTGAAAGCGTAATCGGTTAGCTCTTTTGTGATAATTATAACGCTATCGTTTATACCGTTCAAAGGATCGGCTACTAGGAATACTTCGCCCGTTTCGTCGCCTCCTATGGTTTCCTGTGTCAACGTGTTTCCAGATGGCCCGGCTGCAAAGTTATAGCCAAAGTAGGGCGACCCTTCAAATCCCTCCTCATATAACGTTTCGGCTCCTAAATTCTCTTCCTCCTCAATATCCGGTACAATCAACGCGCTTTCAATGTCACCAACGTTTAACAGTTCAGCCCTGCAAATTATCTCGTAAGCGTTCTGGTCGTTCACTCTTACCCTAAAGGTTTCTCGCTGTATTTCCATGTCAGCCCATCGACCGTTGTAATATAGTTGAACAACCTCCGCGTAAAGAATCCCTTTTAATGCTTCGTAATAATCTATCGTTAACGCTTGCGCACCTAGCACGAAAAAGAACTTAACCTCCTTTTCGGTTGGCATTTCAATTCTACTAATTACGCTGAACTTCTCGGTTACTTGAATGCCGTTAACAATCGATTGCTTTTCGCTTTCGGTTGGACTAAAGTTCCAGTAGTGCCATCCGTTCATGTAGTATCGAACGTAGGAATCCGTTGTGCAGCTATTTATGTTAATTCTTACCATTCGTATGTTAACCAAATTTCAGCAACTTTTGCTTCCAAAGAATCAGCTGCTAGCAATTTACCGTTTTCATAGACTTTTACTTTTATCCAGTCCATAGGGGCTGAGTGTCTGGCTCTTATAACTAACGGGCTTTCACATGTAATTGTTATCGTTTTTGAAAACTCCCAGTCTGGATATGTTCTAATTATATGAAGCGGGTTTGTGTCAGTTTTTGGCATTTCTGGAAACTCAATCTCGTAGCTGCTCCAGTTTTCAACCCCTACTACAATATCAAACTGCTTTTCATCTTTCTGTATTTCACAGGATGCGATAATAACCAGTAGAATAAAGATTAGTTTTTTCATAAGTTTTAGATTTCGTAGTTTATACAATCCGTTTCAATCGCTGGGTAACTGTTTGGCCCTGCATCGCTTGGCGCACATTCGTAGTACCTGTAATTTCCAGAACCTAAATCCTCTTTCAAAAATATATAACAACCTGATGCCATCAAATCTCTAACGTTATACTCGACAACGCTTGTATTAAAAACAAATGTTCTAACTGGGCGGGCTGGTAAAGACGTTGAATTAGCAATATTATCAGCAAAACCCCATGTTCCTGATTCCCAATACAAATAAACATTTCCAGTTCCACCATCGTCATAATTAGTCCAATATATTGTAGCAAAGCCATCCCCACTTCCGGGTAAATCTGCCAGCCCGTATGCTTTTAACTCGGTAAACATCGCAGCGTATTCTGTTGGATTAGTCAAATACCAATCGCTATACGTTGGGGTTGGTGGTACTGGGCAATTCGTTGTATTTTCAATTCGTGCCTCGTTTGTTGTTACTTCTTCAATGTCTGTACCTTCAATTTCACTAACATAATCATAAAAGGCTGCTAGCCTTGCGTTATAGTTTGCTGTTGATAGTTGTGCAAACTCGGTATCGTTCAAAGGTGGGTAACCTAATTCACTGCAATAATTTGCGGCTTTTCCTGTTTCAACTGCTACGATTAAAGCTGTATTTGCTGCGCCTGTGCCTATGTCTGAAGACGTTCCAACTATATTGTTTGTAGTTAAGCCCCATGTTTTTTGAACCTCTAAATTAACTTTTGCGGCTTCATAATACTTATAACTTCCACCCCCTAAAGGGTCTATATAAAATATATAGCCAGCTTGCCCAAAATCTCCTAGTGAAAAAACCGTAGAAGAAGTGAAGTGTCTTACAGGTCGTACATAGTATGAAGATGTTTTGGAAGGATTTGATGCTAGTCCTAACTGAAAATTATATGCTTTCGCTTCATTAGTAGCGTTTTGTGTTGAACTCAAATATATATGGATTCCAAAGTCACCTATTGACTCAAGATATAAATTTGTATAAATCTGCAATAGTTCATTATAGCTAGGTAAGTACCAATCGTAATCTCCAAACGCATCTTGTATATTGTATGTTTTTGGATAGCCCGAAACAATACCTCCTTTTGTTTTTGTTACCGTTAATGTCTTACTTCGTTGATAGCCTGTATTTGCCATAATTATAGATTTTCACAAACATAAGATGTTATTGACCATGTCGCTATAAACACAGTTTCGGGAGTTGGGTATATTGGCACTTCATACAATGGTGTGTACTGCCCTACCCTTGCTCCTAAAGTAATAGTAAATTGAACATTTGCTCCGAGTGTTGAACTTTTACCAAAGTTAAAAGTTTCATTTTGCATTGAACAGGCTTTCCATCCGTCGCCCGTTAGTAATTGAATGTACTTTGCTTTCAGTAGCCCGCTTATTGCTAGCAGTTGCCGCTTAGTTAAGTTGTCATCACCTAGTAGTAAAGAGTTATTTGCAACTGAATTTTTATACTTACCCGACACGCTTAACGTTTCGTCAGCTCCTCGAAACGCCCAGTGATGCCAACCGTCATTATACCAACGTAAATACTGAACCCTTGCTCTATGTTTTACGTTTATTCTCATGGTTCGGCAAATTCAAGTGTAATATAATCACAGGTAGCCTCGATTAAATCCTCGTCAATTCTTATGCTGTTAAGATACCCTAAACCGTCGTCATCTAAGGTTTCTGTTTGGGTGCTTAGTAAAGACCCAGAAGCATCGTAATTATTGCGGGTTAACTCTAAAGCGGCATACTTTGGGTTCCACCAGAATTGAATATCAAAGGGCGAACCTATCCACCATACAGGGTAAGCAAATTGGTTGAATAAATTTTCCTGTCCTATAATATCCCAAAACTCCCAAAGGTTACTACCCTGTTCTTTACTTCTTACCGCATAAACGTAGTACCATTCGCTCCCCTCTTCAACCCAAGTGCTACTATCCCCGTCGTATCTCTCCCGGTATTCTAATTCAAACTTTCCGCTTTGGTTCGTTTCGGCATCGTTAACGTTCGAGTAGGTGCCTACCTTGTCGATTGATATTTCGGCTTGTAGGAATCGGCTAATATCACATACCGCAACGCCCTTTGTGTTGTAGGTGTATCGAATGGTGTTATCTAGGTAAACATCATTTACCTTTAACCGTACTTCAATGTAGGCATTTGGTGTGTTGTCGGGTACTATGATATAAAGCCAATCGCTTGCAAAACGAGCTTCATACTCATCGTTGATATATATATAACCGTCATCACCACCGGCTGCGGTGTACTCAATCATTTCGCCATAGAGTGAATCGAATACGTAAACCTTTGTACCGGCCTCAACTATCTCGCCCGCGTCGTGTTCAATTTCTATCATATCGGCATAGGGCGAAGTTGCTTCCGTTACTCCTACTACATTTGCATCCACCTTTTGAAAGGTAAATAGCACAGGACTTTCGGTTGCCAGTAAGTACGAATACTCCTCAGGAGAAACTTCACTATCAACTACAACTGCCGGTGTTCCTATTAGTGTTATCATAGTTTTACTAGGTTCGATGTTATTCTTAATGCCTCTTTGGTGAACTCTTTGCGAAGTTCGGTCTTTAGCTCTTTTACCAACGTGTCGTAAACGTCGATATACTGACCGCTTCTATAATGCTTGTTGCCATACTTGTTAATGTACCATGCCATCCCTTTAGCCTCGTTAATCTTACCGGCTTGGGTTTGGCTCTCAAACATATTATGCTTATCCATCCAGTTATAAATAGCATACTGAAAGGTTGAAAGCCGGTAGCCATTAACGTTGAAGTAATTTGTTTTAGTTGTTTTTCGTGGCCCGCGTCCTTTTTGTAGAACTGGAAACCATCGAGGAACTTCAACCTGACCGCTTGTGTGTGTTCCCTCAATATGAACCAATTTGCGCAAACTAGGGCTAAGAGGCGAACCGTAGAACGATTTACCTTTAGCAAATATCTCATTCACTAGCTTCTCCAAATCAGCTTTCACATTCAACATAGCCGTCCTTTATTGGTAGCGTTAATGTCATTTCCCAGCCTATCGCGTTAAAGTCGCTTTCATTCTCTTGGTACTTTCGCACTGGAACAGCATCTATTTTGCCGAACTCATTAGATGCTACCAAAGCCATTAGAAACGATTTGCAGCATGTTTTAAGCGTGGTTAACGTTGTTTCATTTAAGGTTGCTTGCTCCTCAAAATTAACCTGTTTAACGAACGCTACACGGTAAGGAGCCGTTTCGTCAACGCCATTTCCTTTAATTGATAGGTTTGTTTCCTCTGGCTCTTCGATTAAACAAATAGTGTGATCTACATTTGAAGCATCAAGTAGTATATTCTGGAACACTTTACGATCGTAAATGGTTTTATCTGCTCCTGCCGTTGTGGCTGCCGTTGTTAGTATCGTTCTCATTTCTGCTTGGCTATTTGTATTTCGCTAAATCGTTTGTTGAAATCTGCGGTTTCCTTTTCAGCCCAAAGCAGGGCAAAAACAATGTTGTACTCGATTAAATGAGCCTCACTTAATGGTACCCTGCAACGATTTGACACAAGCTCTAGTATGTTCATGTCCGAAAAGGGTTGAAGCCTGTTTATTTCTGCTGCTAACATATCTTTGCTTGGCTTGCTATCCAGCTTTTGAGCCTCAATTTCTACTACCTCAGTGAATAGTTTTACCAACCGCATAAGCACCGGGTAAAGTTCCTGAACGTTACAATAGGCTAATTTACGGTAAACCTTCATTACTAGCTTTTCGTCGAAAGGTTTTTTGGTTATTATCGGCTGGTAGTAATTTGCCACAAAGAAGAGTATGCTCTCAAAGTCGTTTTGATGCTCGGTTGCCATCATAAGGCGTTGACCCCAGCAAATTGAATCCCTAAACTCATCAATGGTTAACGGAACCGGGTAACGCTTTAATCCTATTCGTAAGGTGTAAGGGCAAGCTAGATCGGTTAGCTGTTGTTGGAATATCACAGTGTTATACTTGCTGGCCATTTTAGCCAATCGTTTTAACGTGATGTATTTTAACGGTGCAAGCATAATGCAAATATATATTAATTTAGACTAAATCAATATAAAATGTCAAAAAAAATTAATGGTACTTAGGAACTTTAAATGTAGCTCCTTTGTTTCCATGCTTTAACAGGAATGTTGCAACGTATCTTAACGGGTCTATTATGTGGTTAAAGTCATCGATAACCAACTTACTACCCTTGTCTAAGTACACGTAGTTTTTGAACTCCTTAATGGCATTTAACGAGGTTGGGTCTATGTATATCATATAATCTTGAAGTAAAGATATACCAGCGGTAAGTGATCCCTGCCCTTTTTCGGCTGCTCTTATATTGTTTCCTAGTTTTCTTAACTCTTCAATCAATCGAGGTTCTGCGCTATCGGCTATGATTAACGATCTGCCAGCATTCTCTTTGTTGATAACGTATAACTGTTGGGTTGAAAGCCCTGTTCTGTATAGTAGTTCTTTTAGGTATATTTCTTTTTTTGCCCTATTGATGCCCACCTTAATAAGCGTTGACGGATCGTTGCTAAACCCATAGTCCTGACCATATGCAATCAACGGACAAGTATTATCGAACTCTTTTACATCCCAGTTCGTAAACACGGCTCCTATTATCTCACCTACTTCGCCCTCAACAAATACCTTTTGAAAGTTTGGGTTTCGCTTTCCAGCCTCCAGCATCTCCTTTATAATTTCCTCTTCTAGGTATGGGTTATCCTTGTAGGTTGAGTGAATATACTTTGCGTTTTTTCTATGCTTATAGTCCTCTGTTATGTAGAAATCGCATACAGGGTTATAATCAACGAATATCTTTTCCTTAGTACGAATTGCTAGCTGCTTAAATATCTCCTCAGGTATGGCTGGTATCTCATTACATAATAGAATATCCCTTGCGGGGCCGTAAACCTTATCGGCTTGGTCTACCGAAAAGAACTCTATTTGTGAGTTATTAACTGTATATATTAGATTGCCCTTGCTCCAGTTTTCGTCAACGTATTGCCCGGTGGTAATTAGGTAGTTTAAAAAATCTCGTATTGCGCCCCTTCGTAAATGTGGAAGCGTTTGACTTACAATCGATATTAAACGAGGCTTTGGCTTTTGTGCTATGTCATACATCAACTGAAGTAAGGAGAATGTTTTACTTGAACGTGCCGACCCTTGGTTTATTATATACCGAAAACCCTCGGCGTATGCGAGGGCGTTCATATCGTAAACCTTTGTTTTTTTAATCGGCTGCATCAAACTTTTCGATTATCTTTTTGCTCTCCTCGTTAGTTACGATTATTGTTTTTGGCTGAATGCTTTCTCCTTTGGTTGTATGGTCAATATCGGTTCTATCCTTCCAATCCATGTTTTTCAAAACGAATATCGAGCCGGCTGCGGGTACGTCCATTTGTAACGTTTCCTCGTAGTGCTGTTCGATTCTTAACCGTGCCTTTTTTATTATGTAAGAAAAGCTAGTGTTTTTTTCGTAGTCATAAAACGATTGACGGCTTTCAAAGCCAAGATAATAGCATAGCCCTGTAATGGTATAAATCGGTATTTCAACAGCCTGTTTGTTTTCTCCCTTTCCTACAATAACTGTTCTTTTGTTTGCTCCACCGTTAAAATAAGCATCAATCTTTTCATGTAGTTCCTCAGGTGTATTAAATACAGGAGGCCTACCATATCCAACTCCGTGCTTATTTCCTTTAGGTGCTGCCATTAGTTCAATAGTTCAAAGTTTGGCTTTACTTTCAATCTTAGCTGTTCAGTGAACTCGTACACATACGCCTTTTCGAAAATCCTATTGCCTAACCCAAATATTACATTTGGTTCAAATACATTATTGTTTTCGTCAATTTCCTCGTATGTTAGCCACTCAATCATTTTTCAAAGTTATAATCTTTTTACGTAAATGTCAAATATTAGTTTCGTTCATACTCCACAACGCCCCTAACTGTTTCAATTTTTAGTATCCGCTGGTTCGATATTTTGAGG
>Ga0272441_10012708_pt1 | contig 12244 bp, 9 predicted proteins | sample SSMProp6N_FD_193582 | JGI IMG/M metagenome (GOLD analysis project Ga0272441, IMG submission 193582) | Marine sediment archaeal communities from Little Sippewissett salt marsh, Falmouth, MA, United States - SSM-Prop-6N | ecosystem: Environmental > Aquatic > Marine > Wetlands > Sediment ...
CGAGAAGGTGCACGTGATTACCTCTCAGTTCCACGAGCTGCTAGACTTGTCCTCTGTCCCGCAATCGCTTCGCGATGAGATCGGAACCGAAACAACTGCATATTTGCTTGACATCCTTGGGCGTGTCGAATTGCCTAATCTAGAAAGTGTTCCTGACGAAGATGCCTTCGACGATGGTGTGTCACCCGCGAAATGGCGCATCCCCGACACCCCGATCTGGATCGTCCAGGCCGATAAGGGAGCGCGCGAGGGGGAGTTTCTGTTCAGCGAGCGCACGGTTATGGAGGCGCCGCGTTTCTACCAAGGTATCAAAGATCTGCCTCTGCAAACGTCTTTGCCCATCATGAGCTGGCATCGCGCTATGCGCCAGTTTACCGGACCGATGATCCCGGCGGCGGTGCTCAGAAGCGTTCCGCAGAGTCTGCGCGACTTCTGGCTGGATACACCAAAATGGAAAGTCATTGCGGTGGTCCTCCTTAGTGCTCTCGCAACACTCCTGCTGTTCCTCTTTCACCGTGCGATCAACCGCCGCGAAACCGAAAATCGGGTCGGCTTCCTGCTGCGTCGTGCCCTGACGCCACTTGCGATCCTCGTGGTGGTCTGGAGCCTAAAGGATTTCATTGACAACCAAATCTTTGTTTCAGGCGCATTCTCGGCCGTGGTTGTCGATATGGCAACCATTTTGATCACTGCCGGTGCAGTCTGGCTTTTATGGCTGGTCATGCTCGCCATTTTCGAGCGCATCATCCAGGCCCGGGGTATCCCGGAAGATAGCTTCGACGCGCATCTCTGGCGCATTGGTGCCCGTACACTCGGGACCGCGGTCAGCGTGGTGATCATCGGTTATGCAGCACAGGACCTGGGGCTGCCACTCTACAGCGTGGTGGCTGGACTGGGTATTGGCGGTTTGGCCGTCGCGCTTGCGATTCGCCCGACTCTCGAAAACCTGATCGGCGGCATCATGCTCTATCTGGACCAGCCTGTGCGGATCGGGGATTTCTGCTCTTTCGGTGACAAAACCGGCACTGTCGAAACCATCGGCGTGCGCACGACCAAGATCCGGGCACTCGATCGCACGTTGATTTCGATTCCCAACGCCGCCCTCGCTGATATGCAGCTGATCAACTGGGCGAAATGCGATCGGATGCTGATCAGTGCGACCATCGGTTTACGCTACGAGACCGAAAATGATCAATTGCGTTATGTGCTGGTGAAGTTTCGCGAGATGCTCCATGCCCATCCCAAGATCCACTCCGAAACGGTGCGCGTGCGTTTCGCGGACTTCGGTCAATCTTCCCTCGACATCGGCGTCCGGATATATGCACTGACCCAGGACTTCAACGAATACCACGCCATACGCGAAGACGTCTTGCTGCGAATGAGCGATATCGTTAAAAAGTCAGGAAGCGGCTTTGCCTTTCCTTCACAGACCCTCTACATGGGTCGCGACGACGGACTCGACGGTGAGCGTGGCGAGACGGCTGCGAAAGAAGTTGAATCTTGGCGCAAAGCCGGCAAGCTGCCGTTTCCAAGACTTACGGCCGACAGAATTGAGCAGCTCAAAGGTACTCTCGACTATCCGCCGCGGGGCTCGGTCGAGGCCGGCACTTTCGAGTCGCAGGTATGGGAAACGTCCGAGCGGCTCTCCGCCGAGCCGGACGACGAAGAGGAGAGCGATCGCAAACCGCCATCGCAAAAACGTGGAGAGGATTCATAGGTCGGACAGATAAAATTTCAAGACGTATTCAATTCAAAAATCATCTTTGAGGATAATCTGGAATGGAAAATTCAATATCCTCGGTTGAATTTTCGAGGTTAGGCGGTGGGGATTCTTATTCTATTAACCGGCGCCTCCTGCCCAGCCGACGCCGGGCTCTGTTGCCGGGAGTGTCGATAACCATATTCATAAGGAAACTGATTTAGACGACTTTCTGATTCGCGTTCTATTATCGCATTTATAGAGGTGAAAAAATGAAAACCTATTGCTTTAAGGATCGGTGGGTTTTGATTCTGTCAATCCTCTTATTGGTTATGTTTACAATATCAGGCTGCGCTTGGGTGGGGCCGCGGACTATTAGTCAGGGAAGGGCGGACTACAATGAGGCCATAAACAAAACCGAGGACGAGCAGATGCTGCTGTCGATTGTTAAGGGTCGCTACGGAGAAACATTCTCTCTCCTTAAAGTCAGTGGTGTCGCAGCAAATTTCAGTTTTGGCACAAGAGCCGGTATCGATGTAGGATTTGGCCCCAGTGCGAACTATGCCGGCAACCTAGTTCCTTTCAGCGGTGGATTGACCTACGAAGAGAACCCCACCATTAGCTATGCCCCTGTTCAGGATGAAATGTATATCCGACAATTGCTCACACCGATCTCACTTGACTTTTTATTATTAATCGTGCGTACCGGGGTATACAGCACATCGCCTCTGATCGTTTTAGTAAAAAGAATCAACGACATGAAAAATCTGGACTTTCTTGATGTGCCATCGGCTGAGCCTGATCCTCGCTTCTATCGCTTTGTTGAACTTAATAGGAAATTGATTTCAGCGGATGTTGTCAATTGGGTGGCAGATCCAAGAAAAGAGGTCGCTTTCGATATCTTGATCACCGGTTATGCTCCCACATATTCAGAACAGGTGCGCGAGTATCTTACCTTACTCGGCCTGCCAATGTCGAAGGAAGAATCGGAAGATATCGTCTTCCCTGTTTACTTTGCGGTCAAAAGCCGGAGGTTGGATGGCATAGCCATATCAACGCGGTCAACAGGCGACCTGATTGAGATCCTAAGAGCAGCAATAGAGGTACCACAAGAGCATAATATTGCAGGAGTAACAATTGAATATCCGGAAATGGGTTTGATTGGGAAAAACCTCCGGATTCATTCGTCAAAGGATAAGCCAGAGGGAGCATCAGTAGCCGTAAGATATCGTGATTACTGGTTTTATATCAATGATACCGATATACGCACCAAGGTGTTTTACCAGACGTTGCGGATACTATGGTCCGTCAGCATTGCTGCTTCAGCGGATGCGAGTGCCGCACCAGTATTTACAATACCAGTGAGCCGGTAGGCTGCAAAAATACCATAACGCAGGCCCTTTATATTTTCGGAAGTTCACATTTCACGGTCTGTGACTGGCAGGTAATTGAGTAACTTCATGAAAAGGAAATTCTTGGGGTCGTATTGCCAATTACTGGACCTCTGACATCAAGCCAAATGCTGGTCCGCTAGTAATATCAAGCTATTATAACTATAGAGATAGATATTTTAATAACCTGTCCAGTATCAACTCGGAGTGTACATTACGTATTGTGAAATCCACAAAATAGTAGGATTTTACAGTTCAAAGAATGAATGTGAACTCTTAAACCCTCATATATTTTTCAGGTTTTATTGAATTTATCCACAAAACTGCACAGCGGGATGCCGACCAAACGGAAAAGGGCGAGTCCTAAAGAGGGCTTGCCCTTTTCCGTTTTTTTCAGGTGACTGAAAATCGTGGCGCTGATGTACGAACACGACCGGGTTGACAACCCGGTGCACGGCCTGGTGATTTATCTGGAGGGGGAACTGCCCCTGCAGGAGATAGAGGCCATGGTCGACGACCTGGACGATCCGGTCAGCAAAAAGCAGTTTCGGGGATAATCAAGGAACCGAATCCGTCATAGTATCTGGAGTTAAGGTCGTAGTCACCGATCTGTTGAATATATCCACACAAAGAGGGGGGCACGGGAATTTTTGAGGGTAACTATGCGGGTAACACAAAAAATGCCAATCTCAGAATATCCGCTATATCAAACGGTTATGCCATTAGTTAGATGGTCTGCATCGCCACCAAAATTTGAAATAAATAAGGCCCCCTAAAAAAGGGGGTTTTACTTATTTTGAAGAGAAGATTCTTTCCTCTATTTTATAATGCTGGCCGATATCCCGGCGCAGATCGAGCCGGTTGCCGCCTGGGTTTTCGCGGGGGATAACCCGGATTTTGCCGTTGTCGAAAGCGGCCAGCAGTTTCTGGCGCAGCCGTTCAGCGACTTCACCGCGCCGATCGGTGTCCTTAATGGTGACATTTCCGTTGAGGAAGGCGACCCGGGTGCCGTCGGATTTGAAGACATCGCCTTCGTCGGCGTACGTCATCGCCGAGGGAATCACCTGGATGGCTTTTCGTTTGAGATACTTGAAATCGATTTCCAGCGGCTCACCCTTGGTGCAGGACCAGGGGTAGCCCTTTTGTCCGTCCGGTCCGCCAGGGCCGGTGACAAGGGCGATACAGACCGCAACCTGGTCATCGCGAACCTCCGGGTAGACATCTTTGAGGCGTCCTTCGGCGGTAGCCTCGATCAAAGCGCCCAGGTTGCGGATCCGCCGGGCGACCGGCTGGGCCTCGGGCTCACCGGGACGGATGTTGATTTCCGATACTCGGATCCGGGTCGGTCGCATGTTCGCGTCCAAGGAAACGAAACAGCCCGGGTAAAGAATGCAGGGACGCAGTATTTTTTGCGCTTGCATGGCTTTGATAAACGGCTTGGCGATGACATTTCCGGCCATTTCGATCAGCTCGGGGGTCTCCATCGGGTGGGGGGAAATGGCACCGACGCCGCCGGTGATGGGGTTGTCTTTGCCCGCCGGTCCCTCGAAGCGTTCCGGATAATCCATGGCAGTGGGCAGAACCTGAAAATCCCCGTTGGCATCCACAAGAATGGTAAAGCTGATCTCCGCCCCGGACATCAATGATTCAATCAACAGCGGCCAGGGACCTTTTTTGCCGAATTGGAGCCGATAGGGCTCCTTGTAATCGCTGATCAGGGTCTCGTATACTTCCCTGATCAGCCATGAGTTGCGGATGATTCGTGCGCCCTTGCCGCCGGCGCTGTATGGATATTTAAGAACCGCACCACCGTAGGTATCGATCAATTTAAGGCAAATTTGCAGCACACTCTTGTAATCACGGGCATCGGCCTCGAACCATTCGGGGGCCACCGGAATGCCGGCTTTGCGGCACAATTCTTTGCACCTGAGTTTGTCGCCTTCGATAAAAGCGCCGGCCTTGGCGAGGCCGATGATGCGGTCACCGAACCCCGCCGCCTCGATGTCATCCACGAGCCCGTCGAAAAGCAGCGCCTCGGGCATCGGGATGACGTAGTCGATCTCATCCGCCCTCATCGCCCGGATCAGGCTTTCGGCATAGTCAGCGATCGAGTTGCTGGCGGTCGGAATGAAGTCGACCGGCCAGTTCATCAGTTCGGCAAATTTGGGCATCGCCGGGGTGCCGCGCACGACGACACCCTGATAGACTTCAGGATTCACATCACTTTTAGCGGTGGAGACGATCAGGGCCGACAGAACTGTCCGGCCGTCGGTGCCGGCGAATGCGATTTTTTTCATGCAGCCATTATTCCTTTCCGGGTGGTTTTGGTTGTTCTGTGTACCAAAATACAGTCCGGAGGGTCAAATTATAATTCGTTTCCGCATTTTCTTGGAGGGCGTTTTTGGGATTCGCCCTTGATAACGGCAATAAAGATGTATTATAAATTATTGTCACTTCGGTTGAGCCGTTAAGGGTTCAACGTTCCGGGTTGAAAAGCCTTTGTATGAAACTTGACGGTACTAAACCCAACAGAAAGGTAATCGTTAGAGATACTATCCCGGGTATTGGAATGTGCAGAAATCTCAAATTCCAAGCACCAAATTCCAATGAAATCCCAAATTTCAATATCCAACTTTGGAGATGCCAGATGCTGGCAGGGTTTGACAAGATAGTCGAGGAACGGATTCGTGATGCGCAGCGGCGCGGGATGTTCAATCATCTCGAGGGTGCCGGAAAACCGCTAAAACCGGACGAGTTCGCCAACGTTCCGGAAGAACTGCGCATGGCCTACAAGATCCTGAAAAATGCCGACATGCTTCCCCCTGAAATAGAACTCAAAAAAGAAATCATTCAGACCGAAGACCTTCTGCGCGGCATGGGCGATACGGCCGAAAAATACCGGACCATTAAAAAACTCAACTTCCTGATCCTGAAGCTGAACAGCATGCGCAGCGGATCGATCGAGTTTGAGATCCCCCAGTACTACGAGAAAAAAATGATCGACCGACTCGAGGCGGCCAAGCCGGGCACTAAACGCTGAGCCTGCGGTCGGTCCCAGAGGAAGGAAAGCACCATGAAAAAACTGACCGTGGCTCTGCTGTCCGGAGGCATATCTTCGGAAAGAGAGGTGTCCCTGAACAGCGGCAAACAGGTCTTTGCGGCCCTCGACAAGGAAAAGTACACTGTCCTCCGCTATGACCCGAAAACAGATCTGCAGCGCCTCGTCGTCGATGCTCCAAAGATCGATGCCGCCCTGATCATTCTGCACGGCCCATTCGGCGAAGACGGCACGGTCCAGGGACTGCTCGACCTGCTGGAAATTCCTTACCAGGGTTCCGGGGTACTGGGCAGCGCCGTGGCCATGAACAAACTGATGTCCAAGCAACTGTATCAGCAGGTGGGGTTGCCGGTGCCGTCTTATCTGGCGCTCAAACACTCGGACACGGTCGATCCTGCCGGCATCGCCGCGCGGCTGGGCCTGCCGGTTGTGATCAAACCGGTTCAAGGCGGCTCGAGTGTCGGCATGTCGATCGTCCGATCGGAAAAAGAACTGCCGGGCGCGATCCAAAAAGCATTCGACTACGACACTGCGGTGCTTGTCGAAGCTTACATCGACGGAATCGAGATCACCGGGGGCGTGCTGGGTAACAGTGATCCCGAGGCCCTGCCGCTGATTGAAATCATTCCCGACAAGAGCCACGAGTTTTTTGACTACGAAGCGAAATACACTGCCGGTGTCACCCAGGAGATCTGTCCGGCCCGCATCGACGCGGCCTTGACCGAAAAAGCCCGTACCTACGCGGTGATGGCCCACGAGGCCCTCGGCTGCAAGGGCTACAGCCGGACCGACCTGATGCTGAAAGGCCGCGATCTCTTCGTGCTCGAAACCAACACGATTCCGGGCATGACGGCCACCAGCCTCTTTCCGCAGGCTGCCGCCGCCGCCGGTTTGCCGTTCGGTCAGCTCCTGGACCGGTTGATCGAACTGAGTCTGGAGGGCCGCTAAGCGTTCACAGGGCACCGCATCTGCTTTGTTGTCGGGCACTTGAAGTACAAAAGTACGTCTGCGCGCCCGACGCCTTGCATCTGCCTGCCCCGTGAAATGCGAAGCCTATTTCACCGGGGCGGCACCCTGTAAACGCTTACAATTAGGTGGTTTGGAGCGCATCGGACTTTGCAACCCTGTGAACGGTTACAAAAAATCAGTTCGCCATCTTGGGCGCTGCGGCTCCCAACCGGCAAGGCGTGAAAACTCGGCTTGGCCATCTATTCCGAGCCTTCGTAAGACAGTCGGAAGGGATGCTTCGCCGTTAAAAAGGCGATCGCCTTTTTGAGTGAGCCCGAAGACGGCGGCGATCCGGAAATCCTTGGCGAATGTAAAGGCTTACCCAAAAACAGCGGCTGAGAACGCAATGATCGTCAGGGGCAGCAGGCAACTCTCAGAACTCTATGACCGGCTCTCACCCGGCGATGTCTACATCGGTAAAATCCCCGGCGGCCCCCTGCGGTACACCCGCCTGATCGACCTCATGGAAAGGGGTATTCACTGTCTGCCGACACCCTTGGCGCAGACCCTCAATGCGTCAAAGGCGGCTCAGACAGCCATTCTCAATGAATGGATGCTGCCTCTCACACAGGTTATCCGGCGCCGTGCAGACCTGATCGCGGCCATCGGCGTCTACCAAAGACAGGGTGTCGGTCCCGTGGTGACCAAAGAAGACCGCTTGCATTGCGGTCACGGTGTGCGGTACTGGGAGAACATCGAGGTTCTCTACAGCATGGCAGCCTTTGACAAGTCCTCTTTTCCTTTTGTGTTGCAGCCTTTTCTGCAGCATTTCAGCGATGTGCGTGTTATCGTTGTGGGCGACTATGTCGAAGCGTACAGCCGGCACAATCCGGACAACTTTCGCATGAATCTCGCCGCCGGCGGCACGAGCCGACCATTCGTGATTGGCACGGACCAGCAGCTGTTCTGCCGGTCGGTTATGGAACGGGCCCGGTTTCCTTATGCCCATCTGGACCTGCAGCTGCTCGAAAACGGTCGGTGTTATCTGGCTGAAATGGCTCTAGAAGGTGGCATAAAAGGAGCGCAGATTGATCGCCGGTCTCTGGTCAGGATGAAATCGGAGTTGCTCGAGAGGGAGGCGCGCCGCATGTGCAACAGTGAGGGGTCGGCGGCGGGTCGGCAAGAAGCGGAAGCCAAAAACTTATATGAAGGAGGCCGAACTTGAAGTCAGAGCAGAGCGGAGATTTAGCTGAAAAACGCCGACCCCAGGTCGGCATCGTCATGGGGAGCGATTCCGACCTGGATGTCATGGAGGAGACGGCGGCAATCCTGCGCAATTTCGGGGTCGCCTTCGAGATAACCGTGGCCTCGGCCCATCGGACGCCCCGGCGCGCGGCCGAGTTCGCCGAGTCTGCCAGGAACCGGGGGATTAAAGTGATCATTGCCGGGGCCGGCCACGCCGCGCACCTGGCCGGTGCCATGGCGGCCCATACGACCTTGCCGGTGATCGGCGTGCCGATCGACTCTTCCGCCTTTCAGGGGCTCGATGCCCTGCTGTCGACGGTGCAGATGCCGCCGGGCATCCCAGTGGCCACCGTTGCCGTCGGCAAACCCGGCGCCGTGAATGCCGGCATTCTGGCTGTTCAGATACTGGCGGTCGGCGATCCGGCGCTGGTCGAAAAATTGGCCAATCACAAGGCGGCGATGGCGGCCAAGGTCGAGGAAAAAGCACAGAAACTTGAAGATTACGCCTAAGATCCGCCCGATCGACCCTCAGCACCCTCATGCCGACCTGATCGATGCAGCTGTCCGACTCCTCGAAAACGGGGGGGTGATCGCATTTCCCACCGGCTCCCTCTACGGCTTGGGAGCCGACGCCCTGAATACCGACGCCGTGGAGCGGGTGTTCACCATCAAGCGGCGGCCGCTCGACAAGCCTCTTCTGATCCTTGTTCCCGACCGCGCCGTTGTTTTCGACCTGGCGGCCGAGGTGCCGCCGGCTGCGGAAAGACTCATGGACCGATTCTGGCCGGGGCAGGTGACGATCGTATTCAAAGCGTTTCCCGAACTCCCATCCAACCTGATCGCCGGCACCGGCAGGATCGGCATCCGGTTGCCCGGGCATCCGGTCGCCAAGGCTCTGGTGGCGGCGTTCGGTCGCCCGATAACCGGCACCAGTGCCAATCCGTCCGGGCACAAGGGCTGCCATCAAATTGCCGAACTGGATCCCAAGCTGATCGAGCAACTGGCCCTGGTGCTTGACGCCGGCCCTCTTAAAGAAGGCATCGGGTCCACTGTGGTCGACATCACCGGGGCCGAGCCCATTGTTATCAGGGAGGGGGTCGTGTCCAAACAGGCGATCCTGGCGGCCGTATACTGAGCGCAGCCATTTTTTATTGACGAATATGTCGGATTCCTGTAAAGACATCGGCACCTCAACTGTTTGAATTTCGCGCCATTCCATAGATACATTGTGCTGGTGCACGGAATGTGCGCTTGAATGCTTAGAGTTGCCGGAGTGGTGAAACTGGTAGACGCAGAGGACTCAAAATCCTCCGACCGCAAGGTCATGTCGGTTCGATTCCGACCTCCGGCACCATTTGCGACCTCAGCGGCTTGCAAAGTTTGCAGCCGCTTTTTTTTTGTTGTTATATTTGGATGTTATATGTTTTCTATTTCTAACCGCATTCGAAAGATCTTCTGCGGTTAAATTCTGACAATGTGGATTGTCCGAACCTAAAAGATTATCGTCCTATTAGTGACCGCCACACCCCTCGGCCCAAGCCCTCTCCTGCCGTTGCTACTGCACGGCATGCTCTGGTTTGTCGCATTTAAGCGGCATGCCGATTTTTCCACTGAGGCTGCATAGCCTGTAAACCCTTCCATTTCTTTACAAAAATATGATTTCGCGGTAAAATAAACACGTGTGTGTTCATTTAAGTGATGCCTTCGGTTGCTTTGTGTTGGGCGATACTTTTTGTCGACCGTTCACAATGGTCGACTTTCTTATCTGCTGCCGAAGCCATCGGCTCATTGACCCATAATTGCCGCGGTAAGGAGGACATAACGAAACAGGATTCCCAGATGCGTGCAACGACCGGAAAGCATGACCACTGGATGGACTCGATCGTGGTCACCGGTGTCGGTCTGGCCGCCCTTTATTGGGTGTGCGAATCCTTTATGTTCTTTTTCCTGGCGCCGGAAGCCAATATTTTTCACCACATCCTGGGGCCGAATCTGTTCGAAGTCTGGACGCGGCTGCTGGTGCTGTGCATCTTTGTCATTTTCGTCTCCCACGTGCGGCAGGACATCAACAAACGCCGGCTTGCCTTCGAAAAGATGCGGGAGCAGGATGAAAAGTACCGTTTGATCATCGAAAACATCGATGAGGGTTTTTTTGAACTGGATCTGGAAGGTCGCTTTTCTTTCGTCAGCGACCCGGCCTGCGAGATTCTCGGTTATAGCCCTGATGAGTTGATCGGTACGAAACTGAGCGCATCGAGCTCGCCGGAAAACGCGGCAGACATTGACCGGATGCTGGAGCGGGTTTTTCGCACCGGCGAATCTTCGCGTGCGACCGAGGTTATCGTGATCCGCAAAGACGATTCGGAGGTGACTCTTGAATTGTCCGTATACCCCTTGCGCAATACTGAAGGACAGCCGACCGGCTACCGCGGCATGGTTCGGGATGTATCTGAAAGGATAGAGAGCGAAAAAGAGAAGGCGAAACTCGAGAAGCAGTTGATCCAGGCCCAGAAAATGGAGGCCATCGGCAATTTGGCCGGCGGAATTGCGCACGATTTCAACAACATTCTCATGGGCATGCAGGGCAATGCCTCCCTGATGCTCCTGACCCTCGACAGTCACCATCCGCATTATGAAAAAGTCAAGGCTATAGAACGGTATGTCGAAAGCGGTGCCGGCCTGACCAGGCAATTGTTGGGATTCGCCCGGGGTGGCAAGTACGAGGTCAAGATCACCAAACTCGATGAACTGGTCCGCAGGACGGCCCGAATGTTCGGCCGCACCAAAAAAGAGATTCGCATACACACCGGCGGGCTCGCCGGCGTGAGGCCGGTCGAAGTCGACCAGTCCCAGATCGAACAGGTTCTGCTCAACATCCTCGTCAACGCATGGCACGCGATGCCGGGCGGCGGCGAGATCTTTCTGAAAACGGCAAATGTCGACATCGGTGCGACGGTCGTGCGGCCCTATCGGATCGAACCCGGACCTTATGTGTGCATGTCGATTACAGACACCGGTATCGGCATGGATCAGGCCACCCAGCAGCGTATTTTCGAGCCCTTTTTTACAACCAAGGAGATGGGCCGCGGAACCGGTCTGGGCCTGGCCTCGGCCTATGGGATCATCAAAAATCACGGCGGATTCATCGAGGCGGAAAGTGCCCCGGGCGAGGGAGCAACCTTCCGCATCTATCTGCCGGCATCGGGCAAGGCGGTTCTCGAGGAAGAAGAAAGCGTCACCGAACTTTTCAAAGGTGATGAAACAGTGCTGCTGATCGACGACGAACAGGTGATCATCGAGGTCGGGCAGGAAATTCTAAAGGCGCTCGGTTACAACGTGTTGGTGGCGACCAGCGGCTATGAGGCGCTGAAGATCTTCCGGCGAAAGAAGGACGCCATCGCCCTGGTCATTCTGGACATGGTCATGCCGGGGTTGAGCGGCGGGGAGACCTTCGACCAGCTTAAAACCATAAAACCCGATGTTCGGGTACTGCTCTGCAGCGGCTACAGCCTCAGCGGCCAGGCCACTGAAATTCTCGATCGCGGCTGCAGCGGTTTTATTCAGAAGCCATTCAAGCTAAAGGAGCTGTCCGCCAAGTTGAGGGAAATATTGGATCAGTAATACATCGCCACCGGGTCCCGCATTATCAGGTCGATGGCCTGGTCGGCGGATTCGGCGGCTTCCGGGAAAATGGCGCGCAAGTTTCGAATGTGCCGCAGGTTGTCGGCCGTCCTGAGGATGAGAGAAGCGAATATGCCTTCTTCCATCTCGGCTACAGCGAGGGTTTTCTCCCAGGATTCTTCGGCGGCCCAGGCATAGACCGCAGCGGCCGGCCGCAGAAAGAGGGGGCGCGCCGGAAAGCCCCGGGAAATCATATCCCTGGCGAAGGGCGTCAGGGACTCG
>Ga0272441_10012709_pt1 | contig 12244 bp, 8 predicted proteins | sample SSMProp6N_FD_193582 | JGI IMG/M metagenome (GOLD analysis project Ga0272441, IMG submission 193582) | Marine sediment archaeal communities from Little Sippewissett salt marsh, Falmouth, MA, United States - SSM-Prop-6N | ecosystem: Environmental > Aquatic > Marine > Wetlands > Sediment ...
AGAGATAAGAATCGGTGGTAAAAGCGATATCCTCAAAACGGCGGAAGGTTTCGGCCATGATCATCAAAATCCGCTTCGGGTAAAACCAGGAGCCGTGGGCGATCCCGATATAATCGGAGTACATGATGTGGGGCCGGCGGCGGGCGCGACAAAAATAATCGAATTCGGCCCAGTTGCTGAGAAAGGTCAGGCCCGGCCAGAGGTCCCAGGGCTGCATGCTCAAACTCGCCACCTGACCGACCAGATCGTTCTCTCGCGACCAGCGATGCAGGCGCCAGGGGCCCAGGCGGCTGGAGCGGTATTTTTCCAGATGATAAAAATGCTGGCCGGCGACCAGCAAAGCGATAGCGATAATCCCATAGCCGGCTTTTGGCCGGCGGATGATAATCCGGGAAACCAGTAGACCGACCAGAACCAGACCGATCAATATCGCCGCAAAATAGTGGCGTGCCACCTGGGTCCCACCCGAGTAACCCATGATAAATACCACGCCGATAAAGACGAACAGAAGACGGAGCAGAGCCACCCGCTGACGGTAACGACCGCGGACTATCATTACCATTGCCATCACTGCTGCAATCAGGACCGAGGCGGTGATTATCCAGCCTTCGCTGTCCTTCAAATGACGCCAGAAGTAAAGGTGATCCACCGGCAGGGTTCCGGTGTGAGCGGCGTTATCCTTCACCGTCTGGAGCATCCGAATCGGGAAGGAGACGTAGGATTCTTTCAAATCCAGAAAACCGGCATTCGGGAATTTTTCCAGAATTTCTCCGGAACCAATGAGGTAACGGCAGCCCGCCCAGTTAATTCCCTCCCAGATCAAAAGGGGAATAATAAATCCCGCGATGAAGATAACCAGAAGAATCAGAGGGCGTCTGGAACCGGAAGAAGGCGAGAAGGCGGAGTGGAGGCGGCGGATCAACTCGAAGAGCACCAGAAAAAGAGCCGGCCAGATCATCGAGGTGCTGTAATAAACAGGAATGCCGACCAGGCAGCCGAATAAAAGATTCTTCCAGAGCGTATCCCGTTTCCGGAGAGAAGAACCTGCCAGGATAGCCAGAACAAACCACAATCCCCCCCCCGCCACGTGCAATCCCCAGGTGGAGTAACGGACCGCCCAGGGAGAAATCGCCAGGAGAAATGCCGCCGTAAGTCCGCCGTATTTACCCCCGAAAATCTTTCCCAGAAAAAACAGAACAATCACGCTGGCTATCCCGAGAAAAGCCATCCAATAGTGTATTCTCCAGATATCCCGGTAGGCGATCGTTTTCAGGTCCAACGCCGTGTGGAGCAAACCGAGCTCGACCAGGAAAAACGGTTTGGCGAAGGAGGTGACCGTCCGGTTGACATCCCAGTGGGAAAGGTAAACCGCGGCCAGAAAGGGAGCTTTTAAACGGGGGAAAGAAGTATCTTCACGCTCCAGGATATAGGCGAAAGCGTCAACATGGGCGGGAACGTGCCTCCTGAATTCGAAATCGTCGCCGCCGACCTGGGAAAATTTCTTCAAGTCGGGAAAACGGAAAGCGACGGCGATCAAAATGATCAGAACCAGCGCCGGCCATTCCCACCTCAGGCGGAAGAAATCTTGAACTTTTTTTAAGGTCGCCATCCTTACCTTGGAAACCCTGTTTTCCAACGGACGATTCAACTAATAATATTACATACGCAGTGCTTCACCCAAGAATAATGTTAATTCACTTTTATGTTTTTTATTGACATGGAAAATACTCAGATTAGTATGAAATGCAGCTGAAAAATCCAAGCTGATGAAAAAATGTAACCTTAAAGGAGACGCGTCATGAAGAGATTTCTTTTGTACGCAATTTTAACCGCCGTATTTCCCTGCCTTGCATTCGGTCTCGAGCTCGACTATTCAACCTACTTAGGAGGGGACGACATTGAATACGGCAACGGGATTACCGTGGATCCAAATGGTTGTGCCTATGTTGTCGGGACGACCGATTCCGACGATTTCCCCACTATCAATCCTTACCAGGATGATCATTATTCCGATGCTGCTTTCGTAACCAAGTTCTCCACCTGCGGCTCCCTTCTCATTTTTTCCACCTACCTGGGCGGGTCGTCGAGTCATGCTTACGGCTACGGAATCGCCGTTGACTCGATTCTCAGCGTGTACGTTACCGGGGCAACCGGCTCCGGAAGTTTCCCCACCTTAAATCCCTATCAATCCAGCCACGCCGGCGGTAATGATAATATTTTTGTCACCAAGTTTTCTTCCACCGGCTCGGAGCTGATTTACTCGACATACCTGGGGGGGGCGGGAAATCATGAGGAACCATACCAGATAGTCGTCGATTCCGCCCAGTGCGCTTATGTCGGAGGAAATACCATCTCGCAAAATTTTCCCACCCTAAATCCCTACCAGGCGAGTTACGCCGGCGGGGGGAGCCCGGAGATCATCGGCGATGCTTTTCTCACTAAATTCTCTTCTTCCGGCTCTTCGCTTGTTTACTCGACGTATTTAGGAGGGGATGATGGAGATAGAAGCCGGGACATCGTCCTCGGCTCAAATAATGACCTTTATTTCGCCGGTCGTTCCAGCTCCGATGATTTTCCTACCGTGAATCCTTATCAGGCCAGCCGGGCCTGGAATATTGATTGTGTCGTCGGCAAGCTTTCCTCATCGGGTTCCGAACTCATTTACTCCACTTATGTAGGCGGAGACGATCACGACACCGCCCGCGGCATCGCCCTGGACCCGGCCGGTAACGCTCATCTGACCGGTGATACCTTCTCGGACGATTTTCCCACCGAAAATCCCTACCAGGCCAGCCGGGTTGGAAATACTTATGACGCCTTTATCTGCAAATTATCCGCTTCGGGATCGTTGCTCCTGTATTCCACTTACCTGGGGGGAAGCGAAGATGACCAGGGAAACGGCATTGTCGTCGGCCGTGGTGATTTCGCTTACATCACCGGCGATACCTCATCTACCGATTTTCCGGTTGTAAACGCCTATCAGACAAACTATGGGGGAGATAACAGCGACGCTTTCGTCAGCAAACTTTGCTGCCGGGGACGCTTCCTCCTTTATTCCAGTTATCTGGGGGGAAACGATTCCGACGAGGCTAGTCGCATCGCCGTTGACCTCCAGGATAATGTTTATGTCATCGGCACCACCCAATCCACCAATTTCCCTCTTAGTAATCCCTATCAAACCACTCCCGACGAAAACTGGGGAAACGCCTTTGTCTCCAAGCTCGGCCATACTCCTCCCCTCCTGGTTCTGGAAAATGGTGATTATGACGGGGACGGGACGGACGATGTCGCAATTTTCCGCTCCTCTATGGGATTATGGGCGGTGAGAGGCTTAACCCGCCTTTATTACGGCGGAGCAAACGATACTCCGGTCTGCGGTGATTACGACGGCGACACCACTACCGATATCGGAATTTACCGGGACACCAGCGGCCTCTGGGCGGTCAAAGATATAACCCGCATTTACTTCGCTCCCGACGACAATTTTCCGGTTCCCGGAGATTATAACGGAGACGGTTGCTGTGATGCCGCCATTTTCAGGAATAATAACGGATTCTGGAAGTTACCGGGCCTCACCATGTTTTATTTCGGCTCCTCCATCGACGTCGCGGCACCCGCTGATTACGACGGAGACAGCACCACAGATGTCGCCGTTTACCGGGGGACTACCGGTCTCTGGGCTGCTCGGGGAATAAGCCGATTGTATTTCGGCCAGCGAAGCGACCAGGCGATTCCCGGTGAATACGGCGGAGATGGAACGGCGCTGCCGGCCATCTTCCGTCCGGCCACCGGTCTGTGGGCGATCAGGGGATTGACCAGAGCGTATTTCGGGAGCTGCGAGGACCGGCCCGTCCCGGCCGATTACTCAGGATCCGGCAGCGATAACATCGCCATCTTCCGCCCCCTTCAAGGCCTCTGGGTGGCAAAAGATATTACCCGGGTTTATTTCGGCTCTGACAATGATATTCCGGTAACGAGATAGAAGTTTGGAAGTAAGGAGTAGAGAGTAGCACGTAGCGAGAAGTGCAGCTAATCGAAGGCCTCGCGTTGCGGCGAATTGCGGCTTAACCCACTGAAATAAAGTCCATTCATAACTTGCCCTCTCCCTGTAAACAAAGGTGAGAGGGCTTTATTTTATTCATAATGAGCGAGCACGCATTCTACGATATTTTTCTCACCGCATGGTTCATCCTCGCCGGAGCGGTATTCATCTGCCTTTTTTTCATCACCGCTCCTTACGGCCGGCACCTCCGTAAAAAATGGAGACCGGCTATAGGGAATAGAACTGGATGGATGATAATGGAAGCCCCGGCCGCCTTACTCTTCGCCATATTTTTTATCACCGGAAAATCAGCCGACACGCTGACGGCGGCGATCTTTCTGATCATGTGGGAAGCGCATTACCTTCACCGTTCCTTTATCTACCCCCTCCGATTCCGCGATAACACTAAAAAGATGCCGGTGATAATAGCCGGCATGGCATTTTTCTTCAACGTGGTAAACGCCTATTTGAACGGGCGTTATCTCTTCGATCTATCCGGCGGTTATTCCCCGGAGTGGCTCGGCGGGCCGAGATTCTTGATCGGATGCGTTCTCTTCATTATTGGGATGATTATCAATCAGCAGGCCGACGGGGTGCTGCGGCGCCTTCGCAAACAGGGGGAATCCGTTTACCGTATTCCCCGGGGCGGGTTATATCGCTGGATATCCTGCCCCAACTATTTCGGGGAAATTCTGGAATGGAGCGGGTGGGCAATCGCCACCTGGTCTCCGGCCGGACTTTCTTTTGCGGTCTGGACGATCGCCGTCCTCCTCCCCCGCGCCCGCTCTCACCACATCTGGTACCGCGCGCATTTTTCCGATTATCCCCCCGGCAGGAAGATTCTCTTCCCCGGTATCTGGTAAGGGCAGGTTTCATCCAGCCGATTTTTTGCCGGATGGCGGAAAAAAACCGAAATTTTTCCGGTTTTTTCTCAAATGGTGTTTTCATCCCTCCGTTATTTATGCTATATATTACTCTATTTACTTTAAGTCAGTTCAGAGCAGATTAAACTGGCCCTTATTTTTCTCGAATTTCAAATGAAAATTGCGATCGGAGGCAAGGGCGGAACCGGGAAAACCACTCTGGCGGCGCTGCTGGCTCTTTCTTTTCGTGACGACGGCAATGATGTCATCGCGGTGGACGCCGATCCGGACGCTAATCTCGCCACCACCATGGGATACCCGGAAGCGGAAAAAATCACCCCCATCGTGGAGATGAAAGCCCTGATCGAGGAAAGAACGGGGGCGAAACCGGGCGGCTGGGGGGCATTTTTCAAGCTCAATCCCCGGGTCGATGATGTCCCGGAACGTTTCATCACCGAGCACAAGGGAATTAAAATACTGCTGATGGGGACGGTCTATGAACCCGCCACCGGATGCATGTGCCCGGAGAATGTCTTCTTGAAGGAGCTTACCGCCCATCTTATCCTCTATCGGGATGAGGTCCTGATCATGGACATGGAGGCCGGAATCGAGCACCTGGGAAGGGGAACGGCGGAAAGCATGGACGCTTTCCTGGTGGTGGTAGAACCTTCAAAACAGAGCATTGAGTCGGGAAAAAGGATTATTAACCTCGCTAAAAAACTGGGGATTCCCAAAGTTGCCGTGGTCATCAACCGGTTTAATTCGAAAGACGACATCGATTTTATCATAAACATCCTCCCCGGCGTTCCCATCGCGGGAACGATCCCCTATGACGAGAAAATCCGGGAGGCGGCGCTGGGAAAAAGGGAGATCGATGAGGTGGCGAAAGAGCTGTCGCCGGTTATACAAGAAATCAAAAAGAACATAACTCCGCACCGGGGCGGCAACTTATCGGCAAAATAATTTTTATCAAAATAATTAGGATAAAAAATTTTAAATCACAGTTATTTTTGACCTTAATCATTTTGCCTTAGCTCCCTTTGAGATTCTGAACTAGTAAATTAAAATTTTACCGAAGGGAAAATTTTAGGAGGAAAAATTCATGATCAAAGATCGCCATAAAACTCATCCGGAAGCGATGCCCTGGGAAGTTTTTAACCGGGTCTGTGAAGAAGGAATCGAAGTCGCCTGGCACCGGCTGGAAGACCAGGAACCCCAGTGCGGGTTCGGCAGCCTGGGCATCTGCTGCCGGAACTGCCGGATGGGCCCCTGCCGGATCGATCCTTTCGGCGATGGTCCTCAGGAAGGGATCTGCGGCGCCACCGCCGATGTCATCGCCGCCCGCAACCTGATCCGCATGCTCGCCGGAGGGGCCGCCGCCCATTCCGACCACGGCCGGGATATCGCCCACACGCTTCTGCTGGCGAGCCAGGGAAAAGCCCAGGGATATGCGATCAAGGACGAAGGAAAATTAAAAGATATTGCGGCGGAGATCGGTATCGAAACGGAAGGTAAGGAGATCAATAAACTGGCGGAAGAGGTGGCGGAAAAACTACTGGAAGAGTTCGGCCGCCAGCACGGGGAGCTGCTCTTCATTAAGAGAGCTCCGGAGAAGCGCCAGAAGCTCTGGCGGGAAGCCGGCTTCACCCCCCGGGGCATCGATCGGGAGATCGTGGAGATCATGCACCGCACCCACATCGGCGTGGACAACGATCCCCGGAATCTGATCAAGCAGGGAATCCGCGCTTCCCTCGGTGACGGCTGGGGAGGCTCGATGATCGCCACCGAGCTTTCCGACGTTCTCTTCAAGCTGCCCGAGCCGATCCGCTCCAAAGTCAACCTGGGGGTGTTAAAAGAAGACGAGGTCAACCTGGTCGTCCACGGCCACGAACCCACTCTTTCGGATATCATCGTGGACGCGGCCCGCGACCCCGAGCTCTTGAAACTGGCCGAGGAGAAAGGAGCGAAGGGAATCAACCTCGCCGGCATCTGCTGCACCGCCAATGAAATTCTGATGCGTCACGGGATCCCCATCGCAGGAAACTTCCTTCAGCAGGAGCTGGCGATTGCCACCGGCGCGGTCGAGCTGATGCTGGTCGATGTCCAGTGCATCATGCCCGCCCTGGGGAATCTCACCCAGTGCTATCACACCAAGCTGGTTTCCACCTCCCCCAAGGCGAAGTTTCCCTTCGCCGAGCACGTTGAATTCAACGAGGAAGAAGCGCTTCCCATCGCCAAGAAGATCGTGCGGATGGCGGTGGAAAATTTCACTCACCGCAAAAAGGCGCGGGTGGTCATCCCCGATCGGACCATGGATATGGTCGCCGGGTTCACCCCGGAAAACACCTTCCGTTTTCTGGGGGGAAAATACCGCGCCACCTACCGGCCTCTCAACGACGCCGTCATCAGCGGGAGGCTGAGAGGGGCCGCGGGACTGGTCGGCTGCAACAATCCCAAGATCCCTCACGACAAGGGGCATGTCGAGATGGCCAAGGAGCTGCTCCGGCACGACGTCCTGATCGTAGCCACCGGCTGCTCCGCCATCGGAATGGCCAAAGCGGGTCTGCTCGAGCCCGAATCGGCTCTCCAGTACGCCGGGGACGGCCTTCGGGAAGTCTGCGAGGCGGTGGGGATTCCCCCCGTCCTCCACCTCGGTTCCTGCGTGGACTGCAGCCGGATTCTGATCGAGCTCTCCAATGTGGTCAAGGAAGGCGGTCTGGGAGAAGACATATCCGACCTTCCCGTGGCGGGAGCGGCCCCGGAGTGGATGAGCGAAAAGGCGGTCAGCATCGGTTTCTACGTCGTCGCCTCGGGCGTTTACACGGTCTTAAGCCCATCCTTCCCGGTCCTGGGTGCTCCCGAAACAACGAAGATGGTCCAGGAAGAAATGGAAAAAATGGTGGGAGCCAAGTTCGATTTCGAGGATGACCCGGTCAAGGGCGCTCAACTGATGATCAAACACATCAACGAAAAACGCAAAGCCCTGAAACTGGCGCCGGTGATGTATCCCCCCAAGGAAATCGGGAAAAAGGAAAAACCCGGGGAGAAGTCCAAGGAGAAAGCTAAAGAGATACCTGGGGAAAAACCGAAGAAAAAGCCCATGAAAAAGCAAACTAAAAAGAAATCCGCATAACCGAAACAACTTCCAAATTCAAATACTCGAAACTTAAAATTTTACGGAGCCCCGATTTTATCGGGGCAGAGGAAAATTTTAAATGAAGATTATATATATCGACCCGGAAAAATGCCTGGCCTGCAAGAGCTGCGAGCTGGCCTGCGCGGTGGCCCACTCCCGTAGCAAAGATCTGCTGGAAGCGATCAGGGAGGAGCCTCGGCCCGCTCACCGGGTTAACGTCATCGCAGCGCTGGATGTCGCCCTCCCCCTGCAATGCCGCCACTGTGAGGAAGCGCCCTGTGTCGAGGTCTGTCCTTCGGGAGCACTGAAGAAAGAACCGGATGGAATAACCTCGCTTGATGCCAATCTCTGCATCGGTTGTCAGTTCTGCGTCATTGTCTGTCCCTTCGGCGTCCTTCAGACCGACAAGGAAGGAAAAGCGGTCATTAAATGCGACCTCTGCCGGGACCGCCTGGACCGGGGAGAAGACCCGGCCTGCGTAGCCGCCTGTCCGACCGGCGCACTGAAATTCGTGGAGGCGGAAGAAGTCTCGAAGACCAAGCGGGAGAAATTCTTAACCGAATACAAAAGCAAATGACGAAATCCGAATGACGAATCAATACCAAAGTTCCAATGTCAAATATCTAAAAATAATGATGAACAGAGCATCTTTACGGACTCTTCAATATGCATGACTACATTAATTTAATCGGGGTTCTGCAGGAGACTCAGGAGGAGTGCGGCTATCTCCGCAAAGACCGCCTGGAAGAACTCTCGGCCAAGCTCGAAATTCCCCTATCCCGGATCTATTCCGTCGCCACATACTATAAATCATTCTCCCTAATTCCTCCTGCCAAACATACTGTCACCGTCTGCATGGGGACGGCCTGTTACGTTCGGGGAGCACCCCGGATCGTGGAGAGGATTTCCCAGATTCTGAATATCCGGCCGGGTGAGACCACTCCCGACTCAATGTTCAAGCTTGAAACCGTCAATTGTCTGGGAGCCTGCGCCCTCGGCCCCTTGGTCGTGATCGATGGAGAATATTACGGAGAAATGAGTCCGCAGAAGATCGGCGGGATCATAAATAACTATCGATGAGCAATAAAGCCTTAAAAGAAACCGTTATCTCCGTGGCCGGCGGAACCTGCGGTCTTGCTTCCGGCGCGGGGAAAGTGCGGGAAGCATTCGCTGCTGAGCTGGGGCAACGGGAACTTAACATTCCCTGCATTCTCACTGGATGCAAGGGCTTTTGCGCGGTGGAGCCGATCGTAACTATCGGCGACATTTTTTACTGCCGGGTCAAGCCGGAGGACGCCGGCAGGATCATCGATGAAACCGTGATCAAGGGAAATCTGGTCGAGGACCTTCTCTTTGAGTCGGAAGGTAATAGATTCAGCACGGTGGATACGATTCCATTCTACAAGGATCAGAAGCGCTGGCTACTGGAACTGACCGGGAAAATTGATCCAACCAGCATCGATGACTACATCAGGGAAGGAGGATATGAATCGCTCAAGAAGGCGCTGGCGATGGAACCCGAGCAGATCATTGAAGCTATCAAAAAGTCCGGCCTGCGCGGACGCGGGGGCGGCGGTTTCCCCACCGGCCGAAAGTGGGAGTCATGCCGAAATTCCACCTATAGCGAGACCAGGTATATCATCTGCAACGCCGACGAAGGCGATCCCGGCTGCTTTCAGGACCGGAGCATCCTGGAAGGAAATCCCCATCTGGTTATCGAGGGGATGGTCATCGGCGGATACGCGGTGGGGACGGGCGAGGGATATATTTACGTCCGGGCCGAATATCCCCTGGCGGTGAAACACCTGGAAATAGCCCTCCAGCAGGCCCGGGAGAAGGGTTTTCTGGGGAAAAATATCCTCGACTCCGGCTTCGATTTCGACATCACCATCGTGCGGGGAGCCGGAGCGTTTGTCTGCGGTGAATCGAGCGCCCTTTTCGCTTCGGTCGAGGGAAGGCTGGGCGAGCCACGGGTGAAGCATATCCACGGGACCGACAAGGGTCTCTGGGACAAGCCGACCACGCTCAATAACGTCAAGACCTGGGCCTCGGTCCCTCTTATCATCAAGAAGGGCGCGGACTGGTTCGCTTCGGTGGGTACCGAAACCTCCAAGGGGACGATGATCTTCTCTTTGGTTGGAAAGGTGAAAAATACCGGGCTCGTAGAAGTTCCGATGGGGATCACATTGAGGGAGCTGATCTTCAATATCGGAGGAGGAATCCTGGGCGATAAAAGATTCAAGGCGGTTCAGACCGGCGGCCCCTCGGGCGGATGCCTCCCGGAATCGTGCCTCGACCTTCCGGTCGATTACGAAGCCCTTACCGACGCCGGCTCGATGATGGGGAGCGGCGGGATGGTGGTGATGGATGAAGACACCTGCATGGTTCAGGTCGCCCGCTATTTCCTCGCCTTTACTCAAGAAGAAAGCTGCGGGAAATGTTCACCCTGCAGCGAAGGAACCTATCTGATGCTCAAAATTCTCGATAAGTTCATCGCCGGAAAGGCTGATGAGGAAGATTTGAAAAATTTAGAGGAAATATCCCGTATGGTAAAGGAAACCGCACTATGCGGATTGGGGAAAAGCGCTCCCAATCCGGTTCTGACCACGCTCCGCTATTTCCGGGACGAGTATCTAGCCCACATTGAGGGTAAGTGCCCGGCCGGCGTGTGCCCGGCTTTGATCCGCTACGAGATCGACCCGGAAAAGTGCACCGGATGCAATCTCTGTTTTCAAAATTGTCCCCAGGACGCGATCGAAGGAGAGAAAAAACAGCCCCATAAGATCATCCAGGACAAGTGCATAAAATGTGGCATCTGCCTTGAGGTTTGCAAATTCGACGCCGTGCTAAAACAATAATGAATAATTACGAAGGCACGAAGATCACGAAGGGATTGCTAAAAATATCCAATAAATTTTTCTTCGTGTCCTGAGCTTGCACTGAGCTCAGCCGAAGTGTGTCTTCGTGGTGAAAAATAAATTGGTTTAGATATGCAGATAATTATTGATGGGAACAAGGTGGCGACGGGGGAATCCCGGACAGTTCTGGAAGCCGCCTTGGAAAATGGGATCGATATCCCTCATCTCTGCTGGCACCCGGCCCTCGAGCCCTACGGCGCCTGCCGGGTTTGCCTGGTTGAGGTGGAACGCAATGGGCGCAAACGCCTGGTTACTTCCTGCACCTATCCGCTCCGGGAAGGACTGATTGTCCACACCGATACCGCCAGGGTTAAGGAGGCCAGGAAGTTTTCGCTCTCCCTGCTCCTGATGCTCGCCCCGGACGCTGGAAAAATCAGGGAACTGGCCGAGAAATACGATGTCTCACCGCCTCCTTCCGATCTCCCCCACGAGCCGACCAACTGCATCCGCTGCGGCCTCTGCGTTCGCGTTTGCCGGGAGCTGATCGGAGCTGAGGCGATTGGTTTTGTCAATCGCGGGATCGATCGCATCCCGGAGACCCCATTCTCCGAAGATAATCCCGTCTGCCTGAGTTGCGGGGCCTGCGCTTATCTTTGCCCGACCGGCAAAATAAAGGTTATCGACCGGAATTATCGTGAAATCGAAATTTGGCATAAAGAAGGCGAACTCGCTGTCTGCCCGGAATGTGGCAAGAGATTCGCTCCCCTGAAACAGCTTGAAGAAGCTAAAAAGAAAATAGAGAACAAAGAATTGAGAGAAATCTTTGATCTCTGCCCGGACTGCCGGAAGAAAAAAATAGCGGAAAAAAAACTCTGGAACAAGGCGATCACTTCCGCGGGGAAGTAATTCCTGCGGGCCTTACGTAATTTACAGAACTTATATCAAATAAAAGATCTAGAGGAGAAAAACAATGTCCAAAATTATCGCAACTGCCGCCATCAGAGGGGCGCACGAAATCTACAAACAGGCCGAGGAGAGATTCAATAAAGCCCGCCAAGACAAGGGCGGCAGCCAGAAAGTGGAATTTCCCGAGACCGCTTTCTTCCTCCCCATGGCTTACACTCTCCTCGGACTGGAAGTGAAAACCCTGGACGAGATGGAGCCGATTCTTGCAGAAGCGAAATCATTACTGCCGGAAATCCCCTCGGAAAAACTCTGGCTTCCCTACCTCGGTGGCGCCCTTGACGCCGGCATCGCCACCCTTCTTACCGAAGAAATCATCATGGCCATCCGCTATCTCTACGAAGAAGAACCCCAGCCCGACTGTAACGGCTTTTTCACCGAT
>Ga0272441_10012710_pt1 | contig 12243 bp, 13 predicted proteins | sample SSMProp6N_FD_193582 | JGI IMG/M metagenome (GOLD analysis project Ga0272441, IMG submission 193582) | Marine sediment archaeal communities from Little Sippewissett salt marsh, Falmouth, MA, United States - SSM-Prop-6N | ecosystem: Environmental > Aquatic > Marine > Wetlands > Sediment ...
CGCCGTTGTGCTCGGGTCTCCCATGAATTTCGGGACGGTAACGGCGGTGATGAAGCGGTTCATCGAACGGCTCGTCTGTTTCGCCTACTGGCCCTGGGGCGGATTAAGCCCGAAGATACGAAACAAACGGAAGGAGAAGAAGGCCGTGGTGGTCATTGCCTCCGCCGCTCCCGCCTTTATGGCCCGCATGCAGCGGGGGATGGTGAAACTTCTGAAAGACACCGCGGACCTCCTCGGCGCCGATACGGTAGGTGTGATATCGGTGGGCCTTGCTGCCCGAAAACACAGGCAGAGAATCTCGGAACGAACGGGGAAAAAGGCCCGCACCCTGGCCAAAAAGCTCTTTCCCGCCACACCGCACTGACAGAACGCAAAAGGATCACCCGTGAAAATTCTCTGGATTGCCACGTTTTGCATCGTCCTTGTCTGGTCGGCCATCGCCCCCCATGACTATTTTACGTGGTTTCTGGAAGTGGCCCCGGCCCTTCTCGGTGTCGTCCTCCTCGCGGCTACCTGCCGGCGGTTCAGGCTGACACCGCTTACCTATGTCCTGATACTCATACATTGTATCATCCTGATGGTGGGCGGTCATTACACCTATGCGGAGGTCCCCCTCTTCGACTGGATCAGGGACCTGTGGGAACTGGAACGGAACAACTACGACAAGGTGGGACACCTCGCCCAGGGATTCATCCCTGCCGTCATTGCACGGGAAATCCTCGTCAGGACGAATGCCGTGAAAGCGGGCGGCTGGCTTCACCTTTTTGTGATCTCCTTCTGCCTGGCAATAAGCGCACTGTATGAGCTTATCGAATGGTGGGTCGCCCTTCTGACGGGCGAGTCGGCCGAGGCGTTCCTCGGCACCCAGGGGTATGTCTGGGACACCCAGTCCGACATGTTCCTTGCCCTCCTCGGCGCGGTCCTTGCCCTCCTGCTGCTCGGCAGAGTGCATGACCGGCAGATCGAAGCCCTCACCGGTAAAAGCCTTCGAGACAACTCCCCATAACGCCGCGTTCGGGCAGGTCCGGCACGCGGCTATTCCACCAGTTCCCACACGAAGTGACACTCCCTGTTTCCGTCGGCTATCCGCCTGTTCAGACCGTCGCGGTGAAAGATCATCCTCTCGGGCATGTAGGAATTGAAGATGGCGTTGTCCACCTGGCAGATCAGCGGCGTCACCTCGGGTACACCGAGGGACGTGGTCAATTCGTGGTAGAGACAGCGTGTCACCGTGAATTCCAGTTTCTTCTCACTTCGCCTGATGTCTTCAATTTTGTTCCATTTCGTCGTGCCGGTCCTGTTGATCTCCAGTTCCTGCTCGATGAAGTTTTCAAAGGAGCGCCCCCTGTTGACGGTATCGAAGAGCAGGTTCTGCTTCACCGTCCCCGCCGCGAGGATGGGAATACGCATGACCTCGACGGCCCGTTTCCGGCCGATTTTCTCTTTCAGATTGATGTAGATCCACAACGGCAAGGCTGTCAGGTCGACCAGTTCCCGGGGGAAACGCGGGTCGATGGACCGTTTGAATCTTCCCAGCGTCACGACGCATCGAAGGATGAAAAGTTTCGGAAACCGCATTTCATCCCTCAGCAGATGCAGAAGGACGGGGGTGGTCACTTTCTTTAAATCGAACTCTTTTTTCATACGTCTCCTCCCTTTATGTTTACCAAGTAAACATTATGGATAAAAAATTTTCAGGCATCCTCAGTCAGCTGATCGCCGTACCGTTCCAGTTCACGGAATACCATGAAGAGAAAGGACCGCTCTTCATCGCTCAGGGCAGCGAGTTTGTCCCCTATCCCCCGGTCCATCTTTCGGTGGTAGTCCCGGTGCCCCTGAAAGGCCGTCATACCTTTCCCGGAAAGCGCAAAGAACACCTCTTTCCGATTCCTTTCGGAATCCAGCTTCCGTATCAACCCCTTTCCGTCGAGCTTCCGTATCATCTTGGGAACGGCCCCCTTGGTAATCCCAAGCCGCTTCGCCAGTTCGGTCAGATTGATCCCCCGATGCTTTCCGATCATGTCGATCATGTGTATCTCCGAAGGATAAAGTACGTCCCCCGTCCCGAAGTCTCGTGGAATCTTCTCCAGCCGGGAAAATGTATTGATGACCCTGACAAAGGCCTCGATTATCTCTTGATGTTCCCCTCTGTTATCCATGACGGGTGCAATGGTATACCAGGTAAACAATAATGTCAAGGGCGATCTGGCCGGCAGGAATTCCTGCGAACGGGTCCCTGCCCCACACGTGACCATAAAGAAAAAAACCGACACCCCCACGATGTTATTGACTCCCCTTCCGATTTTTGGTAGCGTGCCTCCTTACATAAATTGAGGGGGACCCCCCCATCTTATTTCCCCGTGGGGTGGGGAAATGACAGTGCGTTTATGAACACGCTCTTAACGGACAAACATCGCGCGGTGCGCCGATCGGTGAGATCATTCTGCGAGAGGGAACTCGCACCCATCGCCGCGGCCATCGACCAGGAAGCCCGCTTCCCCTGGGAAGTGGTCGACATGATGGGAAAACTCGGCTATTTCGGCATACAGGTGCCGAAGGAACTCGGCGGGGCGGGCCTTGATTCGCTCAGCTACGCCGTTGCCATCGAGGAAATTTCCCGCGTCTCCGGTGCCATGGGTCTCTGCGTGACGGTGCACAACAGCGTAGCCGTCTACCCGATTATGGCCTTCGGCACCGATGCACAGAAAAAGCGCTTTATACCGTCCCTCGCCCGGGGCGAAAAAATCGGCGCCTTCTGCCTGACCGAACCCAACGCCGGTTCCGACGCCTCGGCGGTCGAGGCGACGGCCATCCGGAAAGACAACACCTACATCGTCAACGCCAACAAGGTATTCGTCACCAACGGCGGTGTGGCGGACACCTGTCTGATCTTCGCCCGGACGAACCCCGCGGCGGGCCGTCGCGGGATCAGCGTGATCGTTGCGGAACGCGGCATTCCCGGTTTTGTCGCGGGCGACCTGGAAGACCTCTGCGGCGTGCGGGCCAACCCGGTCAGTTCCATTCGTCTCTATGACTGCAGCATCCCCGTAGAAAATCTCCTGGGAAAGGAAGGCATGGGACTCCAGATCGGCCTTGAGGCGCTCGACACGGGAAGAATGGGCATCGCGGCACAGGCCGTCGGCATTGCCCAGGCATCGCTGGAGGAATCGGTACGATACGCCAGCCAGCGGCGGCAGTTCGGCACTCCCATCGCGAAACACCAGTCGATCCAGGCGATGATCGCCGATATGGCCACGCAGGTCGATGCGGCCCGGTTGCTGGTATACCGGACGGCGCTCCTGAGGGACCAGGGCGCGGCCTTTTCACAGGCGTCGGCAATGGCAAAATTCTATGCGTCGGAAGCAGCGAGCGCCGTCACGGACAAGGCCGTTCAGATTCACGGCGGGTACGGCTACTCAAAATCATACGCCGTAGAGCGCTACTACCGCGACGCGAGAGTGACACGCATCTACGAGGGGACCTCTGAAATTCACCAGATGGTCATCGCCAGGGGCGTTCTGAGCGAATACGCCCCGTCGTGACATCGTGCACCGTCGGGGACACACGTCGAAATCAGCCGGAAGAACCGCTGATTCACGAGTACGGTGATCCGGGGCACACAGGAAAACAGGACATGGCATTCCACATCATCGTCTGCATCAAGTCAGTCATCACCCGGGCACCGGCCAACGGCACCCTGCGCAGCGTCGATACGGCGGTACTGAATCCCTTTGACCGGATCGCCCTGGAGAGGGCGCTGACCCTCTCAGCGGAGCGAAAGGGAACGGTGACGGCCCTCTCCATGGGACCGGAATCCTGCTCCTTCGCCCTTTTCGAGGCGATTGCCATGGGCGCCCACCGGGGAATCCTGCTCAGCGATCCGCGCTGTGCCGACTCGGATACGCTGGCGACCTCCACGGCCCTCGCCGGCGCGATAGGGAAGCTCGCACCCTACGATCTGATTCTTTTCGGGACACGAACATCGGACAGCGATACGGGACAGGTAGGCCCCCAGACGGCGGTTTCTCTGGAGATCCCCCTGGTCACGGGCGTCACCTCCCTTGAGTGGAAAAAGAAGGTACTCCGCGTTGAACGCAGAATCGACGAATTCCGGGAAATTTTCGAATTATCACCCCCGGCGGCGTTTACCATACATCCCGCCGCGGTGAAGCCCCGCGACATCCCCCTCGGCGGCATCGAGGATGCCTTTACCTGCGAAGAGGTGGGTCTTCTCACCCTGGACGATCTCTCCCTTGACCCCGCAAAGGTGGGAACCACCGGCTCCCCCACCAGGGTGGTGTCAATGAAGAAAGTGTCCCGCGAACGGAAATGTGAATTCATCGAAGGAACGGTGGAGGATCAGGCCGACGTCGTCGTAACCCGCCTGAAGGAATCGGGGCTGCTCGGCTGATCGGAAGAGACAATGATGGCAGAAAAATCGTTACCGGAAATATGGGTCTATCTGGACAGGCGAAACGAGCGGCACTTCGACCTGAGCCTGAAGGTGCTGGCAAAGGCCCGCACCCTGGCCGATGAGGTGTCGGCACGATCCGTGGCAATCATCATCGGCCCGCCGTCGGGCAGCATGCCCTCCGACGACGCCCTCGCAGGCATGTCCTGCGAAGAAGCGGCCGAAGGGTCGCTTTCCCACGGCGCCGATATGGCCTGTGTCTTCGAACATCCGGTCCTGGTTGACCCCCGGACCGACCTTTACGCATCCGTCCTCTCCCGGGCCGTCGAATCGTCACAACCGCTGCTGGTGCTCTTTTCGCTCACCGATTTCGGTCGCGAGTGTGCCGCCCGTACCGCCCGGCTCAACAACGCGGGCCTCATCGCCGATTGCGTGGATATAACCGCCCGGGACGGGAGCTTCGTCGCATCATGCCCCTCCTGGGGAGGTGAAATTCTGGCCGACATCACTTACGCCGATGGATTCCGCCATACCGGCTTCGCCACCGTGCAGGCCCACGGCCTACGGCCCGTCGATTCGAAGGGAAGGCCGGGAACGATCAGGAAAATCCCCGTGGAAAAACCCGCCGGTGATGAAACACTGCACCTCCTGACCCGATCCTACGAATCGGAGACACGCAAGGCCCTGGAAGAGGCGGAACTCGTCATCGCGGGCGGCGCAGGCCTCGGATCGTCTGACGGCTTCACCCTGGCACGGGAGCTTGCCGCCGCACTCGGCGGAGAAGTGGGTGCCACCCGTCCCCCCGTTCTCCAGCATTGGACACGGGAGGACCGCCTGATCGGACAGACGGGCAAGACCGTCCGGCCCAGACTGCTCCTCTCGGTGGGCACGTCGGGAGCGGTACAGTATACCGCGGGCATCATGGAATCAGGCACCATCATAGCTGTCAACCGCGACCCCGCCGCACCCATTTTTCAGGTTGCCGACATCGGTATCGTCGCCGACGCGGGAACATTCCTGCCGGTCCTGACAGCGAGGGTCAAACAGACAGTCATGCGCAGCCTGGCCGATACGCTTCACGAAAGCAGGAAGGCTGAGGAACGGGGCAGGTCGGAATTCGGCACGAAGCTTCGAAAAATCCGCGAAGCCCACGGCTGGACGACCGAATCGCTGGCCCAGGTCACGGGACAGACGCCGGAATATATCGAACAGTTCGAGAAAGACGAAATATCCCCCTCCGTCGCCTTCCTCCTGAGTTTCTCCCGGGCCCTGAATATCGATCCCAACATGTTTCTCCGGGAAAGCGAAAAGACGATGATACGGGACCAGCGGACCCAGCAGTTCATGAAACGGGCCCGGAATTATTCCTACCAGACCCTCACCACCGGCACGGAAAACGACCATCTCCGTTCCTTCATGGTCACCATCGATCCGAAGCAGGACCATAAGCCGGTCGCTTACAAACACGAGGGGGAAGAGTACATCTATATCATGGAAGGTGCCCTCGAGCTCTCCCTGGGAGGAAAAATTCACCGGCTCAAGTCCCACGAGTCCATTCACTTCAATTCGGAAGTCCCCCACAAGATGAAGAGCATCTCCGACGTACCGACACGTTGCCTCGTAGTGCTCTACATACCCTGATCCGCCCCGGCGGAGAGGACCCGCAAAAAAAGGCGGAGCCCTCTTTCGCTCCGCCCTGTCCTGAATTATTACCTCTTCCGGCTCACGATGCCCCGGCGTCACCCTCTCGCATCGCTATTGGCGGCCGCCCGATCCGCCGCTGCCGGAGCCACCGCCCCCGCCGCCCGGACCACCCGAATCGCCGTCACTGCCCCCGGCGCCGCCACTGTTTCCGGAATCGCCACTCTCACCGCCCGGGCCGCCCGAATCACCGCCATTACCTCCGGCGCCGCTACCACGATCCTCTGCCCCTCCGCTGCCGGTGCCGTCCGCACTCTTGCCGGTGCCTGTTCCACTCAAACCCTGTCCTCTCAGATCTTCAGCACGCTCCCCCTGTCCGATCCGGGCGGCATACTCCCGGGCGAGCCGGTTCGCCTCCCGGCTCAGGGCATGTTCCATGAACCGTTCCCGCAGCATGATCATTTCCCCGACGGTATAACGGTTCCGGAGCGATTCCGTCACCATGTCGGTCAGGTTCACCGAGGAGACGCCGATACGCGCCATGGCGCGCGTGGTCGTGAAGACCTCTTCGGCGAGGAGATCCACCTGCTGATGAGTCCTGTCCTGCTTCTTCTCCCTCAGGCGGGTCATTAAGCTGTCACAGTCAACTTGTGCTACCCCTGCCGCCAGGCTGTCCGCTATTGCCTCTCCGATGGCACGAACGCGGCTTCTATCCTGCGTCAGAGTGGCAGCATGCTCGTAGGCATAGGCATAACGCGTCCTGACGTCCACCATGGCCCGCAGCACGCTCTCGGTCCGCACGTTCTTCGCAATTCCCTCGTAGGCCTTGTTCATGACCGGCTCAACAGGAAGCTCCTGCCGGCGGGTGCTCTGCATGATTTCCTGTGCCCTCAACGTATGCTCCTCGCTGAAGCGGTTCCGCAGCATCGCCCGTGTTACATCGATAGCTTTTTCGTTGTCGATTCCCGCCTCTATCATCGCGCGGGTGCTCTCCTGTATCCGTTCCGACGCCTGACCGGCGAGCGTTTCACTCACCTCATCGGCAAAGGCACCGGGCACCCACAACAAAGCAAGTATCATTACGGCACATATTTTTTTCATTCCCCTGTTCCTTTCGTTTTTGCTGGTATAACGCACATCAATGACAAAGGTTACATGCCCGGAATGTAGAGACAGTTTTCCGAACCGAAATCGTCCCGTTCCCTGAACCGGCAGGGAGGCGCAAAGGGAGTCCCGTTCACGAGATAGAAGTACCGGAATTCTCTGTCGCCGGACACGGTAATTTCCCAGAGCCCTTCCGCGTTCCGGACGGCGGGATGGGGCACAAACCCGTCGAGGGAGGACACGAAGGAGACCGATTCGGCATCGACGCTTCGCAGGTAGAGGTGCACCGAATGGTCCTGAACCCGGGAATAGTGAGCGGCACACCCATTCATGATGAACACCGCGCAGAGCGCGGCACAGGCCAGATATCTCCTCATACCGATAACTCCACGAAGAGTATCGAGTTTTCTCCACCGAAATCGTCGTGTTCCCGCGCCGGCACGGTCGGATCGGCATACTCGCGGTCACCGTCAAGGATATAGGTAAAACGATGTTCCCCTCCGGGCACGGCGAGGGTCACCTCCCAGTAGCCGCTGGTTCCCAGTTGCCGCAGGGGCATCTTCCGCCATCCGGTAAAGCTTCCCGTAATTTCCACCGTCTCTGCTTCCGGCTTATAGATGACGAAACGGTGGGAGAAATCGGTTCCGTCGGTCACCGGCGGGGGAGCAAAGAAGGTAAAGGCCGCAAACACGATCATCGCTGCGGCAATAGCCGAACCGAGCATGCCCGCCGGATAGAGGAAGGAGCGCCATCGCGGAAGGATCGGGCAACGTGACGGTGAGGGTTCGACGGCGGGAACCGCGCGAACCGGATCGGATCGAAGAAGTCGTTCCTGCCGCAACAGGGCGATACTCTCGTCCCTGAAGGAAGGACTTCCATGCACTTCCTCCACAAATTCCATCTTCTCATCGAGGTCGAGCTCATTGTCGATAAACATGCTGATCAGATGATCCTTCATTCCTCACCTGCCTTGAGTAGTTTCTTTATAACCATCCGGGCCCGGTGCACCTTTACCTTTATGTTACCCTCGGTCGTGCCGGTCATGCGGGCGATGTCACGATAGCCGAATGAGCCGTCGAGGACCAGGGAAAGTATGTGACGGTCTTCCTCGCCGAGCTGCTGCAGGGCGGCAAGCACCCGCCGGTACTCCTGGCGAACGATCAGTTCCTGCTCCTGATCCGGTAAATTCCAGGGGATGTTCTCATTCAGATCTCTTTCTTTCCTCCGCCGCCGCAAGTGATCCACAAGGGCATGCTTCGCAATGGTATAGAGAAGTGAAGGGTTCTGTTCCCTGCCCCGGTAATGGGCGTAAAACCGGGTGAAGCTCTCCTGCAGGAGGTCGCCGGAGAGATGATAATCCCCCGTCATCCGCATGAGATAGCTGAAGAGCTTCTCTTTATGGGTTCTGTAGAATTCCCCGGATCCGTCCATCTCATATTCCTAACGCACCAGGGTTGAAAAGGTTACAGGTTCGTGTCGTTATTTCACCAAGGTCGGAGAGAAACGGCTTCCTTCCCCCGGGACGGCGCCAGCTCTCCATTTCTCTACCTTACTATAATCATGGTATGAGGGCAATTACAGGAGAGGACGCCGCCGATCACCGGAAGTAAGAGGCGTATCGGACAGACGGCATGAATCTTCCTGTTTTAATCGACGGGATCCCGGGAGATCAGGCCCTCTCCAGCTTCACGATGACTTCGACATGCCTGGTCTGGGGAAACATATCGACAGGCTGTACCACGGCAGGAGAAAAACCGCTCTCCACGAGGAATCGCAGATCCCGGGCCAGCGTGGCCGGATTACAGGATATATAGAGAATCCTCCGGGGTTTCATGACCGCGACCTCCTCGAGGACGGTCCGCGCACATCCCGTGCGGGGCGGATCGAGCAGCAGCAGATCGACAGGCACCTTCGGTGCCGTAATCTTCCGGCGGATGATCTGTTCCACCCGGCCATGAAAGAACCGGGCGTGGGAATGGCCGTACTGGTGCAGGTTGTCTCTGGCGCATCTTACCGATTCGGACTCGGACTCGATGCCGAAGATCCGGGACACCTTCGGCGCCATGAAAAGAGAGAAGAGGCCGGAACCGCAGTAGCAGTCGAGCACCCGGTCGGTCTCATGGAGGTCGCCCAGCGCCGTCACGGCATCGACGAGTTGATCGACGAGACTCAGATTCGCCTGAAAAAACCCCTCGCAGGGCACGTCCAGCAGCTTTCCTTTCACCGTTCTCGTCACCCGCCCCCCCGTGCAGTACCCCGTGCCGGACCAGACGGAAAGACGCTCACCGGAGAGGGTGCGACGGCCCGATTCGATGTCGGCACGAAGGGAACGGCAGGCTTCGTTGATCGATTCATCGACGATTTCACAGCGCTCGATGTCGACCAGTTCGTCGCCTCCCACGCTCATGAATCCGATACGGGGAGGGGCATCGCCCTGCTGCCCGACATGATAGTCCGCCTTGCCCCGGTAGGAGAATGCCCGGGGCGACGGGATGATCTCCCGCACCGGGGGAGAGGAGATTTTCCCGATTCTTTCCAGGGAATCCCTCACCTGCCCTGTCTTGATCGCAAGCTGGTGACGATAGTTCAGATGCTGATACTGACACCCGCCGCAGCGGTAATAGGAGGAGCATTTCGGTTCCACCCGCTCCGTCGAGGGTTTTCGTACATCGATGATCGTCCCCAGATAATATCGTTTCCGTACCGCGACGATTTCAACGAGGAGTTCGTCACCGTCGGCGGCGAAGGGGACAAAGATGACCATGCCCTCTTTCCGCGCCACCCCCATTCCACCGAAGGCGATGGTGTCCACCGCAACTTCAAGCCTGTCTCCCACCGTGAAAGCTTCTTTCAATCCTCTTCCCCTGCCGCAATGTTACCCCCTATATACACGGCGGGTGCAGGGTGCACAAGGTCTCATTTTCCTTTACAAGCACCGCGAATACTGTTATTTTCCTCAACTCATTTGAGGAGTCCGGTATCCAATGAACGCGATTACAGATGAAAACATTCACCGCCTTGTGATCGACGGCAGGGATATTATTCTTGTCGGCACCGCTCATGTCTCGCGGGAGAGCGTCGAACTGGTAGGGAGGGTGATCGATGATGAAGCACCCGACACGGTCTGTGTCGAGCTGTGCACCTCCCGCTATGAAGCACTCAAGCAGAAATCGCACTGGGAGGAAATGGATATCCTCAAGATCATCCGGGAAAAGCGGACGGCCCTCCTGCTTTCCCAACTGATTATGGCCTCCTTTCAAAAAAAGATCGCCGAAAAATTCGGCATCAACCCCGGCGAGGAGATGCTGCGCGCCATGGAAAAAGCGGAGGAATCGGGTGCCGAACTGGTCCTGGCCGACCGCGATATCCGCACCACCATGACACGGACATGGCGCACCATGCGGTTCACGAGCAAACTGCGGTTTCTTTTCGAACTGATTTTTGCTCTCTTTTCAACGGATGATATCAGCGAAGAGGATATTGAGGAACTGAAGAAGCACGACGTCCTGGAACTGGCAATGCAGACCTTCGGGAAAAAACTGCCCGAAGTGAAGACCATCCTCATAGACGAGCGCGATCAGGTTTTGGCCCATTCCATCGGCACCGCTCCGGGACAAAAGATCGTCGCGGTGGTAGGGGCGGGTCATGTGGCCGGGATTCTGAAACATATCGGCACTCCCGTCGATCTTGCCGCGGTCAACACGATCCCGCCGAAACGTTCATGGGGAAAGGTGATTGCCTGGGCTATCCCTCTCCTCATTGTCGGCATCGTCGCGGCGGGGTTTTTCAACGCCGGAAGCGAGGCGAGCCTGAACATGATCAAATGGTGGGTCGTGGTCAACAGCATTCTCGCGGGACTCGGCGCACTGATCGTCATGGCCCATCCGTTGACTATCCTTTCCTCGATCGTCGCCGCACCCATCACGTCGATCAATCCGACCATCGCCGCGGGATGGGTGGCGGGCCTGGTGGAAGTCACCCTGCGGAAACCGCAGGTCAAGGACTTCATGGACCTTCGGGAGGATATCGGCTCGGTCCGCGGCTTCTGGCGAAACAAGATTACACGGATACTCCTCCTGGTGGCCTTTGTAAATCTTGGAAGTACCATCGGTACTTTTGTGGCCATCCCGATGATGATGAAATTTCTTTCCTGAAGAAGCCGCTTCAGGGAACGCAGCCGAGGACCTCAATGATTCACAGCGAACGAAAATCGATCTTATGCCCCAATTGCAGGAGGCTGATCAGCTCATACGAAAACCGGTGTCCCTACTGCGGCATCGCCAACCCCGCCTCGCCCTGGAAGCGGGGGCTCCTCACCAACATGCTGCGGGATCCCTTCGACATGATCCAGATCATTATTTACGTCAATGTGGCGCTCTATATCTTTGCCCTGCTGCTCGACATTTCCTCCCTGGGCATGTCGATGAATCCCCTCGTATTCCTCTCACCCTCGAATAAGAGTCTCTTTTTCCTGGGCGCTACCGGAACGATCCCCATCCTGCAGCAACACTGGTGGTGGACCCTGGTATCGGCCTCATACCTGCATGGGGGCCTGCTTCACATCTTTTTCAATATGATGGCCCTGCGGCAGCTCGGTCCCTTCGTGATTCACCAGTACGGCGTGAACCGTTTCTTTGCCATCTATACCGTCACAGGAATTGCGGGATTCTTTATCTCCTTCATCGCCGGCATTCCCTTTACCATCGGGGCATCGGCGAGCATCTGCGGCCTCATCGGCGCCACGCTCTACTACGGAAAGAGCAGGGGCGGCACCTTCGGCCAGGCAGTCTACCGGCAGGTCATGGGATGGGTCATCGGGCTGGCCCTCTTCGGTTTTCTGGTACCGGGCATCAACAACTGGGGACACGGCGGCGGCATCGCGGCAGGCATCCTGATGGGATTTCTTCTCGGTTACACCGAACGGCATGCCGAAAGCAACCATCACCGGGTCCTGGCGATCGCCTGCGTCATCCTTACCGTCATCGTCCTGGCCTGGGCGATCCTGCAGTCGGTCTATTATGTCTTTCTGCGATAGGCCGTCCACTGACAGCCATGAGAATTGATTGACCCGCAAAAAATCAAGATGA
>Ga0272441_10012711_pt1 | contig 12243 bp, 11 predicted proteins | sample SSMProp6N_FD_193582 | JGI IMG/M metagenome (GOLD analysis project Ga0272441, IMG submission 193582) | Marine sediment archaeal communities from Little Sippewissett salt marsh, Falmouth, MA, United States - SSM-Prop-6N | ecosystem: Environmental > Aquatic > Marine > Wetlands > Sediment ...
GAGCTAGAGATTTCCCATTAATTTACTCTGAGCAGCGGATTTCGGCTCTGACCCCTCCCCCTGCATTGACAATATAAATGAATTGACTGAATAATTTTTCTGTGAAATCTGTTACCAGCATTTACCTGATAAAGAATTTATTAAAATGAAAAAACTGCCAATCCTGATAATAATACCCCACGGTGGCTACAAGGTTCCTGAAGAACTTTCAGGCCTGCATAATCTTTCCGGGTTCGATCTCTTTACCCAGGCTGACACATGCGCCAATGATATATTCAATTTCGGTGACAGGGTATCCCGGACCTGTGACACCCCTGTTTCACGCCTCTTTATTGACCTTGACAGACCCATGAAATCCGTACCGCCCCTTACAACAGACGGAGTCATAAAAAACAGGACCCTCTATGACAGGGAGATTTTTTCAGAGGGGGTCATGCCTGATGAAATTTCAATGGCAAATCTCATAAAAAGATACTATGTTCCATTCCACGACAGGATCAACAGCGTAATCCGCTCAGGCAGTATCTCACTGGTGCTGGAATGTCACACCGCAATGTCTGTCGCCCCTGCTAATGCAGTTGACAAGGGTATGCCCCGCCCGATTATTGATCTTCATAATTCGGCTGAGTCAAAAAGTGACGTGCTTAAATCCGCTGAAAGCGGCATTGCAGGCTCTCTCCTGGAATGTCTTGAAAAGGAACTGCATGACGAAGAGGGTACTGTTACTGACAGGTTCAGGCTTAACCCGGAACCTTCGGCAGGCCATATACTTGCGCGCTACGGGAAAAGGGGTATCCCCATGATCCGCCTCACCCTTTCAAAGGCGCTGTTCCTCAATGACCGCTACTTCAGCCATGACTATCTGCGCGTGGACGAGATACGCATCCACGCGATCAGGGAAAAGATATGGTCAGCCGTTGAACACTTCTATCGGATTAATTTCATTAAATAAAAAGGCCGCTCCATCCGGGGAACGGCCCTTTTTTTATTCATTTTTCTGTTCTTTCAGCCTACTGCAGGGCCTGAAGCTTTTTAGCCATGCTCATCTGGGCCTTGAGTACTGCGGGATCACGCATATATTTCATGCCGATTGATGTGGAAGCGGTAATCATCCTCTTGCCCACTTCATCAAGCTTGTCCATTTCAGCCTTTAATTCAGGTGGAAACTGCTTGTCCTTGAAATTCAGCTCGGGATACTTCTTTTCAAGCTCTTTACCTTTTTCTGCCATTTCAACAAGACCGTCAGCAAATGTTTCAATAGCAGAGGCAACCTCGCTGCCGCTTTTCGCGCCTTCAATAGTGCTGATATACTTTTCCTGCATTTTGATTGTATCCTGCAGGTATGACTTCACATCAGCGTATTTGCCTGTACTGCACCCGGTTATAACCAGGGCAACAAGAGCAAACAGGGGAATAATTTTTTTAACCATATGTTCCTCCATAAATTTATCAATGGCGTATCAGTAAACAGTTCTGACTTAAAGTCAAGCACTAAAATGCCCTTACTGAGTTGAGATTATATAGTCATACGCGTTCAGCGCGGCTGTTGCGCCGTCAGCGGCAGCCATGACAATCTGCCTTCGTGATCCTGAACGCATGTCTCCTGCGGCAAACAGCCCTTCAATCCCGGTCTTCATGTCCATATCAACTATCACCTCGCCTGAATCATTGAGGAGTTCAGCAGGGACATACCCTGTATTGGGGGTATAACCGATAAAGATAAAAACACCGTCCACATCAAGCTCTGACAGCCCTCCGGATTTTTTATTTTTCAGCGTCAGGGAACTTACGCTGCTGTTACCGTTTATGGATTCAACAATATTGTCATATACCGGCACAATACGATCGCTGGAGAGGACCCTGTCCTGGAGTATTTTCGCCCCCCTGAACTGGTCCCTCCTGTGTATGAGATAGACTTTGCTCGCGAACCTTGTCAGGAAGAAGGCCTCCTCAAGGGCCACGTCGCCACCGCCGACCACTGCAGTGACCTTGTCCCTGAAAAAGGCACCATCACACGTGGCGCAGTAGGATACACCCCTGCCGGTAAATTCCTCCTCTCCCGGAACACCGAGTTTCCTGAATGCGGCCCCTGTTGCCAGGATGACAGACCCGGCCTCCATTACCCTGTTGTCAGTCAGGCGTATTAAAAATTTCCCGGTATTCCCGTCACGCTGAAAGGAGGCGACATCGCCGTTCTCAACAGTGACCCCCAGCCTCTTTGCCTGTTCCTCCATCTTTGCCATGAGTTCCCAGCCAGTGACCGGTTCCACGAATCCGGGATAATTCTCGATTTCAAAGGTATTCATTACCTGCCCGCCCGGTGAAAACTTTTCAAGCATCACGAGGTCAAGGCCGGCTCGTATTCCATAGATTGAAGCGGCAAGCCCCGCAGGTCCCGCGCCTATAATAATCAGATCTTTCATTGCCATCTCCTGGGGGAATTTTAATATTAGTATTTTACAATATTCTTAATTTATACTATTTTTGTCAACAATTATTTCCGCGGACCATTGTAACAGGGCGGGAATGTTTAAAGGACATGTATCATTATAAATATAAGACCGTTAACAGGAGCAGAAAACCGTATTAATCCTGGTCCTGTTTTCTGCTCAGTACAACAGAGTCTTCAGTATCATCAATCTCTGAAAGCATGACCTTTACACTGTCATGTATGTGTGTATCAATAGAATATCCGCAGTAGTCGGGCTGAATCGGGAGTTCCCTGTTACCACGGTCTACCATGACAAAGAGCTGGATTGAGCTGGGCCTGCCAAAACTGGTAAGTGTTTCAAGGGCCGCTTTTGTGGTCCTTCCGGTGAAAAGCACATCATCAACAAGCAGGATCCTCATCTTTGTAATATCGAAATTAATCCGGGTCTCCTTTATAACGGGCAGCATGCCGCGCGTGGCCAGGTCGTCCCTGTGAAATGTAACGTCCAGTATGCCGCTTTTTACCTTTGAGCCTGAAAGCTCTTCAATTTGTTTTTGTACCCTGTTCGCGAGTTCCACTCCCCGTGTATGTACACCCACAATTGCGAAATGATCAATATCAATAATACTTTTGAATATTGCCTCTGATATTTCCCTGATTATCCTGTTAACCTCGGTGCTGTTCAGCAGAAGTTGTTCTTTCATAAATCAGAAAACCTCCTTATGGTACTCCTGTATCGGCCTTACGGACATTTTCTTCCTGCTCCCGATTTCCACGATTCCGCGGATCGAGGCCCGCGCTGCCTGTGCTGTTGTCATTATGGGCACATGATAGCGGAGAGCGGCCTGCCGTATTGAATAGGCGTCACTTTTAGATACTTTATCAGTAGGCGTATTAATAATCAATCCGATTTCATTATTTTTTACATAATCTACAATATTCGGGCGTCCCTCGCTCACCTTGAGCACGCTTTCACATGGGATACCGTTTTCCCTGTAAAACTTCGCTGTCCCCTCTGTCGCTATTATCCTGAAGTCCCTTTCAGCCAGGCTGCGTACATCATCCAGAAGTTCCGCCTTTGTCGCGTCATTCACGCTCACGAACACAGTGCCAGAGAGGGGAAGCCGGTCCCCGGCCGCAAGCTGCGCCTTGTAAAAGGACTCGCCAAAACCTGCTGAAACGCCCATGACCTCTCCCGTGGATTTCATCTCAGGGGAAAGTACGGTGTCAACACCCGGAAACTTGTTAAAGGGGAGCACAGCCTCCTTGACGCTGACAAATGGTATCTTTTTCATCTCCTTAAGGCCGAATTCCCCGAGCTTTCGGCCGAGCATGACCTTGACCGCGATCTTTGCCAGGGGCACGCCAGTGGTTTTAGACACAAAAGGTACAGTTCTCGAGGCCCTGGGGTTCACCTCGATAACGTACAATTCACTGTCTTTAATTGCGTACTGTATATTAAGAAGGCCGATAACATTGAGTTCACGTGCCAGGGATTCGGTTGTCCTGCTGATTTTTTCAATCATTTCATCCGAAATCGACATCGCCGGTATGATACAGGCGGAATCACCGGAATGGATACCGGCCTCTTCAACATGTTCCATGACAGCGCCGATGAAAACAGAATCACCGTCACAGATGGCGTCAACATCAATTTCAACAGCGTCTTCAAGAAACTTGTCCACAAGTATCGGGTGTTCGGGAGAAAGCTGAACAGCTGTATTTATATATTCAACCAGGCTGCTTTCGTCATACACAATAGACATTGCCCTGCCACCGAGCACATATGAAGGCCTTACCAGCACAGGATAGCCTATGGAGTGCGCGATCTTCATGGCGTCCTCCTGCTGAAATGCAATGCCGTTTTCAGGCTGGTTAAGGCCGAGCTTCCGCACAACATCAGCAAAACGCTCCCTGTCCTCTGCGCGGTCAATAGAATCAGGAGAAGTCCCGATGATCCTGACGCCCCTTTCTTCAAGTTGAGAGGCAAGCCTGAGGGGTGTCTGCCCGCCGAACTGTACAATTACGCCTGACGGCTTTTCATTCTCATTGATATGCAGTATGTCTTCAAGGGTCAGGGGCTCAAAATAGAGGCGGTCAGAGGTATCATAGTCTGTTGACACGGTTTCCGGGTTAGAGTTGACCATTATTGACTCTATACCCAGTTCACGCAATGCAAATGATGCGTGACAGCAGCAGTAATCGAACTCTATGCCCTGCCCGATCCTGTTGGGGCCGCCTCCCAGGATCATGACCTTGCGCCTGTCTGACGGCCGGGCCTCATTGTCGCTGTCATATGATGAATAGAAATATGGTGTATAGGCCTCAAACTCCCCTCCGCATGTGTCCACGAGCCTGAATCCCGGCATAATATCAGCGCTGTACCTGAAGTCCCGTACCTCTGCTTCCCTCTTTTTCAGGCTCTCCGCATAGTCCTTCTGGAAATCCGGGCCCCTGTCAAAGAGGCGGTTGAGTTCATCCCTGTTTGAGAGGTAAGCCAGCTGCCTGTCCGAAAAGCCGAGCTCTTTCATCCTGCGTACACTGTCCCTCTCAAAACCGCCCTTATTTACGCCGGTTGCGAAATCCTCTGCACCGGAAACAATTTCCCCTATCTGGCTGAGGAACCACGGATCAATCAGGGTCAGTCTGTGAATACGCTCAATTGACCATCCGCTTTTAAAGGCCTCGATCACGTAAAAGATCCTGTCTTCCCTTGTATTTATCAGCTCCTTCTCAAGAACATCATTCCTGTGCCTTTCCGGCAGGAACTGAAGCATTCGCTGTATCCTGAGGTTTCCGTCAAATCCCAGGCCGAAACGGTCAATTTCAAGTGACCTGAGCGCCTTCTGCAGGGCCTCCTTGAAGGTCCTGCCCATTGCCATTGCCTCGCCAACTGATTTCATCTGGGTTCCAAGGGTGGAATCCGCTTTTTCAAATTTTTCAAATGTCCACCTGGGAGCCTTAACAACAACATAGTCTATTGTGGGTTCAAATGAGGCAGGTGTTTCACGTGTGATATCATTGGATATCTCGTCCAGGGTAAGACCGACAGCCAGTTTTGCCGCGATCTTCGCAATGGGGAAACCGGTCGCTTTTGAGGCCAGGGCGGAACTTCTGCTTACCCTGGGGTTCATCTCGATTATCATGACCCGTCCGTTTTCCGGATTTATCGCGAACTGGATGTTGGAACCACCTGTATCTACACCGATCTCCCGAATTATCCGTATTGATATATCACGCAGGTCCTGGTATTCGCGGTCAGTAAGTGTCTGCTGCGGTGCAACTGTTATTGAATCCCCTGTGTGGATCCCCATTGGGTCCAGGTTTTCAATGGAGCAGATTATCACCACATTATCCATTGTGTCGCGCATTACCTCGAGTTCAAACTCCTTCCACCCCACCACAGACTCTTCAAGCAGGACCTGGTGTATTGGAGATTCATCCAGGCCCCTCCTTACAAGGTCAATATAGTCCTCCCTGTTATAAACGATATTCCCGCCTGTTCCTCCCAGGGTGAAAGCGGGCCTGATGATTATGGGGAGGTGTATCTCTTCAAGCACCTCCAGGGCCTGGTCAATGGTTGAAGCGAGCCCTGACGCGGGCACATCCAGTCCTATCTTAAGCATGGCCTGTTTGAACAGGTCCCTGTCCTCGGCCTTTCTTATGGATTCAATACCCGCCCCGATCAGCTGGACATTGTAACGTTCAAACACGCCCCTTTCGTGGAGATCAAGGGTGACATTCAGCGCTGTCTGTCCGCCCACTGTGGGAAGTACAGCGTCCGGCTGTTCGATCCTGATAATTTCTTCAATAATCTCGGGTGTTATGGGTTCAATATAAGTCCTGTCAGCCAGGTCCGGGTCAGTCATAATAGTGGCCGGATTTGAATTTATAAGAACAACATTGTATCCCTCTTCCCTGAGGGACTTGCAGGCCTGAGAGCCTGAATAATCGAATTCACAGGCCTGGCCTATTACTATTGGTCCTGAACCGATGATGAGGATTTTGTGCAGATCAGTATTTTTTGGCATTTTTGTTATCTTCTTTTTAAATATCCAAACATGAATTTTCCGTCAGTCCATTTGTCAATACAATATTGATGTTTCACAATGATAAAAAATATTTAAATATTACCGCCATGTAAAATTTCGTTCATTATTTATTCCTTAACTTATAGAAGGTAAAAATGCCAATTATACCCCGCTGCCGGATCATACACTGCTCACAGACAAGCAACAAAGAAACAGGAAATTATTTCCACAATTTCTTGACAGGCTGGGTATAATCCCGTATTATCATATGTCTGCCTGTTGAATATACTGTTGCTGTCTGCAGTACGGCCATGAATAAAAAAGATAAAATCGCAGAAAAAAAGAAACATATTATCGAATCCATGAAAACATGCCTGGCGCACAATGTATATTCACAGGTTTCCCTTGAGGTTGTGGCCCGGGAGGCCGGACTTTCCAAGGGCGGTCTCAGGCATTATTTTGCTACCAGGGAAGAACTCTACCACGCACTCATAGACGACTTTTTCAGGCAGATCGAAAATGACCTGCGCACAGTACTTAAGGATCTTGATGTCAAAGACAGGGCCTTTCTGTCAATGCTTTATAATATTGAAAAGTTCCTGTACAACAGGGACAATATGCGTGTGCTGATAAACATAATCCTCTATTCCTTTGAAGACAGAAGTATCATGGAAATGCTAAGTAAGTTCAGCAGGGAGCAGCTGAACATGTACGCGGATATAGTAAGGGACTACAGCACGGATGACAGCCCCGGAGACGAAAAAGACATCCTCCTGAGGGCGCGCATTGCCCAGTCCATACTCTCCTGGATCGGCCTGCTCGAGATTGTTGACCCGATATCCCTTGATATACACACGCTTATTGATTATATCCTGAACCTTTTTCGACACAAAAAAACAGGCGTCAGAATGCTGTCAGGGCAGCCCGGAGAAAACTTGTTATAGGGGCCTGTTCCCTGGCATCCTCGATTGCCTCCCGGAGTTCCTTTACAAGCTCGTCAGTCTGGGCGTGCACATCGCCCTTGTTCAGGAGCCTGCCGATTGTTCCTTTTCCGGAGTTGATCTTGTCAGTTATCTCCCTTATATTCCTGAATGTGACGTGAATATTCTCCCTGTTTTCGTCAATAAGGGCCGTAATACTGCTAAGAGGATCGTCAAGAGAGCCCCTGAGATTTTCAAAACTGTCAATTTCCCGGTACTCTTTCCCGTCCAGGTCCACAGGAACACCCGGATATATGCTCACATGCCTGCCGCCAAGCGCGGCTTCGCTTTTTATCTTGATTATATAATTTTCATACAGTGTAAAAATATTATACATCCTGAATTTTACCATGACCCGGTGCTTATACAATCCGATCTCTTCTACTGATCCGGACAGTACCCCGTTGACCTTTACCTTGTCCGTGAGCTTGAGCCCTTCCACGTTCGGGAAGATAACAGTCATGTAGTACTGTTCTTTCGGCTCAATGATCTCATGGCTCATGATCACCGTATAATAGGCAAGGATGGCCATTGCCATGAAGAAAAGGGCCCCTACCGCGATCTCGTATCTGTATGTTCTGTTCATGTCCTCCCCGGAAACTGCGTTGAATACATTTTATTCTACTTAATATACCTGATTATGCCCTTTTATTCAAGGGCTCATTGTATCTCAATTGGCCCGACCAGGTCTCCGCGTATAAACTGCTGCACAACCGGGTGGTCAGAATTCCGTATTGCGTCAGGCTCGTCACACTGGATTATCTTACCGTTGTACAGCACCGCTATACGGTCAGCAACACGAAAAGCGCTTTCCATGTCATGTGTAACAACAACAGAGGTCACGTTGAAGTCCCTCTTCATCTTGAGTATCAGTTCATTGATCCTGTTTGACATTACCGGGTCAAGCCCGGATGTCGGCTCATCATAGAGAATGATTTCCGGATTCCGTACAAGCACACGCGCGAGAGAGGCCCTCTTTTTCATGCCACCGCTGATGTCCGAAGGCATCTTGTCCCTTGCGTCTGAAAGCTGCATGAGCCTGAGTTTTTCATCCACTACCCGTTCTATCTCTTCCGGGTCAAATATCCTGTTCTCAACCAGGGGCAGACGGATATTGTCAACAACTGTCATCCAGTTTATCAGGGCGCCTGACTGGAACACAACTCCCATTTTTTTTCTGAGGGTCTCACGCGTGGCCCTGTCCGCGCCGTTCATCCTGACACTGTCAATAAGCACCTCACCTGAATCCGGCTCAACGAGTCCGGCTATATGCCTTATTGTAACGGTCTTGCCCGTACCGGACGAACCAATAATAACAAAAGTCTCGCCCTTCTCCACTGTCAGTGTAATGCCGTTGAGCACGCACACGCCGTTAAAACTCTTATGTATATTCCGCAGTTCTATCATAATCCATGCCTGAAAAAGAATTCCGTAATAAAATAACCGGTTATAAGAATGACAAGAAAGGACTTAACAACTGAATCGCGCGTGGCCTTGCCCACACCCAGCGCCCCGTTCTCCGCCCGCAGGCCCTGCGCGCAGCATATACTCGATATCGCCATACCGAAAACAACCGACTTGAGCAGCCCCACATATACTGACTTGAAATGGAGCGAATCAAGCACGTGCATGTAGAAAACATCATAGGATATATTAAGATGTGAACGCGCGACAATCGCGCCCCCGATACAGCCGAGCACATTGGTGTAAATTGTTGCTATGGGCATTACAAGTGTCAGCGCAACAACGCGAGGCATGACAAGGAAGCGTATGGGGCTTATGGACATGATTTCCAGGGCGTCGATCTCCTCTGACACCTTCATTGTACCGACCTCTGCCGCCATGGCCGAGCCGACCGCGGCAATAAGGATAATCGCCGCTGTAAACGGGGCCATTTCGCGCGACAGGGTCGCGATAACCAGGTTCCCGATACTGTCCTGCATGTGGAATTCCGCGAGTTCCACTCCGCCCTGCAGGGCGAGTATCATGCCGGTAAACATTGCCACAATGGAAATAACAGCAAAGGTCCTCACTCCCGCGTTGAACATCTGCCGCGCGATCTCTCTCCTGCTTCTGAACGCGTGCTTCATATAATACACTGAACTGGCAAACACAAGGATCGTGTAGCCTGAAAAATTTACCAGGTCAATTATTGACCTGCCTGTCTGTGATAAAATGTTCTTTATCATTTTCATATTAACAAACCCTGCCGCACCGGCAGCTATAAGATAAATTTTTCACTGTTCTCAGAATCTGAAGTTCACCCCTTCCATATTATGAGCACTCGCGACCTGGCCCAGGGAACTGCAGTACAATATGTAATCCCGGTCTGTAAACACGGCCTCCCCGTTCGTGCCCTTTTCTGACCCGTGCATGTTTCTGCTGCCGCGGTTGTCCCTGAAAACCGGGACCCAGAAAAGACGAACATACCTGTCCCCGGTCCTGTTGTAATAGCCGAACATGGACAGGAGAAAGGACATCTCTATGATCCTGTTTTTTTGTGAACGGTATGTTATGAGCACGGGCACACGGATATCCATAAAATCCTTTCCCCAATGCTGATAATAGGTCCGGAAAAGGAGACCCAGGTCTTTTTCACCCTGTCTCGTTCTCCTGTATTCCACCAGTGACCAGAACACCTGGTACAGTTTTTCATACCCGTCAGGGTCCCTGAAGGGCAGCAGGGAGAGGAGGTTAAAGGACCTGTCTCCAAGGTCATTATATTCCAGGTGAAACAGGGGCCATATCTTGAAATACCGCCACCTTTTGCCATAAATGCTGTCAGCCCTGTTGTGGTAATCCCTTTTGAAATACCAGCACACCAGGAAGTTAATATAATATTCCGAGTCAAACCTGACTGACTTTTTTGTCAGACGAATGTATAGAGGGGTTAAAAAAAATGTTTCATCACGGTTAAAGTTATACCTTCCATAGAAAGGGAAAAAGATCCGTTTCCTGATCTTCGGATCATCCCTGTCCTGAATCTGAACCAGTGGCCAGGGGAGATTATAGCTCCTGTCATTGTACTTCCTGTCACGGCCCCATGAGAAAAACGGCCACAAAATGGTCGTGGCTGACATGCGTCCGCTTTTGCTCCACTTGCGCCCGTAAAAGGGAAATATAAAAAGTGTTTTACGAATGTCATTGCGGTAATAATAAGTCTGATAGTTAAAAATCATAAGCACTGAATAGTTATCATACCAGCCCTGTTTGCGGTGATGCGCATAAAAAGGGAGGAGCCTGAAAACGTCTCTTTTACCACCCTTCCCTCGCATGAACAGGGGAAACATGACCGAATGCGCGCGAAAGTCCTTTTGAACGTGGCAGGAGTAGACCGGGAGAACAGAGGCAATGAGATAAAGACCGGTCTGCAGGCTGAATACAGCGGGTGGGGGGAAAAAAATAAAAAGCAGGAATCCCGGGAACACCCACGCGGAAATTTTTCCCTGCCCGAGTTTGCCCCGGAGAGTGCCCCCGACAGGCAGGAGCATGAAATAACGGTCTGACCTCTGCCCGGACCTGCCGAAAAAAAGAATCGGGAAAAGGCCGAAATCATAGTCATGGACACCGTTCCGGTGTATATAGCTCGTTGAGTTCATAAAATACAGAACCCCGTTATACACGTCACTTTTACCGCGTTTATGCCTTTCATATATAAATGGCATAAGTGAGGCCTCTCTGGTGTGAGTGCCGTAATCGTTCTTCATGAAAAACGGCCTGTACACCACGCTCCTGTAGGCATGGGAACTCTCCTGTTCGTAAAAAAACCAGAACCAGTTAAAGTCCCTTGAGTTTTGAGCCGCCCTGCACGGCTCCGCATGCATAACTGACATGAACAGGACAACACATACTGCAGTGAATATCATACTGCCGGGCCCTCTCATGATGTTGCCGTACACTCCTTCCTGGTTTACTTGTTCATGTTCTGCTCAATCCTCTGATGGATCACGCATTGCACGTATACGCTCATTAAGCCGCAGCCTCACGTCATCGGCTATTATCTCAAAACGGAGCCCGCCCCTGCATACATTAACTGACTGTTCCTTCGTTACCGTGTTCCATACATTCTTTACTCCCACCAGTATAGATTCACTGTCGAAAACCAGGTCAATATACATATCAGTGCTCTTTACCAGTTCCTTCAACCTGTCATCATTTATATCCCTGATTTCATAGCCCAGGCCGCTCAGGCTTATATCAACAGCCCTGCCTTCAATTTTTTCGGAGAGATTGAAAATACAGTCTGCCCTGGTACTCCCCTTTCCGCCGGAAATAAAATCCGAAATACTGTACCTTTTGTCTTCTCTTTTCGGCATTGCCTGTCCTCTTTATAAAATACAGGGGAAGCCGGCCCCTGACATGAGTTTAGTGCATTATAGCATAACAGCATTATATAAAGCGAATATAATATACTGCTTTTCTTTAAAATCAGATAAATTTATTCTGTAACAGTTTAATATTTATTCCTTAACATATAGAAGTTAAATGATACATAACCTCCGCCGCCGCAGGCGGCGGTGACATATTCCATTCTACTCTAACATGCATAATATTGAATTCATCATTAACCCTTCGCCGCCGCAGGCGGCGGTGATACATTCCATTCTACTCTAACATGCATAATATTGAATTCATCATTAACTCCGCCGCCGCAGGCGGCGGTGATATATTCCATTCTACTCTAACATCCATAATATTGAATTCATCATTAACCCTTCGCCGCCGCAGGCGGCGGTGATATATTCCATTCTACTCTAACATGCATAATATTAAATTCATCATTAACTTCGCCGCCGCAGGC
>Ga0272441_10012712_pt1 | contig 12243 bp, 15 predicted proteins | sample SSMProp6N_FD_193582 | JGI IMG/M metagenome (GOLD analysis project Ga0272441, IMG submission 193582) | Marine sediment archaeal communities from Little Sippewissett salt marsh, Falmouth, MA, United States - SSM-Prop-6N | ecosystem: Environmental > Aquatic > Marine > Wetlands > Sediment ...
ACCGCGCTGTGGCTCGGAATCGGCACGCTCGCCGTGCTGCTCGTGCTGCCGCGGTTCACACACACGATTCCCGCGGTGCTCGTTGCCGTGGTGGGGGCCACCGTGGTGACCGGAGCCTTCGATCTCGACGTCTCCACCGTGGGAACCCTGCCCGAAGGGCTCCCACGGCCGTCGCTGCCGTGGACGAGCGTCAGCGATGTCGCTCCGATGCTGATCGCCGCGGTCGGCATCACCCTCGTGTCGCTCACCGACACGATCGCCACCTCGACGGCGTTCGCGGCACGGCGCGGTGAAGAGCTGAAACCCGACCAGGAGATGATCGGCATCGGCTCCGCCAACATCGCTGCCGGATTCTTCCAGGGGTTTGCAGTGTCGACGAGCAGCTCACGAACGGCCGTCGCGGATCAGACCGGGGCGAAGAGTCAACTCACCGGCGTCGTCGGTGCCGGCATCGTCGCCCTGCTGCTGCTGTTCTTCAACGGCCTGCTCAAGGACCTCCCACAGACAGCGCTCGCCGCCGTCGTCATCGCCGCAGCGTTCTCGCTCGTCGATCTGCACACGCTGCGCCGCTACATGAAGGTCCGCCGCAGCTCGTTCTTCCTCGCGCTCACGGCAACCGGCGGCGTGGTCTTCTTCGGCGTGCTGCAGGGCATCCTGATCGCCGTGGTGTTGTCGATCCTCCTCTTCTTCAAGCGGAGCTGGTGGCCTCACGGAGAGGTTCTGGGCCGGGTCGACGGTGAGGCGGGCTGGCACAGCAGCCACAACGGCCTCCCGACGCAGGAACACCCCGGCATCCTCGTGTTCCGGTGGGAGGCGCCGCTGTTCTTCGCGAACGCCGGCATGTTCCATGACCAGGTCCGCGAGCTCGTGCGCGAACGGAACCCACGCTGGGTGATCCTGCAGTGCGAGGCGATCACCGACATCGACGTGACCGCCGCCGACGTCCTCGAACAGCTCGACCTCGAGCTCAACGAGCGGGGCGTCAACATCGCGTTCGTCGAGCTGCGCAGCCGGCTGAAGGACCTCGTGTACGACTACGGCCTGTTCGCCACACTCGATGCCGACCACTTCTACGGCTCGATCGAGGAAGCGCTCGCCGACATCGACGCGACGAGCGAGGCGGATCCCGGCAGCTGAGAACGGTTCACCCGATCGGCGTGATGCAGGCTCGCGACGGGAGGTGCACGATCGGTTCATGAACTCGGCAACCGACAACGCCGTTCCCAGTGGCTGGCTCTACTTCGCGGGCACGATTCTCGGCCTCGCGGGGCTGATGCGCTTCGTCGACGCGTTCTGGGCCTTCCGCTACGACGGAGTACTTCCCGACGAGTTCGAGGGAGCGCTCCTCGGCACGACCCTGTCGACGTACGGCTGGGCCTACATCATCGTCGGGGTGATCCTGATCCTGTCGTCGTTCGCAGTGCTCAACCGCTCGCAGTTCGCCCGATGGATCGGGATCATCGCCGGCGCCATCCTGACCGTGTCCGCGATGTGGTGGATGCCCGTCTATCCCGTCTGGTCACTCGCCTACGTGATCATCGGCATCCTCGTGATCTATGCGCTCGCCGCCCACGGCGGTCGTCACGCCGACGCCTGATCGCCAGCGCCCGCCGACCAGTACAGGGATCCCATGAAGTCACGTCGCCTCACCGCTATCGCAGCACTCGCGTTCCTCGTTGCGGGCGTGTTCGTGCTCGTGCTGACCGGCACGCGAGCGTTTCCGCGCGGGTTGATCGCCGCGTCATTGCTGGTCGGGGCACTCGTCGTGGGGTGGGAAGCGTTGCGCCGTCGCGGGCCGGCCCGGGCGCTGTTCGCGACCGTCGCGATCGTGCTGCTCGTCACCTTCGTCGGTGTCCTCGTGGCCGGCGGCGTGCTGCTCGAGGCGATCGTTGCCGCCGCGCTGTTCTCCTCCGCCGCCGCCGCAGCGCGCGAGGCGTTCCGCATCCACGTCCCGCTGCCGCGAGCCGTCGCGCCGACGCGGCCGGTGGTCGTGTGGAATCCGAAGTCGGGCGGGGGCAAGGCGCTGGCCGCCGACCTCGATGCCGAGGCGCGGGCCCGAGGGATCGAGCCGATCGAGCTGAAACCCGGCGACGACCTACTCGTCCTCGTCCGTGGCGCCGTCGCGAACGGGGCGGACGCCCTGGCGGCGGCCGGCGGCGACGGGACGCAGGCGCTCGTGGCCACGATCGCCGCCGAACTCGACCTGCCGTTCGCCTGTATCCCTGCAGGCACCCGAAACCACTTCGCGCTCGACCTCGGTGTGGACCGTGACGACGTTGTGGGGGCGCTCGATGCGTTCGTCGACGGCGGCGAGCGCCGTGTCGATCTCGCCGAGGTCAACGGGCGGGTCTTCGTGAACAACGTGTCGTTGGGGCTCTATGCAGAGGCGGTCCAGCGTTCCGGGTACCGCAACGCGAAGATCCGCACCGTGCTCGACACGATTCCGGACTTCAGCGACGCCACCGGCGACGGTCACGTGTTGGAGTACACCGGCCCTGGGAGCGTGAGCGGTCGCCGAGCGACGGTGATCATGGTCTCCAACAACCAGTACCGGCTCGGCAACATCGTCGGGTCGGGGACCCGACCGAGCATCGACGACGGTCAGCTCGGCGTGGCGGTCGCCGAGCTGACCTCGAACGACGCTCGCGGGCGCGCCCGGTTCCGGCAGTGGCAGGCGCCGGAGTTCGAGGTGGGCTCCGACGGCCCGGTCCCCGCCGGCGTCGACGGCGAGGCGCTCGTCCTCGACCCGCCCCTGCGCTTCTCGATCCGTCCGGGAGCCCTCCGTGTCCGGATCGCCCCGCAGCATCCCGGTGCCTCACCCTCTGCGGCGGCTCCGAACGGCCTCGTCGACGGCGCTCGCGAGCTCATCCACATCGCCCGCACCGGTTGACGGGTCAGGCCGGGAAGATCAGCTCGGGAACAGCACCGATGGGAGCCACTGGTCGAGCCGCTCGGTGATCGTGTCATCGCTCCTGCCGAGCAGGTGACCGTCACCGGGGAGCATCACCACCTCGCCGTGACCGGCGATCGCAGCGACGACGTGGCTCGCCTCGGGCGGGAGCAACTCGTCGCGATCGCCGTGGAAGAGCAGCAGCGGCTTGCCGTCGAGCGCCCCGGCCACCTCGCAGCCCGCCGACTGGGTGGCGAACGTGACCACCGCGACGACCGATGCCGGCATCACGACCGCGCACCGCACCGCCACCGCACCGCCGAAACTGTGTCCCATCACGACCACCCGCTGCGCACCCGCATCTCTCGCCACCTCCACGCCACAGGCGAGGTCGTGAGCACACAGGTCGAGGTTGTTCGGCTCGCGGTATCCGACGCGCACGAACCGCACGCCGCGCTGCGCCCAGCGATCACCGAGGCGGTGGTACAGGGCGTTGCCGGGCCCGAGAACACCACCGAGTGCGCCGCCGCAGGCGACGATCGCCGCCGGGCGCGCCGAACCCTCGACCGGCTCGTGCGTCAGGACGGTGAGCAGACCCCGCCGGGTGTACACCTCGCGGTGACGGAACGTCGGCGTGACCTCCACCTCGGTCGACGCGAGCGGGTGGAGCGCCTCGAGCGCGGTCGGGTCCGACGGATCCGCCGGTTGCTCCGCTCCGTCGATCTCCCCCATCGGTCACTACCGTACAAACGCACATGTCGAGCCCAGCCAGCGGAAGCGCCGCCGTCGACTTTCGGAACCGAACCGACCGCGAACACGCACGGAGAATCGGCCGCGCTTGGATCGAACTCCGCCGGGGGGCCGGCGCATCTGCGCTCCGGGCCTACCTCTTCGGCCGTGAGAAGCAGCTGGAACAGGGCCAGATGGACATGCTCGACCTCCTGAGCCGACGCAACGACCGCCCGATGAAGGAACTCGCTGCCCGGCTCCGTGTCGACCCGTCGACGGCGACACGTTCGGTCCAGCGCCTCGAGGCCGACGGGCTCGTCGAGCGGTACCCGTCGCCGGAGGATGGCCGGGTGGTGCTGGTGCGGGTGACCGACGAGGGCACGCGACGACACGACGACGTCGCCGCCCGGCGGTCGACAGCCATGATGCACATCCTGAGCGAGTTCGAGCCCGACGAACGGGCACAACTCGCCGATCTGCTCGATCGGTTCATCGCCTCGGTCGACGACGTCGTCGAACGGCTGGCCGAAGCGAACAATCCCGAAACCGCCTGACCGCCGACGCGGAGCCCGATACAGTCCCGCGCATGGCCGACCAGGCAACCTTCGCCGCCGAGGCGATGCAGTACGCACCCCAGCTCTACTCGGGCGCGCTGCGCATGACCAGAAACCGAGCCGACGCGGAGGACCTCGTCCAGGAGACGTACCTCAAGGGCTATCGGAGCTACCACTCCTTCACCGAAGGCACCAACCTGCGGGCCTGGCTCTTCCGCATCATGACCAACACGTACATCAACTCCTATCGGGCCAAGCAACGACGCCCCGACGAGACCGATCTCGGTGACTTCGAGGACCTCTACCTGTACAAGAACCTGGGGACGCTGCAGGACGCATCGGTCGGCCGGTCGGCCGAGGAATCGCTGATGGAACTCCTGCCCGACGACGAGGTCAAGCAAGCACTGGAAGACCTCCCGGACAACTTCCGCCTGCCGGTGATCCTCGCCGATGTCGAGGGTTTCTCCTACAAGGAGATCGCCGAGATGCTCGACATCCCGATCGGCACGGTCATGTCGCGCCTGCATCGGGGAAGAAAAGCGATGCAGAAGGCGTTGTACGGATTCGCCCTCGCCCGAGGGCTCACGGTCGCACAGGAGAACGGATGATGAGCAACGACTCGACTGACGCCGCAGCCGAATCTGCCGAGACGTCCGACTGCGCCCAGACGCTGCGCGAACTCGACGTCTTCCTCGACGGCGAGCTCCCGTCGGAGCAGTACGAGTCGATCCGCCATCACCTCGACGGATGCATGGACTGTCTCGGGGCATTCGACTTCCACGCCGAGTTGAAGATCGTGGTGGCGGAGAAGTGCCACACCGACGAGATGCCTCCGGGCCTGTTGTCTCGAATCGAGATGTGCTTCGGCACCGACTTCGACGGCGACGGCCAGATCGGCTGAGCCGCCAGCTCGGCGGAACGGTGCGCCGAAACTGTGCGCCGGTCAGCCTCGGGAGTTAGCCTCTCCGATCATGCTCGTCGCAAACGTGTGGCACTGGTGGATCGGCATCGCCCTCTTTCTCGTCTCGATCCTGGTCCTGGTCGTGCTGGTGGCCGGCTACCTGAAGTCCGTGTCCTCCCGCAAGTACCCATCGGCGAAGCAGCAACAGGCCCGTCACTCCGATCTGTAGGCCCCCGATGAGGCCGCCGACGTGATCGATCCGGCCGAGCTGCTCCTGCGCTGCACGTTCCCCGCCCCCGGAGCGCGCGTCACGTGCGCACTGTCCGGTGGAGCGGACTCGACGGCGCTCGTGGCGCTCGCCGTCGACGCCGGGTGTGTCGTCACGGCCCACCACGTGCACCACGGCCTGCGCGAGAGCGCAGATCACGACGCCGAGACGGCCCGACACACTGCCGAACGCCTCGGGGTCGCGTTCCAGGTGACACATGTCGAGATCGACGACGGCCCCAACCTCGAGGCGAGGGCGCGCGACGCCCGCCGCGCGGTGCTCGGTCCCGATGCGCTGACCGGGCACACTGCCGATGATCAAGCCGAGACGGTGCTGCTCGCGCTGCTGCGCGGCGCAGGAGCCAGCGGCCTGGCCGCAATCGAACCCGGCCACCGGCACCCGATCCTCGCCCTTCGAGCTCGCGAGACCAGGGCGTTGTGCGACCAGCTCGGCCTCGCCGCGGCCGACGACCCGACCAACACCGATCCCCGATTCCGTCGGAACCGCGTCCGCCACGAGTTGCTACCGCTCCTCGACGACATCGCCGACCGAGACGTCGCGATGCTCCTCACTCGCACCGCCGATCTCCTGCGGGCCGACGACCGGCTGCTCGACGAACTCGCCCGGGGGATCGACCCCGCGGCCGCCGACGAGCTGGTCGCAGCTCCGGCGCCACTCGCCGCACGCGCACTCCGCCGGTGGCTCGAACACGACGGCTACCCGCCCGATGCGGCGGGCGTCGCTCGCGTGATGGCGGTCGCCACCGGCGAAGCAGCGGCGTGCGAACTCGCCGGCGGGATCCGCGTCGAGCGGCGCGGCCGCCGCCTCGTCCGCACCACCGCTGTCACGTCTGGGGTCTGACTCCACACGTGAGAGCGATGCGTTTCCTGACCGGGCCGGCGAGCGGGTAGCGTGGCAAGCCGTTATGCCGTCTCGACATCGCTCCGAAGCAGCCCACTGATGCCTCCTCGGCTCCGTGGCAAGTGGGCGCTCGGCATCACGCCACGTAACTTCACCTGGATTCTCAAGGACAAGCTGGCGATCTGCGAGCGCCCGGGAGGCGTCGGCGACAGCCATCGTCGTGTCCGCCGCCAGGAAGAGATCATCTGGCTCCGCGAGAACGGGTTCGGGTGCGTGCTGTCGATCATCTCGGCGCCCCACAACCTGCACAACTACGAGGAGCTGCAGCTGCCGTGCCGCCACCGGCCGTTCAACAGCGAGCACACCGACCAGTATCTCAAGGCGCTGTACACCGAGATCCGTGACCTGCTCAAGCACGGCACCAAGGTGCTCGTCCACGGCGACGAGGTCGGCGATCGCATCCTCGGCATCATGGGCGGCTACATCCGCTGGGCCGGCCTCGTCGAGGAACCGACGCAGGCGATACAGGTCACCGAACGCCTCGCCGGCCGTGCCCTCGATCCGTTCGCACGCGAGATGATCCTGCGCGCCACCGACCTGCGCTGACCGATCGCCCCGACGCGGCGTCAGCGGATCGGGGGCGAGACCGTACAGACCGAGGTGTCGACGAACAGCTTCGGGAGCGGATCGATCGCCACGTTGCCGGGACGGAGTTCGAAGTGGAGGTGGATGTTCTCGGCGCTGCTCGTACCACTGCTCCCGACGAACCCGATGACGTCACCGAGTTCCACCGTGTCACCCTCGGCGAGCCCATTCGGGTCCTCGGTGAGGTGGAAGTACTTGTACGTCGTGTCGGTCTCGGCGTCGTACAGCGTCCAGCCCCACCCGGCCGTGCCGGTGTTGGTGTAGCGCTTCGTGAGCGTGCCGGCCGCCACCGCGTACACCGCACGCCCGGATGACCCCATGATGTCCAGTCCCGCGTGGCTGCGCGTCCCGCGCGAGTCACCGAAGTTGTCAAGCACGTAGCAGTCGCTCCCCGGGTCGACGGGGAAGATCAGCAGCCCCTCGGGCGCCATCGGTGCAACCCCGGGGGGCGGCGGCCGCAACGCCAGGCGCTCTGCGGTGTGCAGCGCCGTACCCGGAGCGTCGAGCCGGACCGTCACCGCGGTGGAGCCCTCCTGCGCCGACGCGAACGAACCCAGCCCCACACAGACCGCGCTCGCCGCCACGGCGATTGCCGCCGCGCGGAACCACCCGGTGACGTGGCGTGGCGACTTCATGAGAGAGACATCGGCAGATGGAGAAGGGGACTTGACGTCAGATCACCCGTGACCCCGGTGATCGGAAGAGAACATCGTGGCACAGGATCGACCGGCCGTCCGATCGGGGCAAGGCGCGCAACCACGCCGACCCCCAGCAGGCCCGGTGCGGAACCGGAGATCTGTCGGCGGGTACGAGTAGCGTTGATGCCATGGCTGGTCGTCGGGTGTTCGTCAGCGGCGTCGGGGGCGAACTCGGCACGTTGGTGGCGAGTCTTCTCGAGGCGGAGGACTGGGTCGGGGCGCTGTCGGGGATCGATGCCGATCCACCACGCCGCCGTCTCCACCGTACGGTCTTCCACCGGATCCACCCCGACGAACACGACCGCATCGTCGACACCGTCGTCGACTTCAACCCGCACGTGCTCGTGCATGTCGGGGTGTGGGAACCCGACGCCCGTGCCGCTCCCCATGCGGCAGCGATGCTGACCGATGCGGCCGCAACGTCGATCATCGGTGCCGCTGCCGAGTGCCGTGCGCTCGAACACCTGGTGGTCCGCAGCGGGATCGAGGTGTACGGCCGGGCTCGCGGCGCCCTCACCCGCCCCGACGAGTCCGCACCGGTGCAGCCGACCAGCGACTGGGGCCGCACCGTGGCGGCCATCGAGCGAACCGCCGCTCGTGTCGGCGAACGCGTCGGTGTCACCGTCGCCGCACTCCGGCTGGCGCCGGTGCTCGGGCCCCATGTGCCCTCGCCACTCGGCCGTCTCCTCCGCATGCCCGCCGTTCCGTTCAGCGTGCTCGCCGATCCGCCGTTCGCCGTGATCGAGGACCGCGACGCTGCCCGAGCCTTCGTGGCCGCCGCGCGGGTCGGGCTCGCCGAGCCGGTGAACGTCGTCGCACCCGGGGCGATCACCGCCCTCCAGGCCGCCCGGCGCGGTGGGCGGCTCCCGATCCCGCTCGTCGGCCCGGACTGGAGGGTCGCACGCACGCTCAGCCATCTCCTCGGTGCACCGATTCCCGATCACGTGTCGGAGACGTTGCACCGTGGTCGGCTCGCCGACAACCGGCTGATGCGCTCACTGCTGGGCGTCCAGCCCGACACCTCGACCACCGAGGTCATCGACCGGCTCTACCACTGGCCGAGCGTGATCCGCCAACCGGCGAGAGTGCAGGTGGCGTGATGGACTCACCGCTGGAACGAGTCACGAACCTCACCGCCCGCGTGACGCGACTCGGCGACGAACCGAGCGGCACGATCGACGACTGGGGTCGCGACCCAGGGCTCGTGCGGACCACGATGCACCTGGCGCGAGTCCGGTGGGACGTCGCCGTCGGTGGCGACCAGCAGCTCCCCCGACGCAAGGGTGCGCTCGTCGTGGTCAACACCCGCCGGTTCGCCCTGGCGCCGATCTTCGCAGCCTTCGCCCTCAGCGAGGCCGTCGACCGGCCGGTGCGATTCGTCGGCCGCCCCGACACCGCCCCGGTCGGCGCGTTCAGCCGTCGGCTCGGTGGGCTGCTCGACCATCCCGACGAGGTGGCCGGAGCGCTCGGCGCCGGCGAACTGGTCGTGATGGGCGCCGACCCCGACGCCCGTGTCGGCGCCGGTCATCACCAACTGGTCGGCCGGGTCGATCATGCGCTGGTCGGCGCCGCGCTCCGAGCGGGCGTCGCGGTCCACCCCGGCGCCACGGCGAGCAGCCCGTTCGCCCGGGCGGCACGTGTCGAGATCGGCCGGGCATCCCGCTCGCCACGCAAGCGACGTGGACCGTTGACCGAGCTCGAACTCGCCGATCAGGTCCGCATCGACATCGGCCTGCTGCTCGACGAGTTCGGCGAGGTCCGCACCGGCACCGCACTCGACCGTCTTCCCCTCTCGGGATTCGGGGGCGCCTGATGACCTACGTCCGCAGCGCTGACGGCACGCGCCTGCACTATCAGGTCACCGGTCGGCCGGGCGCGCCACCCATCCTGTTCATCCAGGGTCTCGGTGCCGACAAGAACGGCTGGAACCTGCAGCGGCTCGCCACCGCGCCCTGGTACCGGGCCGTGGCGCTCGACAATCGTGGCGCCGGACGCAGCGACAAGCCACACGGTCGCTACACACTCGAGCAGATGGCCGACGATGCCATCGCCGTGCTCGACCACGCCGGCGTCGAGACCGCTCACGTCGTGGGCGCGTCGATGGGCGGCGCCATCAGCCAGATCGTCGCCGTCAAGTACCCCGAGCGGACCCGTTCGCTCACGCTCGCCTGCACTGCCGGACGCAACCATCCATGGCGCGAGGAACTGCTCACGAGTTGGCGCGACAACGCGCTCGCACGCGGCATCGGATCGATGGGCCACGACGCCGCCCGCTGGGTGATCGGCCCGCGATCGTTCCGCCGACTCCTTCCCGCGATCGGCTGGCTCGGCCCGCTCGCGCTCGGTCGACCCGCACATGCATTCGCCGCCCAGGTCGATGCGATCCTCGCCGCCGGCGAACTCCACCAGGACCTGATCGACCGCCTGCCCGACATCGCCGTGCCCACGCTGGTGATGGTCGGCAACCAGGACATCCTCACACCACGTGGAGACAGCGAGGATCTCGCCGCCACGATCCCGACCGCCGAACTCGTCGTGATCAGCGGCGCGGCACACGGCTTCATGGTCGAGCACGCCACCACGTTCAACCGGGTGTTGCTGGAGTTCCTCGGCCGCGCCGAGCGGGCCCACCGGTCCGCCGTCGGCGAGCAGCATCGCCTCGACGACGCGCTCGCCGCAGGCTGATGCGCGTCGTCGTCATCGGCGCCGGGTTGTCGGGGCTCGTGGCGGCGCGTGAGCTCCAAGCGGCAGGCGCAGGGGTCAGCGTCGTCGACAAGGGGCGGTCACCTGGCGGGCGCATGGCCACCCGCCGCATCGGGGCTGCGACGCTCGACCACGGCGCCCAGTTCTTCACCGTGCGCACTCCGGCCTTCCAACGCCGCGTCGACGACTGGGTCGACCGTGGGCTGGTGCGGATCTGGTCGAACGGATTCCACTCCGACGACGGGAACCCCCGCTACGTGGCCACCGCCGGCATGAACTCGTTGACGAAGGATCTCGCCGACGGCCTCGACGTGTCGTGCTCGACGATGGCGTTCGCCGTGCGCCGCGAGACCCCGTGGACGGTCGTGATCGACGACGGCTCGCAGCGAGCCGCCGACGCCGTGATCATCACCACACCGTTGCCGCAGGCCTTCGCGTTGCTCGCGGATGCCGCCGTCGAGCTCGACGAATCGCTGATGCACACCGACTACGACCGCACGATCGCACTGCTCGCCAGCCTCGATCGACCACCCGGGATCGAGGCGCCGGGCGGGCTCCAGGCTCCGTCCGACGACGTGAGCTTCGTGGCCGACAACGTGGCCAAGGGTGTCAGCGCCCAGCCGGCGATCACCCTCCACGCGTCGGCAGCCTGGAGCGAGGCCAACTGGGACCTCGACAACGACCGACTGCTGCCCATGCTGGTCGAGCTGGCCTCCCCCTGGCTCGGCGATGCCGAGATCGTCGAGGCGCACGTCAAGAAGTGGCGCTTCGCGACCCCACGGGCGGTCTGGCCGGACCCGTGCTGGGTGTCGAGCGACGGACGCATCGTGCTGGCGGGTGACGCCTTCGACGGGCCGCGCGTCGAGGGGGCCCACAACTCGGGGCTCGCAGCCGCTCACGCACTCACCGGGTGAGTTGCGTCCGTCCCGGCGGTGGCTCAGCCGTCAGCGCAGCGGACGGCCACGACCTGGCGCGTCTCGAGGTCGACGATCGACACGCTGTCGGGGCCGAACCGTTCGAGGAAGTCGGAGAACGACGCGAACTCCTCGTCGCCGCACTCGCGTTCGATCACCGGCGGGAACGGAATGCGCCAGCCGTTCTCGAACAACGCCTCACCGTCCTCGAGGTCCACGATCGGCGGCAACTCGGCCGTCGCGCCGGGTGCCTGGGGAAGGATCGAGAACCAGACGACGGCATCGCCGAGCATGTCGGCGAACAGCGCGCACCGGTTCGTCTCGTCGAGTTCGTCGCACGAGATCTCACCCAGCGTGCCGGGCGCGATGCGCAGGAACCGGGGCCCCGTGAGGACGACGTCGAGGTAGCCGGTGGTGACGCCGTCCGGTCGGACGCCGAAGTCGTCCGACTGCTCGACCGAGAAGATCGGTTCGATCAGATCGATCCGGCGCTCGATCAGATCGGGTTCGACGACCGCTTCGAGTTCGTCGTCGCCGAGCAGCACCGTCCACAGGAGCACCGCCAGAGCCCCCAGCGCGGCGACAGCGGCCACGAACCGCCAGTTGAAGAGCTGCCTCACGACTCCACGGTAACCGTGGACGGTGTGGCCGCGATGTCGGCAACGGCCGCGACGGCCGCACGGTGTGCGGCGGACCCGATCGCCTCGAGCACGTCGTCGGTGTGGGCGAGCCCGACGAAGATCGCCTCGTAGGCGCCGGGCGCCATGGCGACGCCCTCCGCGAGCATCGCCTGGAAGAACGCCGCGTACGCACGCTCGTCGGTGCGGCGGGCATCGTCGAAGTTGCGCACCGTGCCGGCGTCGGTGCCACAGACGATCCCGACCAGAGTCCCGACCACCGGGAACGACGCCACGAAACCGGCCGCCGAACATGCGTCGCGCAGCAAGGCCGACAGGTGGCGGGCGCGCGCCATCAGCTCGATGTAGACATCGGGCGTCAACTCGTTCAGCGCAGCAAGCCCGGCGTCGGTGGCAATCGGATTGCCCGACAACGTGCCGGCGTGGAACACCGGGCCGAGTG
>Ga0272441_10012713_pt1 | contig 12243 bp, 10 predicted proteins | sample SSMProp6N_FD_193582 | JGI IMG/M metagenome (GOLD analysis project Ga0272441, IMG submission 193582) | Marine sediment archaeal communities from Little Sippewissett salt marsh, Falmouth, MA, United States - SSM-Prop-6N | ecosystem: Environmental > Aquatic > Marine > Wetlands > Sediment ...
GCGCAAGGCCCGCACGGACGTGGAGCGGCGGAACATCCAGCGTGGCATGCTGAAGGCGCAGGAGAAGTGGGACGACCTGGAGTGGCGGAAGAAGGAGGTCGATCTCGTCTGGTCCTGGGACAAGAAGACGCTGGACAGGGAGCTACGAAGGCTGCCCGGGCAGATCGGCCTGAAGCCGGAGCTTGGGTTCAGGCTGCATGTCGCCAACGAGCGGGCGGCTGGCAACCGCGTTGACCCAGACCCGACGTTCCGGGCCAAGGATCTGGTGAAGAAGGGGTTCGCAGAGGAGGTCATTGAGACGCCGGAAGGCCAGGAGAAGGCCGCGAAGTTGCTGGGAGACGTGGAGAAGAAGGGCGGCAAGCCGTCCAGAACCTCGTTTAAGGAGGGCGAGCGGTCAACCGAGGCGGAGCGGATCCAGGCCGTCGAGAACGTGCGGCGGACTATCGGCCAAGTCCTGATGGATAAGATCGTCACTGGTCAGAAGGTCATCGACCGGCTGACCCGCCCGTGGAACGAGAAGAAGGTCCGCGACTGGGTGAACAACTACGCCGATGTCCGCGAGCTAGCGTCCGACCTGAAGGTGCTGGGCCGCGACATCCCGGTGGACGAGGCGCGCTGGTGGCGGCAACGGTCTGTCGAGGACGCCATCGAGTTCAGCCTCCAGGCGATACGCAAGGGGTACGACGACGCAACGCTGAAGGAGGTGCCGGGCACCCAGTTGTCTGAACCGATGAAGGCGATCAGCGATGCGGCCCGCAACCTGGGCATGCGCGTCGTCTGGATGGAAAGCTCGAAGAAAAGCACGGGGCTTGGCGCCGTTGTCAAGATGTTCCAGCGCCCCGACCTGCTGTTCGTGAACGCGAGGGAGCTTACCAGGACAGAGCCGGGGAAGAAGGCTCCGATACAGCAATTCGACAGGCTGGCCCGCACGGTCCTGCACGAGGCGTTGCACGGCCTGAGCCAGACGCACCCGGACCTGTTCCTCAAGCTGGGCCGTGCGTTCGATGGCGACGTGCTGGACTCCATGGCAAAGGCCTACAACAACAGGGTACGCAAGAACATCGGGAAGAAGGCTGCGGACTGGCAGCAGGAGAACACGCTCTACAACGAGGGCGTATCGTACGCGACCGAAATGCTATTTTCGCCGGACAAGGCCGGTGCGACGAAGGGCCTTGCCGACACGCTGATGCGATTCCTGAACGGTGACGCTGACGCAAGGGCAACGCTTGAGAAGCTTTTGCCTGAGCGGGCGGGTGTCTACACGCCGAAGAGCGATCCGACCGGCAAGAAGTTCACCCAGGAGTTCCTGGACACGCTCGAAGAGGTCATGGTCCGCGAGGCCGACCTGATCCTGGCGGAGACGTTTCCGGACATCCCGCCAAGGCTTGTCGCGGAGGCGTTCCGGCTGAAGCAGGAGCAGGTGGGTCCGGCTACGGAGCTAATGCACTCCGTGTTCACTCCTGGCGAACTGCGGCGGATCACGATTGAGAAGAGCGATCAGCCACGCAGGTATCTGAAGGACGAGAAGGGCCGCGACCTGCTGTACCAGATCGCCCCGAAGACAGAGTACCTTGCCGAACTGAACAACATCGTGGCGAAGCGGCTGCCCGGCTGGAAGGGGATCTCCAGGGCGCTGCGACTCCAGGAGATCCTGGACAACGACCCCAGGATGTGGAAGTACAACCCGGACGCCGAGTGGTTCGCGAGCAACAAGGAGTACCTGTTCAGCGTAGACCCGGACACGCTCTGCCAGCGGTCAGAGGGCTGCGACCGCGCCATGATCATGGTCAAGGCAGAGCTGGCGAAGATGGGCCTGGATTTCAACACAGACATAGGCTACGAGATCATCGCCCGTGCTTCGGCTGCCGGGCTGCAAGTACCCTGCCCGTTCTGCTATGTCTGGTGGAAGCGGAACAAGGGCGGCACGGCACAGATGCGGAAGTACCTGTTCGGGGTTGGCGGGTACGACGGGCAGCTAGCGCGCAAGTCGGCCCAGACCCTGGCCTTCTTCCGGGACTACGGCTCGCGGCACTATAGCTCGACGGAGTTCAAGGCGGAGCATCTGCCGGGGCTGATCGTCGAGATGTACGACGCGATGCTGAAGAACGTCCCGCACACGGCGTACACCAAGGTGGCGGACTACATACGCATCTTCGGCAACGCCGGTGCGTACATCAACTGCTCGACGGCACGCCACCCGGACATGAGCATGGATCTCACCACGGCGAAGCGACTGCGCAGCCAGTACAAGAACGTGGGCGTCACATACGTTGGGCTGACCGACGCGGAGATCCTGTGGGCGCTGCGGCAGACCTGGGTGGATCACGTCCTGCCCCTGCACCTGAGCGGGCAGCGGGGCAAGGAGATGAAGCTCCGGCTCGAACAGATCTATGGCGCCGCCGATGCGAAGCAGATGAAGGACTACACGCACGGGTACGCGGAGCATGACCCGCGATTCCCGACTGTGGGGCTGGACAAGCTCCAGGAGAATACCGGCGAGCCGCACGCATGGCGGAAGGTGAACGAGCCGGAACACGGCGGAGATCTCGGGCGCTACCTCCAGCTTTGCGAGGAGCGCGGCGTCATCAAGAAGTTCCCTGGCATCTTCGACCTGCTGGGCGATGGCGAGAAGGGCCTGTACATGAAGCTTGCAGGCGTTGGGCCGGAGTTCGGCAAGTTCGGTGGTAAGTTCCCGTACGAGGCGCCGAACCCGGAGGGGATATCGTGGCACCGGCTGCGGGAGATGGTGCGTAACAGGCAGCGCGACATATCGACGGACTTCGGCGGCTACGAGAAGATCGCCAGGGACATCGTCAGCGAGATCCGCAAGGGCGTGTTCACGCCCGGCGACACGAAGCCTGTCGTCAGGGAAGGCGCGTTCGTGCGCAAGTTCCCGGAAGTGAAGATGCTCCGGCAGCAGCGCGGCCAGCGGATCCTTGGCGAGACGGAGTTCTTCGAGAACGGGGCGGCGATCATACGCGGGTTCGAGGGTGCGAACTTTGACACGTTCGCCCACGAGATTGCGCACCCGCTTCGGCGGATGGTGTTCAACCGGGAGGTGCCTACCCACCGCCGGGCCGACGTTACCGACTCCGACATCACCGCCATCGAGAAGTTCTGCGGGGTCAAGGACGGGAAGTGGACAGAGCCTGCGGAGGAGAAGTTCGCAGAAGCATTCCAGCGATACCTGAAGGAGGGCAACGCCCCGACCTCAAGGCTTGAGGTTGTGTTCCGCAAGGTGGCCGCGTTCCTCAAGGCGCTGTACAAGTCGATGCCGGGCGACAAGCTCAACCCGGAGGTACGGCGTGCGTTCGACCATGCCTTCCAGCGGGTGGAGAGCCTGAAGAGCAAGCGGATGGCGCAGCTTCGCGACGTGGCCCGGGCGAAGCGGGCGGAGAATGTTGACCCCCGCCTGAAGGAGGTGAACGACTACGAGGACATGATCCGACACGAGGAGAACGCACTGGAGCGGCGGCTGTACGAGGGGTATCAGAGCGGCCTGCTGCGGCAGACCGAACGCGGCTACGCCCCGGAGGGGTGGGGTGGCCGCGAGATCATGATGGAGGCCGCAGCGCAGCGACAGCAGATCGAAGCCGCACGGCAGGAGGTGACGCGCATGCGCGAAGAGGTGACGCGCGCCGTTGCCGCCGACAAGAGGACCACGGCGGGTGCCGAGAAGGAGCGGCAGCTACAGGAGGGGATCGAGAACGAGACTACCCCGATCACGATCCGCAGCGCCGACGTGGAGTACAAGGGTTCGCAGTACCGCCGCCGGGAGGGCAAGCCTTGGAAGCGGCTTACCGAGAAGGGCGGCTGGGCCAAGGTCGGGGACAGCGACCTGATCAAGAAGCTCGAACTCCTCGTGCAGGAGCAGGACGCGGAGGCGATCAACAAGGGCAAGCCGAAGCCTGAGCAGCCGCAGAAGGCCTCGCCAGCGGATATGGCTATAGCTCGGAAGCAAGTCACCAGGATAGTTGACCTGTTCAAGAAGCTGCCGGACGAGGTCATACAGGGAAAGGCCAAGAGCAAGACGCAGCCGGAATACTGGACCAAGGATCGTATCGCTGCCGAGTTTGATCAACTGGAGAGCCTTCTGGAGATCATGCGGCGCAACGGGGCCTTCACCAAGGCGCTGGGCGACCGGCTCGTGAAATACGGCCTGTACGACCAGGAAACTGTAGACGCGATGCGGCGCGGGGAGCGAGTCCAGAGCGGCGAGAAGGCCACGTGGGAGATGACGAAGGAGGAGTACACGAGTCCCGAAGCCGTCAATGCTGCCCTTGAGGGCGTGAAGCGGGAAGACTGGATGTTCGGCCGCGAAACGCAACAGCGAGTGATCGAACACCGTAGGGCAGTTGAGCTTGCCCTGGAGGCCGGGCGACCAGTACCCAAAGAAGTCCTGCGCGATTACCGCCTGGAGCCGCCCGGCGCCACAGCCGCAGGCGAGGACATCCGCCCTGGCCCGCGATCCGCCAAGGCAGACCAGCGCACGGAGTACGACGCGAGCGAGGCGACAACGGGTGAGCCGCTGTCTTACCGGATCGACCGCGTAATCCCGGCTGGGCAGGCAGGGGCCGTCGATCTTGCCAGGGAGCTAGGCGCGGAGCCGAAGGTCAAGGAGATGCGCGGCAGGCTGGCCCGATACCGCCGCTTCCCGGACGGCAGGCTGGAGATCACGCTTGACCCGTCAGTCTACTGGGACACGGCCAAGGCGAACGCCTACATGGCCCACGAGATTGGACACCTCCTGGGTGACGCCTACGGGCTGAAGAAGTTCTTCACCGATACCCTGGGCGCCGAGATCGGTCGCAACAAGCAGATCTTCGACGAGTTGTGGGAGTTGTCCAAGTGGTGGACGCCCGCCGACTGGATGGCAGCAGAACAAAGCAAGCGGGGGCGCGGGTACATCGAGTACCGGCGGCGGGGGGACGAGCTATTCGCCCAGGCGATCAGCGTGCTGCTGAACGCCCCGAACGAACTGAAGCTCCGGGCGCCAAGGACGTGGGAGATCTTGCAGCAAGCGCTGAACCGGAACGACAAGGCGACGGACGCCATCATCGACCTACAGCAAAGGCTGGCCGGGGATCCGGCGGAGGTCCGGGCGGCTCGGTTCGAGGCGCTCAAGCAGTCCCTGATGAGCGCGGAGGAGAAGCGGTCAGCCATCCTACAGGAGATGGAGGAGGTAGATCTCGGCTGGCAGAACCGTCTGCGGAAGATGTCCGCCTGGGCATGGTCGCTTGCCAGCGAGGACGCGCCGGAGATGTTCCTCGACCGGACATACAGGTCGAAGAACCGGGTTCTGGAGAAGATGGGCGACTGGCTGTGGCTGGGGTACGAGCGTGGCAACGCAAGGCTTGAGGACATCTTCTTCGCATTCGACGAGATCCACGATCCGAACAGTCCCGTTGCCAAGGTGGTGATGGACTTCAAGCAGTGGTTCGAGGCGGACACAAAGAACGGCAAGTACAAGTACGAGAAGGCAGACCTGGACCGCTACCTGGAGTTGCTCCGTATCGCGGGCGGCGACCGGGCGGGCATCGCCAACCCTGACGGCCTGACCTGGGAGAGCGCGCTGGACATGATCCAGAACGAACTCCGCCCGAAGTACACCGAGGCCCAGTGGGAGAACCTCCAGCAGGTGGTTCGCAACTTCCACGACAAGGTCCACTGGCCGGTCATTGTAAAAGCGTACGAGGCCGGGCTGATCTCGCCGGAAGCGATGAGGGCGTACGAGCGGAGCAAGTACTACTGGGTGGCCTTCGGCGTTACGGACCACATGATCGTTGACCCGACGCGCCCGGGCGCACGGCACGTCGTGTCGAAGATCTACGCCCAGAAGGGTACGCACTCGAAGATCGGCAGCCCGCTGGACGAGTCGCTCCTCAAGCTCATGGCAATCGCCAGGGCGACTACGCTGAACCGGGCGAAGATCAAGATGGTCTATTTCCTGGTCGAGAACGAACCGCTCGAAGCCGGGAAGATGCGGCTCAAGCCTGACACCGAGACGGGCGAGACGTACGAACGGCTCAACCCCGGCATGGGCAAGATAACGCTGATCCGCAACGGTGTCATGGAAGCTTGGCAGGTGCCGAAGTACATGGCCGACGCCTTCGAGACGAACCGGGTGGGCGACGTGCAGCGGGTGGCAGGTGCAGTTAGCTCTTGGATGTATAAGATATGGCATCCGCTCTATGTCACCTACAACCCCATGTTCGTCACGGGCAACGTCGTCCGCGACCTGAACCGGACATGGCGCAACCTCATCCCGATCATCAACGCCGCCGTCAAGAAGCAGCGGGAAGAGTTCATGATGAAGGGCGGCAGCGCCGAGGAAGCCGCCAAGCGATTCCCGAAGGCCAGCTTCCTGGAGTTACTGAAGCACTACAAGTCCGCCGTCTACGACCAGGGCAAGTGGGGGCCTGCGGTGGACTGGGCCAAGGGCAAGTCGGACCCGTTCATCGCGCAGATGATCGAGGATCGCGGGCTTACGCTTCCGTGGATCAGGTCGCACCACCGGGCACTGGAGCTTGAGGCGCAGAAGGACGGCGAGATCGCGGGCGGCACGGTCGAGGACGTGTACAAGGCGTTCGGGCTGAAGACCATGGAGGAGGCCCGTGTCGGCCTTCGGCAGAAGATGGGGGCAATGCTTGACGGCATCGCAACCGTTGGGCAGATCACCGAGAACATGTCCAAGGTCGCAGGCTACACGATGCTTGGGCAGTACGGCATCACCGGGTCGAAGCGCGGCTACCTCGTCCGCAAGTATGTCGGTACGCCACACCACACCCAGAGGGGCGCCTGGAGCGGGATCACCAACGCGCTGCTCATGTACAGCAAGGTCCGGTGGGCGGGCCTACAGAGCGACATCCGCGTGCTGCGCAATCCCGACACAAGGCTTGGGGCCGGGATGCGGGTACTTAGCACGTCGATCATCCCGAAGGCCCTGATGTTCGGGATCCTGCACGGCTACCTGGACGACATCCCGGGCATGCCCGGGCTGCGGAAGCGGTTCGAGATGATCCCGAACTACTACATGATGGATTACGACGTGCTGCCGCTCTGGCTGCAAACGGATTCGCACGGCAACACAAAGGTACGGTTCATCACGCTGCCGATGGGCGACATCGAGCGGGCGACCGGGCGGCTGTTCTGGGAGACGCTGGAAGCCATCGAGGCCACGGCAGGCGGGCAGACCCGGCACAAGACCGGCCTTGAAGCCTGGATGGAGCTTTTCCAGGAGGGCATCTCCGAGATCAAGGGGACGTGGATTCCGCCGCTCGACCTGATCAGCAACTGGAACGACTACATGAAGGGGCAGAACCCCTACGACGACTTCTACAACAAGCAGATCATCCCGAAGACGGAGTGGGACGCTGGCGGGCTGGCGGCAATGGGCAAGATGTTCCGCTGGTCGGTGAACAAGTTCGGGATCGTCAGCAGCGTGACGCAGCCGGTCTTTGACACGGTTTACGGCAGGCCGATGGAGACGGGCGAGGACAGCACCACAGAGATCCTGACCCGATGGGCCGGTAAAATGACGGGTATTGGCCGATTCTGGCGGCTTACCGACGCCGGGCTGGACGAGCGGCGGTGGATCCTCATGGACGCCGAGTCCCAGGCCCGTGCCGCAGTGCGTCACAACGCCCCGAATGCCAGGGCGCTGACATCGAGGGTGTACGAACTGCGGCAGTGGGCTGCGAACCACGATCTGACCCCGAAAGAAAAAAAGGAAAAAAGGATCATTTCGGGCTGGTTTGAACGGACATACCGTCGTAAAATGAGGCAGATCCTGGCAGCGGAGTCACAGGATGACAGCCAAACGGCGGGACGCTTGCTGGAGGAGCTTGAGCAGTCTGCCAGGGAGAAGCAGGAAATCATCCGCCGCCTCCGGCTAGGGGAATAACATGCGAACATGTATTGTCGTGAGCGACACCCACTGCGGTGACAGGATGGGCCTGTTCCCACGGCAGGGCGTTACGCTGGATGAGGGCGCGGACTGGAAGCCGACGAGGTTGCAACGCACGCTATGGGAATGGTGGATGGAGTTCGGGGAGTGGGTGGACGATGTGACGAAGGGGGAGGCGTTCGTTTTGGTCCACAACGGTGACGCTATCGACGGCGTCCATCACGGCAGTACGCACCAGATCACCCAGAACCTGACCGACCAGCGCCGGATCGCACGAGCGGTCCTGCAACCCTTGGTTGACAAGGCGACCATCTACTATCACATCAGGGGTACGGAAGCACACGTTGGCAAGTCCGCAGAACACGAGGAGGCCCTGGCGGAGATGCTTGGGGCGAAGCCGAACGCCGACGGCCAGTTCGCCCGCTTCGACTTGTGGCTGAACATGAGCGGCCACCTCGTACACTTCCTCCACCATGTCGGCGTTACCGGCAGCACCGCCTACGAGGCCACGGCGGTACACAAGGAACTAACGGAGGAGTTCGCGGAAGCTGCCCGGTGGGGGGAACAGCCGCCCTCCGCCATCGTGCGGTCGCACCGGCACCGGCACATCGAGACACGAATCCCCACAGCAAGGGGTGATGCGATTGCCACGGTAACGCCCGCGTGGCAGTTGAAAACGCCGTTCGCCTGGAAGACGGCGGGGGCGAGGTTGACCCAACCGCAGATCGGCGGCGTAGCCCTGCGGGTCAACGACGAGGGCATCCTCTACACGATGCCCTGGGTGAGGCACATCGGGCGCAGCCCAGTGGAGACTACGCACAATGGCAAAGATCAGCTACGACGCATGGCTGGCGGAACTAAACAAGGCGGTTCTGCCGGGGGCGAAGGACGTGGACGGTCTGACAACGGAGGAAATATCAGATCGGACCGGGATGCGAGAAAAGCTCGTCCGCGAAAGGCTAAGGCAGGCAATCAAAAGCGGCGACTGGGAACGGGCGGGAAAGAAAAGAACCGAAAGCGTCCTAACAGGAAAGCCGTATCTCGTTGATGCGTACCGGCCAGTCACACGCAAGAAGAAGGCGGCGAAGAAGAGATGACCAGCGTCCGGGTCAAGCTTGGAAGCCCGCCCCGATGGTGGACGATCCTGTTTGCCCCCTTGCGCAGAAGCACGAAGTCGCGCAATGGGTACGCTGGGTTGTGCTACTTTGAGGAGCGGATCATCCTGCTTGACCAGGATCTGAAGGACCGCCAGTTGATCGAGACGACGATCCACGAGGCGATCCACGGGGCCGACCCGGACATGTCTGAGGCGAGGGTGACAAGGATTGCACAGCAGGCGAACGCCGCCCTGGAGAAGGTTGTCCTGCTCAAGACCAAGGGGGGCAAGCGTTGACCGGCGGGACGACGCAGTCGTTGGCCGGAGCCTGCGCCCATCCGTTCGCCAGCAGCCAGCCCTGAATCGCCTCCGGGAGATTGAGGCGGAACTCTGCCGTACTCATCGGGATATTCCAGATGACATGGTTGGCGAGGCCGGGCGGGATCTTGCCGATGCTGCACGGCCCGTACTCCTTCCACAGCCCACGCCACTCGTTGATTGTCTCCAGGTACTCCTTGCCCGCCTCCCAGGGCATCTGCATCTGCGAGAGTGCCTGCTTCAGGCTATCCCGCTGGTTCATGAGCATCTCTTGATTGTAGACCGGCTGAGAGTGCCGCATGTCTTCGGCGTTGATGAAGTCTCCTGGCAGCGCTCGCATGTACTTCTCATGCGGCCCCTCCCGCTCTCCGGTGTCCGCGTCGTGCTTGCCGTAGCTCGACATGCACCGGGCGCAGCGATGCGGCTTGTGCGGATTGGCCTGCCCGCACAGCCCGCACCGCTGCTGCCCGAACCAACGCTTGAGCCTTGCCCCGATGCTCATCGCCGCCCCTCCAGATCCTTCTTCGCAACCAGCAGGCCTACGACGAACCCAAGCAGCAGCGTGAACATGTACCAACTCGTGCTTGCGATCATTGCTTCACGAACCGCCCTTTCTCGTCCCTCCCAGGACTTGGGGTGCGCATCGCCTTCACCTTCGGCTTCGCGAATCCTGGCTTCCTGCCGCCCTGCTGCAAACAAGGGTTGACCTCTAACGGCTTGATGTTGGAGAGCATCTTCTCCTCCAGCGCCGCCGCCCGCTCCTCGCACTCCCTTGGTGAGCCGCCGTGGACCCACTCGTCCAGGTCGGGCGTGTAGACCTGACCGTTGGTTGACTCAATCCGTGCGAGGAACTCGGCAATGGGGCCTGTTACGAACAGGCTAAAGGTCGGCTTCCTCGTACGGCCCACTGGGTTTGCGTACGGCGTCTTTCGTTCCGCCGACTCTTTGGTTCTCGACTGCCTTCCTTTCGAGTGACTCATCTTTGATCCTCCTCTGCAAGAACTCGCTCATGCTGTGCAACTCGTCTTGGTCCAGAACGTAGGTGTCCCTGTATCCCAGGTTCTTCTTGCACTCCGGGCGCATGATCTCGAACCAGTACGCCCAGCCCCTCAGGATGAACGTCTTGTCTGTGCCGGTCGCCAGGACGTAGAAGTGGCAGCGTCTGCCGGGTGCGTTCCGGTCTAGCTCGACCAGGAGTCGCCCGTCTGGGCGCCACGTCTGCTTCACGTCGATCTTCCATTCGCAGACGGTGAAGTCCGCCGGGCATGGCTTCTTGCCGATGTAGAAGTCGGGCCACAGGTTGTACTGCTTGGCGAACGCCATCTCCGCTGCCATCGAATCCTTCTCCTGGGCGACCCGATCCACCTCCCCGTACTCCTTGTCCTTCTTCCCGTCCTCCCTGGCCTTCTTCCGCCGTTCGACCACAGTGATCTCCGCGAACAGCCGCTCAAGCTCCGTCAGGTTGACTTCGATTTCGCCGTCTGGCATGGTCTGATCTCCCACAGGGGACAAGCCTTGGCCGTGCATTGGGCGACCTCGTCCTTCTGCCAGCCGCAGCACTCCAGGCAAAACATCTTACAGCGTAGCTTCATGGACCGTGTCCCGGTGACTGTCCGAAGGTAATTGGCCCGCAAACTGCGTGGCACCTGGGCCAGCCGTTTCTCGATTTGCGGCCTTCTGTCGGGCCTGACGCGGTCCAGGAGGCCATGGATCCGCTCTGACCGCTTTTCGTGCGTCTCGGTGTATCCTGGTGGTTTGGGCAATTTCGCCATCATGGACCTCCAAACTGAACCCTGACCCGGTCTTCCGGCCCCCAGAACTTCTCGGCGTACTGGACCACCACCTGTTTGTCGTTCAGGTATGCCACACCCTCCAAGCCGTCCAGCACGGCCCGGACAAGCTTGTCTACGTCCGCCCGCGTTGTCGGGTACTGCGGGGCGTCCGGCTTGAGGTCGCCCCTGGCCCTGCGGTGCGACTTTGGGCGGGCGAAGATGAACGCCATGTTCACGCGGACGGGGCCAATCATCGGGGCCTGCCCAAGCATTGCCTCTGCGGCGGCGGCGCCCAGGTGGCGCTGGTACGGCTTGAGTCCCTTTGTCGTACTCGTCGTGACGATCTTGCCGGTCTTCGGGTGGGGGAACGACTTTGTTGACCCCTTCGGTAACGGGGTCGCCTGGATGTCGAACTCGTACCAACGCATGGTAACATCTCCCCTGTTACTGTGCAGATTCGGCGTTACCCTCGCACGCGGCGATGAGTTCTGCCGAATGCTTCATCAGGTGCGCCTCGATGTCCTCACGCTTCATAGTCGCCCATCTCCTCGCCGTCCCATACGATCCTGAATAAAGACGTACGCACTTGTTCGGAAGTGGCAGCATTTTTGTCCTCGCACGCGGCGATGGCGGCGGATGAAATGGCCTGGAGCTTAATTATATAAGCCGCCCAATCATGTGCCAGCCAACTCGTGTCGTGCGGTGGCACGGCCTCATTGATCCGACGATGCGCCGCCAGCAACTCGTCCCGCTGCTTGCGGATGGTGTCACGTTCGGCATCACCGGCGATGACGCAGTCAGTACACAACTGGAATCCAGTGACTTCGCCAAATGTCTTGCCGCACTGGTCGCACGTCATCACTTGCCCTCCTGTGACTCCGTAGCGGCGCACTCAAAGCACACGCCCCACCGTAGTTCTCGACGCTGTTTACACACTTGGCAAACGCCCGTACATCGCTCCACCACTGACGCGATAATGCTTTCCCGCACTTCTTCTGGCGTCATTTCGTAGCCGTTCTCGGCCAGAATGCGCCGCAGTCCTTGTTGAAATGTTTCACCCATCGGTTTTCTCCTCGCACGCGGCGATGGCGGCATCAGCGTCACGGAACAGTACGCAATCTGGACAGGTGCAGCCGTCATGAGCCGCCGGT
>Ga0272441_10012714_pt1 | contig 12243 bp, 9 predicted proteins | sample SSMProp6N_FD_193582 | JGI IMG/M metagenome (GOLD analysis project Ga0272441, IMG submission 193582) | Marine sediment archaeal communities from Little Sippewissett salt marsh, Falmouth, MA, United States - SSM-Prop-6N | ecosystem: Environmental > Aquatic > Marine > Wetlands > Sediment ...
GACCGACAAGGGCAAATGCACCGATGGGCAGAAGATTCTTTTCGAAATTGCTTGGTTCCAAAGGGATATCACCCGTATAATTCATAGCTGCGAAGAATAGAATCGACCAGAGTTTTCCACCGAGACCCCCGATGATGAGACAGCATAAATAGTAAACAGCAGGATTGATTTTGCGTAATGTCTCTCTTCGTTTGGTTTCATTTTGAATTGCTTTTAGGGAAGCTTCATAACGAGAGTTTTTAACAAAGCGATAGATTGAGACGACGTACTTCCAAGACTTCTTTTCAATGAGTGGGATTTTCATCCAGGATGCGAGCAGAATAACGACAATGGATGATGTCGCAAAACCCAATAGCATAAACGGCGCAAGGAGAATCAGCATGAAATAAAAATAGGGTTGATTTCCGGCAGGCGCACTGTCCTGAAACACTTCAGGGCCCCATAGGACTCCACACACTCCGGCCAACGCGCAAATTCCCAGTAAGCCCCCTGATAGAAAAATGACAAATCCAAGAATATAAAAAATGACACGTTTCATATTACTCGCTCTCAGCAATGGTTTGCTTAGCCGGGTGCCATGGCCGTTTATCGGCCATGCTTACAGCTCTTTCACATCCAACAATTCGATGGATCCTATTCGAGACACTGTTCAGTCTCCCTCTCGCAGGGCGGCATGTCAAGCGGTTCGGCTTTGGATTTTGCACTGAGGGCCAAAGGCCCGGAGTCATACCAGCCTGGGTCGACAGGCCCAGGTTTGATGAATGCCCTAGGGTAGGGTTGTAGGACCGGCGCCCCGGCCGGTCGAGGGTCCGCAGTAGTCGAGAATAAAAAGCATCTGACCGGCGAGGGCGCCGGTCGCACACAGAGTGGATCGTGATTTACCTGTTGGCATTGTTTTCAAACACGCAACGTGAACAGGAAAAAGATCAACAGGTGGGTTGGCACCCACCCTACCCATTTTTCATCAGTAGATTTTCTCTCGGCGATCCTCGGCGCTCTCGGCGGTTATTAAATTCTTCTTTCCGTTATTCACCCTCTTTCACTGCAACCAACTTTCGGTTAGAATCGTCATTCTTATTGGAGGGATCATGGACCCGATCACGCATGTCTTAAGCGCAGCTGTCTGGATCGAACCGCTGGAGCCGCCCCGGCCGCAAGGCGCGCTCTACACGCGCTGGCGCGAGCGGGCGGCGATTCTCTTCGGCGCGCTCCTGCCCGACCTGGACGCCGTTCCAGGACTGGTGGAAACCTTTGGACTGACCGAAGCGCCCGTCTTCACCCAATATCACCGCATCGCTTCCCACTCATTTCTTGGTTTATTTCTCGTTGCGCTTCTTGCCGCAACGCTGGCGCTCAAGTGGCCGGAGAGCTGGCTTCTGCCGTCACTTCGCCCCAAGGATCGCACCTCGCCTCGCGTCGATCCCCGGTGGCGACGCTTGTTTTTATTTTCGACAGTGGCCGTTGCGTTTCATTTTCTGGGAGATTGGATTACCGCCTGGGGGACGCTTAAACCGTTCTGGCCGTTTTCCGGTTTCGACGCTCAACTGGCGCGCGTCAATTCCATTGAGCCGGTTCTGTGCGGCCTCACGGTCGCGGCCTGGGCGATTCAACATTATGTTCTCACTCGCGGGATGAGGCGGCTCGGATGGGCGGTCGCGGGAGTGTGGTTGCTCGTTGTCGTCCTCTACGTTTGGCTTCGACCGATCTACGGCCCCGAGGCTTTTGTGTAAGGGAGCGGCTCAAGGTGTAGTCCATCTCCAAGATGGCCTACACCTTGAGCAGTTCTCAAAATGATTGTCCGATTGATGAGTAAGGATTGGGAAAAATTACCCCACCCCGCCTCCCCTTCGAAAGGGGAGGAGAGGGTTTTGCGCTGCGCTCTGCGGATAAACCGCACAGCCTTGCGAGTCGGTTTCTCTCCCCCTTACGAAGGGGGAGCCAGAGGGGGTTGTTTTTAAAGGTCCGAGCATAACCACTGAAGAAAACTCGCCTCTTCCCTCCTGACAGAACGAGATCCTGATAAAGCCAAGAAGAAAGAAACGGACAAAACTTATGAGAGATACTCTAAACCACGGGAGAGGAGTCAGTTCACGTTCCGAAGACTTTTTTGACCTTGTCCAGGAAACTTTTTGAAAGCGGGCCGGTGTTCTCGCCGGAGATTTCCGCCAGTTCCCGAATCAGCTCCTTCTGGCGTTTGTCCAATTTCGTCGGCACTTCCACCACCACGCGGATCAGCAAGTCGCCTTGGCCGAAACCGCGCAGGCTGACGATGCCCTTGCCGCGAAGCCGGAAAATCTTGCCATTCTGCGTTCCGGAGGGGATTTTCAGGCGCACTTTGCCGCTCAACGTGTGAACCTGCACTTCCGAGCCGAGGGCGGCCTGGGGAAAGGATATGGGCAGATCACAAATCAGGTCGTCGCCATCCCGGGCGAAAATCGGGTGTTCCTTTACGACGATGGTGACGAACAGATCGCCGGGCGGGCCGCCGTGCAGCCCGAGATCCCCTTCGCCGGCCAGGCGCAGGCGAAGCCCGCTATCGGCTCCCGCGGGAACACCGACCCGCAGCTTGCGCGTGGTGCTGACGCGACCCCGGCCCCGGCAGTTCGCGCACGGCTGCTCAATGATAACGCCCCGTCCCTGGCACCGGTCGCACGTTCGGGAGACGCTCAAGAATCCCTGCCGGTACATGACCTGCCCGTTGCCCCGGCACTTGGCGCAGGTCGTGGGCTGGGTGCCCGGTTTCGCCCCGTTGCCGGAGCAGGTGGGGCAGGTTTCCGAGCGAGGCACTTCGATGGATTTCTCGACGCCCTTGGCGGCTTCCTCCAGTGTAATCACCATCTGGTAGGCCATGTCGGCGCCCCGCTGCATGCGCCGCCCCTGCGATCGAGCACGGCCGCCCCCCCCGCCGCCGCCGAAGAAGGACTCGAACAAGTCGCCGAAGATCGACTCGCCGAAAGCGTCAAAATCGCCCATGCCGCCCGGTCCGCCGCCGGGATGGAAACCGCCCTTGACGCCCGCCATGCCGAAGCGGTCGTAGGCCGCCCGCTTCTCGCTGTCCCGAAGCACCTCGTATGCCTCGGTCGCTTCCTTGAACCGGTCTTCCGCACTCTTATCGTCCGGATTCGCGTCCGGATGGAATTTCTTGGCCAGATTCCGGTAGGCCTTGCGGACCTCGTCCGGAGAGGCGTCTCGGGAAATCCCGAGAATCTGGTAATAATCTTTCTCTTCGACTGCCACGGCGAATGCTAACTCCTCTTGCTAGGGTTGCTCTCCAGTCGCTGACGCCGGCATCCACGCCGGATACAACGTCCGGGTTTCCCGGCGCTTATCCAGCGGATATACCATCTGCCAGGGATAATCAGACAACTGCTTGGAGAGCGTTTTTACGTTCTCAGATGTCCGCTCGATGTTGTCAAGAACTCGATCGAGCTCGTCTCGATTGTCTCCCACCGCATCGTTCAGTTGTTCAGCCAGCTGGTGCGCCCTCTCAAGCAGCGGATCGATTCGGTTCGACAGCGACTCCGCCGCCTTGCGCACGTGCTCGACGGTTTCCCGGACGTCCGGGCGATTCTCGTCCACCAGCGCGCCGGCGCTTTTCAGCGTTTCCTGGAGATCCTGCTGAATCTCCTCAACGGCTTGACTCAGCTGTTCGGTCAACTGGGTAAGATTCTGGCTGGTCACCTCGACGTTGTCAATAACCGAGTCGATCTTGCCCCGGTTGCGCTTCATCGTTTCTTCCACAAGTGTGGCAAACTCCCTCAAGTTGACCACCAGCATTTTGGCTTCTTCAAGGATCGTTTGAACGTTCTGCTTTAATTTCTCATCGGTGAGAAAGTCCCGCACGGCCTCCATTACCTGATCGGCCTTGGCAAGAATGCAGCTGACGTCCCGAGTCGGCTCGCCGTAAATCACGGCTCCCGGTCCGAGCCTTTTCCCGGTGTCGCGCGTTCCGGCGAGCAGATCCACCTGTTTTTCCGAGAGCAACGTCTCGGCGGTAATCACCGCTTGGGCATCCTGATACAACCGGGCCTGCCCGCGGTCGAGTTCGAGTTCCAGTTCGACGTTGGCTCCTTTGGGATCCTCCGGCAGGAGCTGAATTCTCTTGACGGAACCGACCCGGACGCCGTTCAGGGTGACTCGGCTCGAAGTGGAGATACCCGTGACGTTATCGAAGCGAACCCGAATCGTATAGGTCTCCCGGGTCAACGCCTCCAGTGTGCCGCTGACTCGCAGCACGATCCCCACCAGGAGGACCGTCGCAACGATGAGAAAGATTGCCGCTTTGAGTTCGTTTGAGCGTGTTTTTTTCATAGTGTCATAGCTTCCACTTTTGTTCCGGTTCGTCGAATCCGAACAGGTCCTCCAGGTAACCGCCTTTCGAGCGACTCATGGGGATCGGTCCGTCCGCCCAACCGTGAATGAACTGCTGCACGCGGGGATCCTCGCTTTGCTTCACCTGCTCGGGCGTCCCCTCGGCAATGATCGTTCCCTCGTACAACATCGCCATGTGGTCGGCGATTTTGAACGCGCTGGTCATGTCGTGCGAAATGACCACGGAAGTGATGCCGAGCTTCCGGGTCAGGTCCGACACGAGCTGATCGACGACGGCCGCGGTCACCGGATCGAGTCCGCTGGTGGGTTCATCGTAAAAAACCAGTTTCGGGTCCAGGGCGATGGCCCGGGCGAGACCCACGCGCTTCTTCATCCCGCCGGACAGCTCGCTCGGACGCAAGTCCTCGAAGCCCCGAAGCCCCACCAGTTCCAGCTTGATCTTGACGACCTTTTGGATGATGGATTCCGATAAGTTAGAATGCTCGCGAAGAGGAATCGCGACGTTTTCGCCGACGGTCATCGAGTTGAACAGCGCCGCGCCCTGAAACACCATTCCGAACTCCAGCCGAAACCGATCCCAGTCGTCATCATCGAATCCGCATAAATTCTTCTCGCCATAGAAAATGGCCCCGGCGTCCGGTTCCAGCACCCCGATGAGGTGTTTCAATAAGGTGCTTTTGCCGTGGCCGCTGGAACCCATGATGACCGTAATCTTTCCTTCGGGAATCTGCAGGGTAATGCCATTGAGGATTTGGCGCGTGCCGAATCCCTTGCACAATCCCTCGATCTTCATCAGCGGCCGGGGTTCCGACCGTGCCGGATCGTTATCCATGGCCGCCCCCCAGGTTCCACTGATCCTGGAAGAAAAACAGCATGGCGAAGAAGAGATTCGCCGCGATGACCAGGACGATGGTATTGACCACCGAGCGGGTGGTCGCCTTGCCGACCCCCTCGGCCCCGCCGGTGACCATCAGCCCTTCGCGACAGGAAACCAGTACAATAATTGCCGCAAAGAAGATACTCTTGATCAAACCGACCATCAAATCCCGCTGGACGAGGCTGTCGAACGTCGCCGAGACATACGTACCGGCGCTCATCCCCAGGTTGATCCACCCGACGAACAAGCCCCCGGCGATTCCCACACAATTGGCGCACGTGACCAACAGCGGAAACAGGAGCACCATCGCCACCATTCGGGGAACCACCAAGTAGCGAATCGGATTGATCGCCAGAGTTTCCAACGCCATGATTTCTTCGGAAACCCGCATCGTGCCGATCTCGGCCGTATAGGAAGCGCCCACACGCGCCGCGATCACGATCGCGGTCAACAGCGGTCCGATCTCCCGCGTCATCGCTACGCCGACAATCGCCGGCACGAGCGAAACCACCCCCAGCTTCATCAGCTGGTAGGCAGCGTTGAACGCCAGGATCATCCCAACCAGAAAAAGAATCAGGAACAGAATCGGCAGCGACTCCACTCCCGCGAACACCAGATGGTGGATCGTACTGGTATAGCTGGGCCTGCGTTCTCTCTCGAACGGCGCAATCAACGCCCAATACAGGCATTGCAATCCCAACCGCGATAGCGAAAGGATATAGTCCGTCAGAGCCAGCGTCCAGCGGCCCAGAGAAAGGATGGCGTTCAAAGCAGGCTCCTTGCCCCTCAATCGACCAGCCGGCAGCGCGTCCGTTTCCTCCCCGGCGAGAGCGGATCGAATCTCTCCCGCCCGGCGGCGCGCGCTTGCCGGGACAAAAGTACAGGAAATCCGAGTATACCGAGACCTTGCAATGCGCGCAAGGCGTACTTTAAATCGATTTCCGAGTCTCCGCGGTCACGTCTTTTGGCGGAATGAGCCCTGGATCGCCGTTCGCGCAAGTCGTGGCAAAGCCTCTAATCCCGTTTTCCCGGTGCTTCCAAGTCCAGCCAAAGAATGTTCAGGAAAGGTTTGAATCCCAGCCGCTCGTAAAACTTCCGGCCCGCCTCGTTGCCGGGAGCGACGTTGAGTTGCACCACGCTTAGATTTCTTCGCTTGAACCATCGAACGGCCCGCTCGTATAAGGCCTGGCCCACCCCCGCGCCTTGCGTCTGGGGATCGACGCAGATCTCGCACACGAATCCATAGCGCTTGAGCCGAAAAACCGCCGGATTCTCCATCTCGGCGACAATCGTGTAGCCGAGGACTTTCTCATCGCGCGTGGCGACGAAAACCGCGTGCAAATAATTGTCAAGAATGTCCAGCACATACTGCTTGAACTCCGCTTCAGCTTCCCGGTCCAACTCAAAGCGCGGGTCAAACGACTCGTGATAGTCCATCAAGTGCCGCCACAGGCGACAAATCACGTCCAAATCCTCGCGGCTCGCCCGCCGCGTTCGAATCCCGCCGCTCCCAGCCAACGCGATACTCCTTGCAGTGATAGTTTGAGTTTAGGAAAACCAGTGGAATTGTCAACCGGACGAGGGAAAATCGAATCCGCCTAGCGCAGTTCTTCGATCCACTGCCGCTCCAGGTCCGCGAGCGAGCGGCGATAGGCGTCCTGGGCCGCTTGTTCCAGGCTCTGGCCTTGGCCCAAGGCGAGCAGAAGCCGGCTCAGTTTGTATTTTCCGAATCCTTCCGCGAGAAACCGGGTGAAAAGTTCACTCTGAAGGTAAGCCTGTTGCGCTGTTTCAGCGTCCAATTCAACGAACGATTCGGGCAAGCGCGTGATGGGAACGTACCGTCCCTGCTCGATCCAGCGCCGCACTGTGCGTTCCTCCTGCCACGTGACCGAGGCCCCGGGCTCGACGTATTGCGCCAGCCCCTCGTTCAGCCAGGTCGGGATATTATGGCGCGTCAGGTAGAACAGCACGGCGTGGGCGTATTCGTGATAGAGCACGTCGCGCAACGCGTCGCCCCCGCGGCGGATATGATCGACGTGCACGCGAATTTTTCCGTCGTAGAGCCCGGCCGCCCAGTGCGGTCCGATGCCCAAGGCGTCCCGATGCTCGTTGTTGTACACCTTGACCAGCAAGGACTCGGAAGGATAAAAATCGAACAGGCGGCCGATCTCCTTGCGCGCGTCGTGCAGGATGTCGAACACGTCTCCGGCCAGTTCGTACTCTTGCGGGCCGGAAAAGTCGACCCGGAATTTGCCCTGCTTGCGGGAGCGCAGATCGCCGTCCAAGCGGGCTTCCTGCTCGATTTGCCGCCGCTGCTCCAGCAACGACGCGTCGTTCGGTCGCAATTCGAGCGCGCGGTCGAGGGTCTGGAGGGCTTTGCGGTAATCGCCGTCGTCGAAATAGATCTTGGACAGCAATTGACAGGCGACCGCGTTGGTTTGATCGTAGCGAATGGCCTCCAGCAGTTTCACCTTTGCCGTTTCCCCCTTGCCTTGCATCAGCCAGTCCTGGGCCCAGGCCGTGAGCACCTGGGAGTAAACGGTCGCAATCTGCTTGTAGAGTTTGTCCTCGTCCAGTGCATAAGCCAGATGAGAGGCTTCATTACAGGCGCGATCGGCTTCGAGAAACGTCTCGTTTTCACACAAGACGACTCCAAAGTTGCTGTAGGTCACGGCGAGCTGCCGCCTGACGTCATTCTGGCGGGGACCGCCCAGGTTGAGAAGTGCATGAAGGAGATCGATGCCGCTCGAGAAGTCTCCCTGCGTGACGCGCCGAGCGGCGAGCGAGCGTCCGATCTCAATGCGATTGTCGCGAACGACCTCGTTGGTGCTGTCCAGATTGTAGGCTTGGGTGATTTTCTCGTAAGCGGGAACATACTGCTGCTGTTGGCTCAGCGCGATGGCTTCCTGATTGAGTTCAAAAATCCGGTTTTCGCGTTCCGACGATGCCTGTGCTGCCGCGGGAAGGGCCAGTGCCAACAGACTCCAAACGGCTGCCCGGATCGCGATCCGGCGAGGCTTACTCATGGTCATACAGATAATCATCCGGCTGCAGGCCGTATTGCTCCTCGAGAATTTGTTCGATTTGAGCGATTCGGGCGTCAATCAACATTCCTTTGACCTCAATGCGTCGCGCGAAGAACAAACCTCGCAAGTTGAACGGATCGCCTTGCGCCGTCTTCTCCTCAACACGGCGCAAGTAACGCATACGCTGGTCGCTGATCGTCCGATGGGCTTTCAGATAATGCTCGATCGCCAGCGAGTCCCTTTGCATGTCGGCATAGAGACGGGCCAGGGCAATGAAAAGATCGTGTTGCCGGCGCATCCATGAAACCAGCAGATTGACGTCTCGCAACGCCCTTTGACTGGCAAAGTTCATCGCCAACGCCGCCGCCGGGTCGCGCTTGGCTTCGAGGCGGAGCTGTTCCAAGGCATCTTCGAAGCGTTCTTCCATCGGCGGCAGCGGATCGGGCTCCTGCTGCGCTCCCGACATTTCATAATACAGTAGACTGTTCAAGTGCAGCGCCTCGGTCCAATACTTGATGGCCGAGGCTTTCTTGTCCTCGTCCAGCGCGTGAATCCCTTTGGAATAATAGGCCAGGACATATTTCGATTTCGGCACCTGCGTCTTTTCGTATTTCTCGATCAAGGCGTCCGCCTGCTCCGAGGTATAAGGCGCCGGCGGCGTGCCCAACGCGGCGATTGTCGCCGTCGGCTCGGGTCTCGGCATCCGGGTCGGCGTCGGGCTGATCGTCGGCGTCGACGTGGGCACCCGGGTGAAAGTCGGCTTGGGAGTGGGCTTGGAGGTTGGCGAGTGGGTGCTCGTTGGCGCATGTTCCACGCGGGCGATCTTCGCGCGGGGAATCTGAAACCGCCCGAAGGAAGTGACCACGGTGACCGAGTCTTCATTCTCTTCAGCGATTTTCCCCTCATAGATGCGTCCGTCGAGGGTGTGAATCAAGTCCGCTCCGCTTCCCGTTGACCAGACCAGGGCCAGCGCCAAAGCAATGACCAAACGTTGTAAGATTTTCATGAGTTTCTCCACCAGGCACGAAACCTTTGCCGCCTGCACACAGGCGGGCTTTGCTCTATGGAGTGTAGCACGAGGCCCCGGCGGCGACCACTGAAAGTGGAAGGCGGCGAAGAGCGCCCCCCGCTCGGGCCGACCGGGGGCTTACGTCTCGGCGAAAAATCGCTCCCACAGCCGCTGCGCCTGATGGCGCGCGTGGGTCAGAACGCCCGCTTCGTCAATCGTCTGAAACCGGCCGTCGCGTAGTACCCAGCGCCCGTCAATCATCACGTTGTCGATTTGCGGATGGGAAGCCAGGCCGAACAGAAAGTGGCCGACCATGTTGGTTTCATTGACCGATGTCGGAGAATCGTACTTTACGGTAATCAAGTCCGCCGCCGCGCCCGCGGCCAGCTTCCCGACGGGCAGGCCGAAGATTCGCTCGACAATCGCCGGGTTGTTCTTAAAGAGAATCTCCGCCGCCTGCCCCAGGTTGAAAGCCAGGGGGTCCTTCTTCACCGCCTTGTGAGTCAGGGCCAGGACGCCGAATTCATCGAAAAGGCTTTGGCCGTAGCCGTCCGTACCGAGGCCGACCAGGACGCCGCGCTTCAGCATCTGCGGCACGTCGGCGGTGCCCACGGCGTTGTTCATGTTCGAGCGCGGATTGTGCACCAGGACCGTCTGGCTGGTTTGCAGGATGTCCATTTCGTGCTCGTCAATATGCACGCCGTGCGCCGCCACGGTCCATTCGCCGAGCACGCCGGTGTCGTGCAAGCGCTGGACGACGCGTTTCTCATATTTCAACAACGCATCCTGAAGGTCGAAATTGTCCTCGGCGACGTGCAGGTGAAAGCCGACCAGATATTTTTCACACAATTTGCGGGCTCGTTCCAACGTCTGGTTGTTCACGGTGAACGAGGCGTGCAATCCGATCAGTCCGCGCAGGAGAGGATTGTTCTCGGCCCGCCATCGCCGGATGAATCGTTCGTTCTCCTGGAGGGCGGTCCGCGCGACAGCCTTCCCGTCGCGGTCCGAGATTTCATAGCTCAGACAGGCTCGCAGGCCGATTTTGCTGGTTGCGTGAGCGATTCGTTCCAGGCTGCCTTCAACGGCGTTCGGGCTGGCGTGGTGGTCGAACAAGGTTGTCGTGCCGCGGCGAACCGCCTCCATGGCGCCCACCTGAGCGGACACGGAAACGTCTTCGAGATCGAGCGCGCGATCCAAACGCCACCAGAGTTTCTCCAGAATCTCCACGAAATTAGCCGGCGCCGAGCCGGGCATGGCGATTCCCCGCGCCAGGGAACTATACAAATGGGTGTGGGCGTTGATCAGCCCCGGCATGACCACGCAGCCGGCGGCGGAGTGCCGCTCGGCGTCCGGGTATTTCTCGACCAGCGATTCCGTCGGGCCGACCTCGACGATTTCCGAGCCGTCAACGGCGACGGCTCCCGATGCGATGACCGGTTGTTGATCGTCCAGAGTCCAAACCGTTCCGTCGGTGATTAGAAACATGGTTTCGTTCCTTAGTTGGAGTCGACGAACAGATCCACGAACTCAAAACGCTCTACATCCACCAGGCCCATATCGGTCAGTTTCAGCCGGGGAATGACCGGCAGCGCGAGAAAACTCAACACCATCAACGGATCGCGGGGCTTGACCCCCAAGTCGTGCGCCACGGCATCGATGACTTTAGTCCGCTGGCTGACCTCGCCCACCGGCAGTCGCGACATCAAACCGGCTACGGGAAGTTCCAACGACGCTCGAACCTCGCCGTCGCAGGCAATGGCAATGCCGCCGCCCATCTTGTTGATTTGAATGACCGCTCGCATCATGTCCGCGTCGTTGGTTCCGACTGCGATAATGTTGTGGGAGTCGTGGCCGATGGAGGAGGCCATGGCGCCTTGTTTCATCCCGAAGCCCCGAACCAGGCCCCGTCCGATGTTCCCTGAGGCTTTATGCCGCTCGATTACGGCCACTTTGAGTATGTCCCGCTCGGGATCGGACTCGACTTTGCCACCGACAATCTTCGGCTCCAGGATGGCCTCGTTTGTGATAATCTGGTCGGGAATCAAGTCAATCACGCGACAGTGAGCGCTGAGGGCCGGGAGGGTGAATTCGTTGCCTTCCAGCCACTTGATGTTCACCGAGCCCCGAACGTGCGATTTCATTGGCCGCTCCGAGATTTCAAACAGAGGCTCCTGGTTCTTGGCCACCAGTTGCCCGCTTTTGAAAACCATCTTGATGAACAAGTGCTCGAAGTCATCGAAGACCACCAGATCCGCCAGGCGGCCGGGCGCGACCGCACCCAGGTGGTTGAGCTTATAGAATTCCGTGGAATTAATGGTCGCCATGCGCAAGGTCATCACCGGATCGAGTCCCAGGCGCAATGCTTTCTTGATGATGGCGTTCACGTGTCCTTCTTCGACCAGCGTCGTCGGGTGCCGGTCGTCGGAGCAGAAAAAGAACCGGCGGCTGTTAACCGGACTGACCGCTGGAAGAAGTTGCTCCAGGTTGCGCGCGGCGGTGCCCTCCCGCACGGCGATGAACATCCCAAGCCGGATTTTCTCCAGTGCCTCGTCGGCGCTGACGCTTTCATGATCGGAGTGGATGCCGGCAGCGATATAAGCGCAGAGGTCATGGCCTCGCAGTCCGGGCGCGTGGCCGTCCAGGCGCTTGTCGCTGGAGATTTTGAGTTTGTCGAGCACTTCGGGGTCGCGTTGCAGCACGCCCGGGTAGTTCATCATCTCGCCGAGTCCGAGCACCCACTTTTCCTGGAGAAACGGAAACAGGTCGAACGCTCGCAGTTCCGACCCGGCGGTTTCCATATCCGTGGCGGGCACGCACGACGGAAGCATGAAGTAAACGTTCAAGGGATTGTACTTGCTCGATTCGAGCATGTAGCGGATGCCGTCATACCCCAGGACGTTGGCGATTTCGTGGGGATCGGCGATCACGGTCGTCGTGCCCAGCGGCACGACCGCCCGGGCGAACTGGGGAATCTCCACCATCGAAGACTCGATGTGGAT
>Ga0272441_10012716_pt1 | contig 12241 bp, 9 predicted proteins | sample SSMProp6N_FD_193582 | JGI IMG/M metagenome (GOLD analysis project Ga0272441, IMG submission 193582) | Marine sediment archaeal communities from Little Sippewissett salt marsh, Falmouth, MA, United States - SSM-Prop-6N | ecosystem: Environmental > Aquatic > Marine > Wetlands > Sediment ...
CCAGGCAGCCCAGGCCCATGCCAATGATTGCGCGCAACGCGGTTCGTGCAGCCACACCGGCTCAGATGGGGCCACTATTAAAGTGCGTGTCCAGCGTGCCGGATACACAGGGCGTGGATGGGCGGAATGTTGGGCCCAGCGAAAGACACCCCAGGACGCCGTGGACATCTGGATGGACGAAGTTTACGTACAGGACGACGGCAGCGTCGCATACGGCCCCCATCTGCGCACCCTGCTGACCACCTGGCTGACCGAGATCGGTATGGGCGTGGCTGAAACGTCCTGGGGATACTACTTCATCGCCGACTTTGGAAGGCCATAGAAACAAGAAAAAAGGGTAAGCGTATTGCTTACCCTTTCTTACATTAGAAGCTTCTAATCCCATCGGGTGGAGCTAAGACCCGCACCCGTTTTCCGCGTCCAAGCGTCTCCCATCGCTCAGCCGTCTCGTAATCCACCTCAACTAAAATATTGTTGCGTGCCATCCAGGAAGCCCCACCGTCTGCACCACCACAATCCACAATAAGAATGCGCTCCCAATGAGAATGCCCTTCAGGCTGAATATACCAGATTTGGCCAATTGCATCGGCGGATAAAGCCGCCGCGTACCCATCGACCTGCGGCAGATCCATAGGCAGAGACCGGCTTGTGCGGCCGGCTTGTCTGACCCGGATCACCCTTTGCATAACACCTTTACCATACTGAGAAGCCCACCCCTCGGCGAGATGATACTGCTCGATATCTTGAGGGAAACGTGAAAGCTCATAATTAGGTTCACGAGCAAATTCTTGAGAATCTGCGGCCAACCCTGCACCGCTTACAAAAACCGCGAAGGTCAAAGCCAACAAGACAGGCTTCAAGACTTTCCTAAACAAAAACATACAAACTCCTTACAAAAAGATGAGGCGGGGAAATACTACGCCCCCGTCTCTATTTTGTCGCTTTAACAACAACTAAGAACGACGCGTTATTATACACAATTCTGAGCTTTGGCAAATTAAATAATAAAGTTCGTAAAAATTGTCTAATATAGAGATAATAAAAATCTCAGTTGACGCATCACCCAGATTAAGCTATGATTGGTAGCATAACGAGCCAAATGACAGACAAAACACCGGTGGATAAGAAAAACGTGTCACAAAACAAAGAAAAAATATCGGAAGAACTGCTAAAGCTACTGGAAGACGAATTGCTCAACTGGCCCAAGGTGACCAGCAGGCTGATGTTTGGGTACCCAAGCTACCAGGTAGAGGGACGGCTCTTTGCTTTCCTGGCTGATAGAGGCATTGTCCTCACCCAACTCCTCAAATCCGACCGCGAAAAACTAGGAGAACAGCAAGCTGTGAGCGAATTTCAAGCTGGCGAGCGCACCATCGAACATTGGGTCCAGGTAAGCCTCGACAACAAGCGCGAGCTCAACCTTGTCATGCCCTTTTTGCGCAAGAGCTACGATATCGCGCTGACACGCGCGTTGGATAAATAAATCAATTCAGGGAGGCACATCAATGAAACCATGGGGTACCCATACCACGGCCATCCATGCCGGGGAACCACCCGAGGAACGCGATATCGCGACGCCGATCCACATGGCGACCACCTTCCGCTTCACAGGCGCGGAAGAAGCCGCACAGGCCTTTGAAGAAGAGCACCTCCCCATCTACACACGCTGGGGCAATCCGACCACGCGGGTCCTGGAGGAAAAAATCGCAGCGCTCGAACATGGAGAGGACGCACTGGCAGCCGCATCGGGCATGGCCGCGGTCACCACCGCGATCCTCGCTACAGTCCAGGCCGGGGACCACATCGTCGCCACCACCGGGCTCTACAGCGGCACCTACAACTTCGTCATGCACGACCTGCCGCGCTATGGAATCACGACGACACTGGCTGAAGCGACCGACTCGTGCGCTTTCGAAGCTGCACTGCAGCCCAACACCCGCCTGATCTATCTTGAATCACCGGGAAACCCCACGCTCTCCCTGAACGATATCACCGCGATCACCCAAATCGCCAGGGAGCACGGTATCCTTGCCATCATGGATAACACCTTTGCAACCCCCTACAACCAGCGCCCGCTCGACCTGGGCGTTGATGCAGTGGTGCACTCAGCGACAAAATTCCTAGGTGGCCATGGGGACGCCATTGCGGGCTTGCTCATCGGCAGCCAAACCTTCATCCAGGAAGCCAAGAGACCACTGCGCCAGTTAGGCGGATGCATCAGCCCCTTCAACGCCTGGCTGATCGCGCGCGGGCTCCAGACCTTCCCCCTGCGCATGGAACGCCACAATGCCAATGCACTGCACGTGGCCGCATGGTTGGCGGATCATCCGGCGGTTGCCTGGGTACGTTATCCTTGGGATCCACATCACCCGCAGCACGCACTGGCACAAGAGCAAATGCCCGGCGGTGGCGGAGGTGTAGTCGTCTTCGAGCTCAAAGGCGGCCTGCAAGCTGGCGCCTGGCTGCTCAACCACGTGCAGCTCTGCGCCTGCACAGTCAGCCTCGGCGACACCCACACCCTCATCACCCACCCCGCCAGCACCACCCACCACAGCGTGCCTCGTGAAGCGCGCCTTGCCTCCGGGATCACCGACGGGCTGGTCCGTTTAGCCGTCGGGCTGGAGGATCTGGAGGATATCCTCATGGACCTCGAACAAGCACTCCCCACACCGTAAATTTCATGAGACATTAGCGCAATCTTAACCTTCCATTAATATAAGTATGATAGACTTAGTAACGTGTCAAAGGTGAAAAATCGCCACAAAGCAGTCGTTTTACAGCAGGTCTGATCCTGACAGCAGGAGGTCAGGTAAACATGTCCAGCGTTTTATTGCTCAATGCGAGTTATGAACCCCTTGCCGTGGTCACGGGGAGGCGCGCCCTCTCCCTGATGCTGAGAGGCCGGGTGGATGCTGCCTGCGAAGAATCCCTGGAGATGCATGGGGTCACCCGCACGCTGCAAATCCCCACTGTGCTCCGCCTGCGCTACTACGTCAATGTTCCACAGCGTAATGTACACTGGAGCCGCCATGCTGTGCTGCGCCGCGACAATTACACCTGTGCTTATTGCGGTGCAAGGGCCGGAGATATCCAACGGGGTAAACCCCTGACGCAGCAGGACTTCACCGTCGATCACATCCTCCCCGTAAGCCGTGGAGGGAAAAACACCTGGGTGAACACTGTCTGTGCCTGCAGAGCCTGCAACCAACACAAAGCCGATCGCCTTCTCCATGAGATCAACATGAAGTTGCGATGGGAGCCCAAGACGCCGCGGACAAACTATCTCGTCCTTTCAGGCGATGTGCCGGCGGCCTGGAAAACTTATCTCAAAGTGGACCGGGGCAAATAAAGAGATAAAAAACAGGCTCCTGCGATCAAGCAGGAGCCTGCGTAATTTTTGAAAGGAATTCGCGCGGTTAGCCCTGTTGCAGATCCAAACGCATCTCAATGCGCTGGAAGGAGACCACAAAGCCAAATTCCTGAAAAACCGGCCAATAAGGATCTGCAGCGGGCAAATTCTCGAACTTAGTGTCATGGCGCGGGTAGCGCGAATAAAGCGCGTGCAGCAACGCGCGCGCGACCGCCTCCAGATCCCCTTCCTCCGGCTGCAGGACCAGGCGGCCAAATTGGAAGAGATTGTGTTGAAAAAGCAGCCAGCCCCACCCACCCGACTTTAACCTGACCTCCACCCCTACCATGCGCCCGGCATTGCGCAAGGAAAAAGACTCATCCAGCCAGGAAGGTTGGCTCCGTCGCCGTTCCAGAAATGCCATAGCATCCTCGGACTCTAAAAACTGCGCCTCATAAGGAGGTACCGAAAAGGTAACAGGACCGGGTGGACGCCGCAGCACCAGCAATTCCCGCGTCTCTTCAAAACCCAATTTCGTAAAGAGGTGATGGGCGGGGACATTATTTTTAATAACTTCTAAAATCGTGTGAGAAACATGCAGGGCCTGGGATTGCGCAATCAGATACTCCATGAGCTGCTGTCCCACGCCATAGCCACGGCTGGCCGGCAGCAGCCCCAAACGGGTTGTCCAGGTATGACCAGGGCGAACCCCCAACATAGCCAGTCCCAGCATCTGATCATCATCCAAAGCAACAGCCGAAGCGTCCAGGTTCACATCATAATTAGCGACATACTCACGCAGCCGGTCGACACTCATAGGCATGGGAACAATATAATCAATACGGGTTTGGTTATAAGCAGCCGTCAGTTCCGCAAAAGTAAATTGGCTAGCGGGGACAAGGTCGATCTTATGTCCTTGGGAACGTGAGAAAGGCAGTGAAGCAGGCTCTATAAAAGACACGTAGGCAAAGCCCTCTATACAGGCTCTTTAAGAAAAGTAGCAACTTTTGCCTGGAAATCCCAGACATTGATCGGCTTGGAGATATAACTGGTGAACCCGTATGCCTCCGTCATATCCCGAGCCGTATCAGGAGGCCAGGCCGTCACCGCCACCAGAGGCACAGATTCCAGGGCAGGCGTGCTCCTGATCAAGCCGGCCACGGTCTGCCCGTCCAGGTCAGGCAGTCCCATATCCAACAAAATCAGATCGGGGGTCTGATCGGACGCCATTTGCAAACCCTCCGCTGCATCTTCTGCATGGAGCAAAGCATAACGTTTTTTCAACACCTGTCGAATAAGCCTGGCATCGTAAGGATTATCCTCGATGATCAAAATAGTCTTCATAGCGCCCCCCAATACTTAACAAAAAATCTCTCTCAGTTTTCCGAAGGGGGAACATACTCCCCCACCTTAGCCAGCAAATCCGCTGCGCGCACGGGCTTGGAGAGGTAATCATCGCAGCCGGCAGCCAGGAAACGCTCGCGATCCCCGACCATGGCCGAAGCAGTCAAGGCCACCACAGGAATTGCTTTTAAGTCAGGATTAGCTTTCAAGCGTCCAACGACCTCGATGCCATCCATCCCGGGCAAGCTGATATCCAGAAGCACAAGAGCGGGGTGAAGGTCCTCCACCATCTGCAGTCCCTTCTTCCCATCCTCGGCCTCCTCGATAGGATACCCCTTGGCGCTCAAAATCTTGCGCACAATGCGCCGATTATGATAATTATCCTCAATATACAAGACCACACGATCACTCATAAGTTATTCTCCGACGTTGAGCTACCAGATAAAACTACGCAGATAATAAATTCTCTACGTGTGCCAAAAGGCTGCTGCGATCTAGAGAAGATCGCGACCAGATAGACTCCACCTGTGCAGCCAATTGTGCACGTGTGTCACCATCCAATTCCTTCTCCGCAATCACAATCGCGGGGACCTTCCGGGTTTCCTTGCCAGCACGCAGCGCCTGTAATAAATGCGCATCATCAGTATCCGGCAGCGCTGAACCCAAGACAAAAAGATCAGGAGGTACATGTGCAACAGCAGCTAACGCCTCCTCTCCGGAATGCGTCTCAATCACTTCAAAACGCGGACGCGACTCAAAAAGACGGCGCAGCAATCGCGCTTCCCAGGCATTCCCTTCCACAAGCAAAATTTGCGCCTTGTTGAGCTGTCCAAATGTCTCCAAAGGTTCATCGACATCCACGTGCATCCCCCGTGCAGCCACAAGGTGCTTCAACTCCTCAGCCGTCCCTTCCAGGAGCTCCGAAACGTGCTCGGCCAGTTGCCGGGTGCTGAAATTGCCCTTCTGCCAGACAGAATCCGTATAACGGTTCAGGTAATCCTGCTCAGTTGGTGTCAAAGCCTTTGCAGAAATCACAACCACTGGGATATCGCAGGTTCGGGCATCCACCTTGAGCTCCGAAAGGACCTCAAAGCCATCCATCCCCGGCATCGTTAGATCGAGCATCACCATATCCGGTCGCCTCTGCCGCACCAGGTCCAGGCCGTCCTCACCATTATATGCCTCAAAGACGCGATAATGCTTGTAGCTCTGCAGCAAGCGCCGGATAAGACGGCTGTCACTGGGATTATCATCGATGACCACAATCGTAGTAATCTGCTCGTCAAGCTGCTCAAGCGCAGCGGCCACGCCCTCAATACGCCGGTGTTCAAGATCCTGAGCAGGCGTATCCAAGCTGAGGAAATAGCGATCCTCCAACGCATGTTTCTCCGCGCTGAATGTATGGCCGGAGCAGTTCACAATGATGCGTTCATCAGGTTGAATTGCTTCTTGTTCCACCAGCTTCAACAAACCGGCAAACGCCACACTGGAGGCCGGCTCCATGGAAAGCCCCTCCAGGCGTGCCACCCGGCGCATCGCGCGGAAAGCCTGGCCATCACTGACGGAGACCATCGCGCCGCCGTAAGTATCAGCATACTGCTTAAGCATAGTATAAGCCTTGCCGGGCGTGCCTGTCGCCAGGATCGTGATCAAGCTGTCAGGCTGAACAGGCTCTGCCTCATCCAGCCCCTGCTCCCAGGCTCTGACCATGGGAGCGCAGCCTTCCGTTTGCACCACAGCCAACTTGGGCACACGGTCAATCACACCGGCATGATACAGCTCGAGGAAACCTTTCATCACACCGAGCGGGCCAATCCCCCCGGAGACAGCCTGGATATACCAGTCAGGGGCCTGCCAGCCCAATTGCTCCACGACCTCAAAAGCAATTGTCTTCATGCTCTCTTTGCAAGGAACGGCTTTAGCACCGCGTTCCAGCGGCAAGTTATGTCGTGACGCAAACTCGGCGGCAACAGCTTTGGCTTGATCATAAGTGCCGGTAATTTTCACAACTTCCGCACCGTAAAGCGCCAACTCACGCATCTTCTCAACGGGGACGCTGCTAGTCAAAAAGACCCAGAGCTTGATCCCCACCCGTGCGCAGTAAGCCGCGTAAGCAGCCGCAGCATTCCCGGTCGAAGCCATCACAACTTCTTTGATGCCCTGAGCACGCAGCGCGCTCACCGCCACTGAAGCTTGACGGTCTTTGAAGGAGCCCGTGGGCTGCTGGCGCTCATCTTTGATCCAGAGCTCCGGACATCCCAACTCCCGCGCTAGCCCCTCCGCGTGTGTCAAAGGCGTCCACCCTTCTCCCAAGGAGAGCGGTTGGAAAGCTTCCGAAAAAGGAAACAGCTCGCTGTAACGCCACAACGTCGTAGACCGCGCTTTTACAATCTGGGGCCAGTCAGGAGGCAAGGATGCGCAATCATACACCGCATCCATCCAGGGACTCCCACAGACTTCACATTTTGCGATAAAAGGATCGGCCTCCATTTGATGGCCGCAATCCAGACAGCGAACTGCCGTGAAAAGTGATCTCATAGTTCAGCCTCGCTTACCATGTGCGCTTCTGTTTTTAACGTGTCTGCAGAGGGAGCCAAAAGAGGCGCAGCAACCGACATGACCTCATAAGCACGAATAGGAGCGCTAAAACCATGCCCGTAAAGTGGAATGATTTCCTTGACCTCGATTAAAGAGTTTACATCTTCATACGTGCGGGTATCGATCAAAATCTGACCCGGGCCGGCATGTTCCTGAATCCGTTTGGCCATGTTGGGAATATTGCCGATCACCGTGTAATCCATAAACTGGTCCGACCCTACATTCCCTACCACAGCTTCTCCGGTGCAGACGCCGATACCAAGACCTAACTCACTGATAAGTGCGATCTCCTTCTGAAGTTCTGCAAAACAGTGCTGCATCTCCCAGGCCGTCCGGACCGCCTGTTCGCTGCTTTCGGACACAGTCAGGGGAACCCCATAGATCGCCATTATAGCGTCACCAAGATATTTGTCCAGTGTCCCATTATGCTCAAAAACCACAGGTGTCAGGCAGTTAAAAATCTGATTCAAGACCTGAATCACCTGACGAGCTTCACGCTGTTCCGAAAAATGTGTAAAGCCTCGTATATCTGCAAAGAGCACACTCACAGTACAGCTTTCACCACCCAGCTTCAGATTTTGCTCCGGATTGCGCAGAATTTCTTGGGCAATTTCCCTGGAGACATAATGCATCAGCACATGCTCGAGCAGTGAGTTCTTGGACTGCAGCTCATCATGGAGCTGCTTGATCCGCAGCAGGGATCGCACCCGCGCCAGGAGCTCCACAGTGTGAAAAGGCTTGACCAAAAAATCATCAGCACCGGCCTCGAGCCCTTTAACTTTGTCCTCCAGATCGCGCAGCGCTGTCAGCATCAGGATGGGAATAGCCCGGTTCTGCGGATTGCTCCGCAGAATCCGGGCGACTTCGAATCCATCCATACCAGGCATCATCACATCCAACAAGATCAAATCCGGGGGCGTCTGCTCGACGGTCTTGAGAGCCTGCATGCCATCATAAGCAACCAGAATCTCATAGCCCTGCTTGGACAGCAGCGTATGGACCAGCTTGACATTACGCTCGCTGTCGTCAACCACCAGGACCCTGGGAATGCCGTTTCCAGAAAGCACGTGCTCTTGCCCCCTCTAAGATCCCTTTACTCCGCTATGGGCAGCCAGACGATAAAAGCGCTGCCCTTACCGGGCTTGCTCTTCACTTCAATGCGCCCGCCGTGCAATTGAACCAACTGTTTCGTGATCGCCAAACCCAGGCCGGTGCCCTGCGCCTGTCGTTTGCTAGAGCCATCAACCTGCTGGAACTTTTCAAAAATGCGGTCGAGATCCTTTTTATCAATGCCGATGCCGGTATCCTTAACCTCAACACAGGTCCAGTGGCTGCCCTGACGATAGGCATGAATCTGGACATGACCTTTTTCAGTAAACTTTTCAGCGTTTGAAACCAGATTAATGAGCACCTGGCTGAGGCGAATGCGATCACCGCGGATCGTGGGCAAGTTCTCATCAATGGCAACTTTAAACGCGACATCCGGCTTCTTGTGGAAAAGCCCCATCGTAGCAGCTTTCACCTCTTCAAGAAGCAGAGCTAGGTCCAGCTCCTCAGACTTCAGCGTCATGCGCCCGGCCTCGATCTTGGCCAAGTCCAGAATATCGTTGATCATCGCCAGCAAGTGCTGCCCGTTCTCGTGGATGGCCTTGACATCCTCCATCGTCTCCTCATCGACCTCGCCATCGATCCCCATCATCATCACCTCGGAGTAACCCAGGATCGAGTTGAGCGGGGTCCGCAGCTCATGGCTCATATTGGCCAGGAACTCACTCTTGAGACGATCGACCTCGCGCAGCCGCTCAGCCGTTCTCTGAATCTCATTGAAGTACTGCGCATTCTGGAACGCCGTCGCAATCTGCCCAGCTAGAGTACTAAACACATCCAAATACGACTCCGTAAAATAATGTACTGCATCATGTTGAACGTCGAAGACACCCAACACCTTATCACCCACTACAATCGGAACCGCTACCTCCGATTGCGTGTCCGGCAGCAGCGGGTTCGGCAGGAAGTTCGGATCATCTCGCACATCATCCACCACAACGACCTCTTTCGAGCGCGCCGCCTGGGCCACCAGGCTCTTCTCGCGATCCAGCGGGATGCTGTGCCCTTGCTCTAACATGACCCGCCCTGGTTCGCCGTACCCGGCCTGTAGGCTCAACATATCATCAGTAAGTGTGTACACATGTACGTAGTAGAGTCCAAACTGTTCCTTGATCAACGGGATCACCACGTTCAGCAGTTCATCCGGGTCCAGAATCGTGTTCACCTGCGTCGAAATCTCGGATGCCGTGCTCAATTGCGTCGAAAAGCGCTTGAGCTCGGTGATATCGGCAGCCACACCTAGTACCCGGTCTGCTTTCCCATCAGGCCCGTACAGCGGCAGCTTCACCACCTGGAACCAGTGCAAATTGCCCTTGGCATCTGTGAGCTGCTCCTCAGGAATCACTACTTCCTCTTCGGTCTCCAGCACCTTGCGATCCTGCGACTGTAAGTAGGCTACCTGCTCCGGCGTCGCGCTGAACTCCGCATCCGTCTTCCCAACCATCTCCTCCGGTGTGACCCCGTAGAGATTCGCAAACGCCTCATTCGTCAGAACATACCGGGACTCCTGATCTTTTACAAAAACCAGGTTCGGGTCTGCATCAACAACTTGCCGCAGGAAGGCCTGTTGCTCCTGAATCGCCTTCTCCGCCTCTTTCCGCTCCGTGATATCGCGCACCATAATCACCAGGTGTGTTGGTGCATCGTCTTCATCCTTGATAGCAAACACCGTCGCGTTGGCATCGAAAATCGAGCCGTCATTGCGCCGCTGCTGTGCATCACCGCTCCAGCCTTCCGTAAGCGCTTGTGAAAGGACCTCCGGCAGCCGCGGCAGCTCCGTCTCGGCCCAAAAGTCAGCACCGTCTCGCCCCACCATCTCCTGGCTCTCAAGATCACACCCAAACAGCACGTACGCCGCCGGGTTCGCATACGTCAGCACTGCCGTTCCAGGATCAGCCATCAAAATCCCATCTGCCGCGACTTCTGCCAATGTCTGGAAGGTCCGGACTCGTTCCTCTGCAGCTTTCTGCGCCTCAAAAATCTGCGCGTTCTGGAATGCCGTCGCAATCTGCGCCGCCAGCGTCTGGAACACATCCAGGTCCGCTTCGGTGAAGTAGTGCGCCTTGTCATGCTGCACATCGAAGACCCCCAGCACCTTCCCACCTGCAATCGAGGGCACCGCCACCTCCGTCCTTGTGTCCGGCAGCAGCGGGTTCGGCAGGAAGTTCGGGTCCTCCCGCACATCGTCCACCACCACAACCTCTTGCGAGCGCGCTGCCTGGGCCACCAGGCTCTGCTCGCGATCCAGCGGGATACTGTGCCCCTCCGCCAGCATGACACGCCCTGCTTCGCCGTACCCGGCCCGTAGGCTCAGCACAGCATCCTCCAGCGTGTAGACGTGCACGTAATAAAGCCCAAACTGTTCCTTAATCAGCGGGATCACCGTGTTCAGCAGCTCATCCGGGTCCAGAATCGTGTTCACCTGCGTCGAAATCTCGGATGCCGCGCTGAGCTGTGTCGTAAATCTCTCCCGCTCTAACTCCGCCTCTTTCCGCTCCGTGATGTCCCGGGCAAAGGAAAAGTACACATCCTCATCACCGACCTTTACATAACTCACCATGACATCCACAGGGAAAACCTTGCCGTCTTTCATACGATGCTGACTCTCAATGTTTATAAAGCCACTCTGCTTCACCTGCGCCTTAAGCCCTTCCCAACCCTCACGTGGGAAGTTAGGATCAACATCAAAGACTGTTAAGTCGAGCAGTTCCTCACGTGTATAGCCCAAAGTCTTGCAAGTAGTCTCATTTACATCTGTAAATCGGCCTGACCCATCAAACCAGAAGAAGGAATCCATCGCCTGATCAACCGAGGCCCGAGTGCGTTTCAACACGACCTCTGTAGCCTTCCGCACCGTGATATCGCGGACAAGTGTCAGAACCTCCTTGGTGCCACTGAGAACCATCCGCGCCTCATAACTATGCAGTTCCTTGCCAACTGGAGCCTGGTACTCGTAAATAAGTGGTTCGCCAGTCTCGAGCACTTTGGTCAAATTCGTCATCGTGGTCTGTGCTAGTTCAGGCGGCAAGACATCAAAGACAGATTTCCCTAAGAATACCTCAGGCGGCATCAGCAATTCAGCGCCTGCCGCCGCCTTGAAATCTTGGAAAACACCATCCTTATTGAAACGGAACATCATATCTGGGATCGCATCCAGCAGTGATTGCGTCTGTACTGCGCTTTCACGAGCAGATGCCTCGGCCTTCTGTTGCTCTGTAAAGAGCTGCGCATTCTGGAACGCCGTCGCAATCTGTCCGGACAGCGTCTGGAACACATCCAAATCTGCCTCGGTGAAATAGTGATCCTTATCATGCTGCACATCGAAGACACCCAGTACCTTCCCGCCTGCGATCGAGGGCACGGCCACCTCCGTCCTCGTGTCCGGCAGCAGCGGGTTCGGCAGGAAGTTCGGGTCCTCACGCACATCGTCTACCACCACCACCTCTTGCGAGCGTGCCGCCTGGGCCACTAGGCTCTTTTCGCGATCCAGCGGGATGCTGTGTCCTTCCGCCAGCATGATCCGCCCTGGTTCGCCGTACCCGGCCCGCAGGCTCAGCACATCGTCATTCAACGTATACACATGCACGTAGTAGAGCCCAAACTGTTCCTTGATCAGCGGGATCACCACGTTCAGCAGTTCATCCGGGTCCAGAATCGTATTCACCTGCGTCGAAATCTCAGATGCCGTGCTCAATTGCGTCGAAAAGCGCTTGAGCTCGGTGATATCGCCGGCCACACCTAGTACCCGATCTGCTTTCCCATCAGACCCGTACAGCGGCAGCTTCACCACCTGGAACCAGTGCAAATTGCCCTTGGCATCTGTGAGCTGCTCCTCAGGAATCA
>Ga0272441_10012717_pt1 | contig 12240 bp, 9 predicted proteins | sample SSMProp6N_FD_193582 | JGI IMG/M metagenome (GOLD analysis project Ga0272441, IMG submission 193582) | Marine sediment archaeal communities from Little Sippewissett salt marsh, Falmouth, MA, United States - SSM-Prop-6N | ecosystem: Environmental > Aquatic > Marine > Wetlands > Sediment ...
TATTGTTTCATAGAAGGAGCGTGTTTGATCAGAGGGTATGATGATCTTTTCGATTGCCAGCGATATCTCATCCCACGAATCCAGATCCGCTGATGAATAGACTTCGAATGTGAAACCGAGCTTCTGGCACATATTTTCCACACTTGGAGTACCCCAGGGATCCCTGTCTTTGATGATTGCAATTTTAACATCGTCATTAGCGCTGCGTTTCATGTCCTCCACGGACATTTCACCGTTACCGTAATCGACACAGTTTTCCAGCATTTTTGCCTGCCCCGGATTATCACTTTTTTCAAGGGGAAGGACTGTTGCAAGGACAGCACCCATTTTCCATGGAATGCAGGTCAACACCGGTTCGTCGTTATCTTTATCTTTGATGACATTCCAGACGAATTTAGAGAAACCGGTCAGGTAGCCGTAAGAAGTGTAACCCCATCCGTCTATATCTTCGGTTGTAATTTTATTCGGACTTTTAAGAATCCAAAAAGTTCGATAGCTTCTTTCTCCCGGGGAATCGAAGAAGAGGTATTCTCTCCAGAACATTCCACTCGGTCCGATGGATGGACCTTCACTTTCGAGTTTTGGATGGACGATATACCAGTAATAAATTTCAGGATCCAGTTCCACCTGAACTTTCTCACCATCTCGCATTGTCCAATATTTTGTAGTTGAATAATAATCATCATCCTCACCGGGTGTGCCATAATCCACGATTTCGACATAATCGAGTTCTTCGTCGATTTCATAAAGCGACTGAACGTTCTGAACATATGCCTCCTGATCGGAAAAGAGCTGTTTCATGAACCAGGCTTGTGAATGAGCTATAGTAAATATCAATTCGTCGATATAAATTTCACCTTCATGTTCCATAATCAATTCAGCCCAACGATCCTGCTTAGTTTCAATCCTTTTGAACAGATCTGCAAGATCGTGCCTGAGCCATGCGGGAGCGATATCGACAGCCTGTTTGCCCTTTTCAGTCAAACCTTCTTCGGGTATTTCAGCAATGATATATTTTCCCGGAGATCCTCCATTCTGATAAAATGGGAAATGCCCAGTTTTTATCTCAGATACGAATCCCTGAATATAATCTGCAGGTTCGAAACCCACACAGCTAACTTTTTCAGCTTTTTCAGTGAGTCTATCCTGAGTTAAGACATAACCGGAATCGTTGAATTCATGCTCCCCTGCAATCGCAATGCCAAAGGATAAGAACAGTGAAAATAATACAATCTCGAATATAGATTTTTTCATGATGCACCTCTTTAAGAAAAAAAGCATTTGAACACATTAATTTCTTTACGAATTTTTTTTTATATATTACTCCCAATATCATGCATGATCAAGGATTTATATTTTTATAATTCATTTCAATTTACTGTCAATAATTATTATAGATAAGAGAACTTGCTCAAATATCTGCACAGTGTTTATAATAAACGTGAATATTTTAAGGATTTTTAAAATTGAAAGTATTAATCGACACAAGAAGCCTTCAGGGAGCTTATCATTTTGGAAGGCTTGGAAAACTTGCGGATGATGATAAGTATAAAGAAGCAAAATATTCAGAAGGAAAACGGTTAAAGACTTTTATAAGCATCATCCAAAAAGAGACGGGCTTCTCCCCTACTCCAACCAAAGGTGATGCAAAAGAATTGCAACTGCCTCTTTTGAAAGAATACAATACCCTTTTAATCCTGACCAGATTATTCTTTCTATCCCTGAGTGAATTGACCGATATCAAGGAATTTGTCAGAGGAGGAGGTAACCTGCTTTTGATGTCAAATCATCCACCCTTCAACGAATTCGACAATCCCCTTGCGGAAACTTTCGGTTTTACATTCGAATCCCCGACATATCCCTGGCACCGGGGGGGTTATGGTTTAACATGCATCATGGGTGATAATTTAAATGCACACGAAATTACACGGAACCTTGAACATGGTATAATTTTCAACAATTCATGCAGGATCAGGATATTAAAAGATCATGGATACAAAGTTTTAGCGACCCTTCCCGAGGAACCTGGACCGAATAATATATTTGCATTAGAGCTCGACATGAAATTCGGAGAAAATTCAGGTAGGGTTATAGGTGTTGCAGATTCTGGTTTTGCAGGAAACGATGAGACCAAAAGTCCGGGTCCAGGTCAGATCGGAAAAGGTGACAATCAAAAGTTCATCAGGAACATATTTTCATGGTTGAGGAAATAACATGAAGACAAAATTGTCAGGAATCTTTTTAATATTAATACTCTTGAATTCCGCATGTCTTTTTCAAAATACAAGAGAGCTTCAACCTTTCGAGGATAATGGATTTTTCGGTTATAAGGACGAGAATGGAACTATTATCATCCAGCCTGAATATATTATTGCTCTTGAATTCACTGAAGGCGGAATAGCGCCTGTTGCGGATAATGATGGCTGGGTTTATATAAACAGGAAAGGTGAAAGGATAATCAGACCTTACATCGTGGACAATGGTCCCGATTATTTTTCCGAAGGGCTAGCTAGATTTGTTGAAGAGAACAAATTTGGATTTTTCGATTTCAAATGTAAAGTAAGGATAAAAGCACAATTTGATTATGCCTCACCTTTTTCCGAAGGCTTTTCGGCAGTTTGCAAAGGCTGCACTCAAAAAAAAGATGGCGAGTACTCAATCCATTCGGGGGGAAAATGGGGCTACATCAACAAAAGGGGAAAATTTCTAACCGGTTTTGAATTCGATACCGCCGGACCTTTCGATAAAGGAAAGGCAACTGTCAGCAGGAATGGAAAGGAATTTTTAATTGATTATCAAGGGAATGAAATTGATTAACATATAGAGAAAACATTCTCCACTACTTTTAATTGTTGTAGTCCAAATTATTACATTAAATTTTTTAAGAATTCAAACCTCAAATAGAAATTGCAAAACCTCTCTTTACGATTTTTTTGCCTGAGAATTATAGCAATTGCATTAAAGAATTTCCGTTATTTTGAAATTATGGATTATTGATTATGAATAAGTTCTATAATTCATCATAAGGTCGAGTGCCACTCGTCCCACGATAAATAAGGATATTATTTTTGGCAATCATGAGAGTCATGACAAAGTATCAGGCAAAGACTGTCAAAAACTGCCATTAACTGCCATAAAAGTGTTAAATACTTAACAAGATTCTGGCGTATTGTCGTTTTTTTCGCCGGTATTTTGGGGTGAATCAAGAGTTTCATCATGCTCCGATGATTCTGTACAATCTTTAACAAAATCTTGCAATTCCTCGTCAGGCATGGTTCTGAGATGATCTTCAAGTTTGCGGAGGAGGTTATTCAAGTCGTTTTTCTCTGTGCCAGGTGAAATCAATTTGGCAGTTCTTGCCCAATCGATGATTTTGCTTTCGAGTTCTGACAGATGTTTGGACGCGGTGATGATATGAGTAACCGGTTTTGTTGATTGAGCGAGTTCTTTTATTTTTGACCAAATCAAGGTTCTTCTTCTGTAGGAATCGAAAATGAAGTCGTCCAGGATTTCGGGAGAAAACTCTCTTTTGAGGTGTTTGCGGCACCATGCGAGATCCCGAAAGACAGTTCTTTCCGAAACATTCATCATACTGGTAATTTCTACGATTCTGCGTCCTTCGCAACGAAGGTTATAAATCGATATGCGTCTTTCGTTCAGATAATCTTTTTTACCTTTATTGGCGTGTTGTATTTGATTTGTTGTAGTATCAGACATTAAATTTCTCCCGAAATCGGCTGTTTAATAATAAAATAAGGCAATTTCAGGGGAAATCAAGACGGGGTAGGGGATTATTTTTAAAAAAAACAGGCAAGACATAGTCTTGCCCAGAAAATTATAGAAGTGCAACCTTATCTGGCTGCTCTGGTCCTATCGATTAGCGTCCAATCAATCGGTTTGTCAAAAGAAATGTTACAGCTTTTGAAGGACCGTGTATCTTTGTCGAACCATACATATCAACATCGATCAACCAGTAATAATAAACTTTGCCCGATTCAACATTCGTATCAACGTATTCATAAGTCTGACCGGAATAAGTATTTCCTGTAGCGGGAATAATAATATCATTAACGAGAGAATAGCCACTTTCTGCTTGTTCACTTTTAACAATGTAAAATCCAAGGGTATCAATTTCAGTTCCAGTTTTCCAGTTTATCATTACAGCATCTTTAACAGGTTTTGCTTTGAACCATTCGAGAGTAATTTCATTTGAATCGTCACATTCTTCGATTAAGATTGCCATCTCATCGGTCAAAACAGCGTCATTGCACGAGAACAAGTATGCGAGAGTTCCGCCATCGCTTTCGATCCCGATTGTTGCGCTTGCACCATAGTTATAGCTGGAATATCCGAAATTAGTATCCATGTACTGGAATTTAATATTGTTAGAACCTTCATAGATAATGACCTCGAAAGTACCCGGAGTGCCCGAATACAGACCAAACCTATAAACATCGTGCCATTCGACGACAAGGTATCTTTCGGGTGAAGTTCCGAAAGTTTGATAATAGACTTCGCCACTTCCTGCATCAGGGTCCAGATCGTCCCAGTACAGTGCGATCAGGTTATTGGGTTCCAATATATCAGGTATGCACTGATTTTCCCAATCATTGACAGGTGTACCAAATTTGATGTACCCATTTGAACTCACACCAACCTGGGAATATGACGAGCCATAATATGAAAAGTTAAAGCCTATGTCAATGACTTTTATGTCCTCGGTATCCAAACCTAAAGGAGTACCGCCAGTAGCATCGATCCAATCATATTCCGCATCATTACTCATGCAGCAATAAGAAACATCCGTTACGCTACCGTTAACAACTTCAGAATCTCCAGAATAAGCGGCTCCGGAAACGTCGATCGTAATAGAACATTGCCCGAGTGCTTGAGGAGACCAGTAACCACCATAAAATCCATTACCAATATAATTCAAGGTAATTTGAGAATCCCCGGTACTGAATGAAGCCGTTACATTCAAACCAGTAACATAATCACCACAACCATTGATTATTTTAGCTTTCACGTTTACAGAGCTGTTTTTATAAACGACAAAGTTTTCCGGAGGATAAACTTCCTTAATCATAAGGATATCTTCAGGGCAATTGAGTTCAATTGGCATGTGGGGGCATCCTAAAAGATTTAACTCGAAATAAACCCACCTGTAAGCACCATTCGAACCGGCATTTCCAATAAGAGATTCCTTTGAATCAGCAAGGGAATGACCAATGTTCATTATATCCTTCTGAAATACGGACTTCATAATTTCCATATCGAATATATTCGATGTACCATTTGTAGAACCGGGTGAGTACCATCCGTACCTTGAATTTCCGATATATGCTGCGAATCCAGGGGCATGTTTTGCGGTGAAATATTCACCGATACAATCGGAGCTGTTATATGAAGTACTGCTCGTATTTCTGTTATCGAATGATCCGCAATAACAACCCTGAGTATAAGCCCAAAGGTAGATAGTATTGTTCAGGGAAGCAGTATCACCAGTATTCATCCCCATATTGTTTGTAACATTGGCATGACCCATATGATTTACAATTGAATGAGTATTGCTGTTAATAGCGTTAATAACAGCAGATTTACTGTATGTACCATCTCTTTCGTAAAGAGTAGTTTTGGGCATTTCGTTCATATATTCGTAAACAGCATCTTTATAATCACCACCCCATGTAGGGAGACTATCGAGTTTCTGACCGATGAGAAGAGCTTTATATGGAGCAGCATCATTTTCGTAATTTATGATCTTATTTATGTGGTTAATTGCTTCGGTTGCTGTTTGAGCACAAATCCTTCCGACATAGACATCGTAAAGCATATCGACATCCCCGCCGCTTTCACCATCACCTGTCTCACCGTAAATTCCATCGCCATCATAATCGAAATCCCCGTCAAGGCAACCAAAATAAAGATCTGAGGCTATATCGTTATCCGAATAACTTCCCACATATCCGTATAGTCCCCTGTGAGGGACAACAGCGTTCTGGTCATCGTTAGCTCCATCCGCATCACCACCCAGGACAATATATTCAGTCTCCCATGCAGTATATGCATCTTTTATAAAATTTCTAATCTTTGCAGGATTGTCTTCACCTGAATAATTGGCGTAAATATTTTCAACTGTTTCAATATATGTTGTAAGACCATATTGAGTATTTTTCCAATCTGTCAGTGTTTGAAAAGAAGTGTAAAGGTTTTCATTTGTAATAACGACATATTGATATGTTTGTGTATCGTCCAGCGGCTGACTTTTGTCCCCCAAGGGAACATTATTTTGATAATAAATTATATGTTCTGGATTATGCACAAAATCTTTTATAATTTGATTATCATTGAAAGTGTTTCTATATGACACAATTGATTGAGGTGGTTCAACATCAACGGTTTCGATATTTACTGTGAAGTCGGTATAATACATAAGTTTTCCGCTTGAAGGCTTGTACTGCAAGGGGAAAAGGTTGACCACGAAAATTTTTGCACCCCTCAGGTATTTGTAGGAGCCTTTAGCAAAGTCGATACCCGGGTACCAATTTGTTGAAGTGTAAACATCCATGTCGATATCGGAATTCTGTGAGTTCAGGATTTCATTCAGTATCCCATCTGTTGGTTACTGTTTCTTGTAATAGCTTACAAAATAGGAACCAGGAAGAGTTTCCGCCCCAGCTTTTATAACGGATACTTTTATAACAACTTCATCTCTATGGATAAGAATCTTTGCAGTTTTCATTGGCAATAAAGGTTTACCCACAAGAGCGTGGTGAATTGTTTTTTCCATCATCACATCGACACTTTTATCCTGATTGAATATTAATGTCGGGTCTTGAAAATTATAATGAACCGAATAAGTCGCTCCGTAAGAAATTGTTGTTGCTGCCAGAATTACCAAGCATAAAGCTGGAATAAAGTAGAGTTTTTTCTTCATTAAACGTACTCCTTTAAATGTAAAATGTTCTTTCATGAGATCCAAAAATCGCATAAATTGTATCCGTTAGACTCAAAATATTTTCATATTTTATATCATGTAACAAAATTCAACAATAAATCAGCACTTTTGGATATGTATCCTTAATGCGACAATTAATACATGCAATTTTAGTACCAGAAACAAGATATATTAGAAAATGCTATAAAGAAACAATTGTTCCCTTTGACAAAATCCCTTATTTATGGTAGTTTTTTTAGTAATAGAGTTCATTCTGGAGCTTTCGAGGGGTTATTAAATGAAATTTAAAAACCAATTGATGATGGGGTTTGGTGCTTTGAGAGCCAATCTTTTTGGAACCCGTCTTCCCCTTAACGTAATGTATTCGATAACAAACCGATGTTTATCCCATTGTAATTACTGTGACATACCGACACGCAATCAAGTCGAATTGACAACAGTTCAGTCGATAGATCTAATCGATCAGATAACGGCAGCCGGAGCCCAGCGAATAGGGATCTGGGGTGGTGAACCCCTTGTTAGGAAAGATATCAGCGAGATAATCGATTATTCCAAGCGGAAAGGTTTATTTGTCAGCCTTGATACAAACGGTTATCTGGTACCCAAGATGATCGACAAGATAAAGAATATCGATATCCTCGTAATAAGCTTCGATGGACCTGAGGAAGCTCATGATGCAAATCGTGAGAAGGGAAGTTATAAAAAGTGCATGGAAGCGATAAAGGTTGCAACAAAAGAAATGTCTGTCTGGACCATAACCGTTCTAACCAAAAACAATCTTGATTCTATTGATTTCATACTGGACAAGGCTCGAAAGTACGGTTTTTTTGCGACATTTCAACTGCTTCATCACAACGCCAAAATGGCTGGTGACACATCGGGTTTGAAACCCACACATGCAGAATACAGGAAAACTATCGAGAAGATAATTGAAGAAAAAAGAAGGGGTGCTCCCATAGTTTCGAGCCTTCCATACCTCAAGCATCTTCTTAATTGGGAGGACCTTACCGTTCCTCAAATTTTCAATCACAACGAGAGAAAAATAGTCAAATGCTGGGCGGGATTATTATATTGCAATGTTGATGTGGATGGATCTGTCTATCCATGTTCGATAGTGATAGACGAGATGGAATCGAAGAATTTTCTCGAGGTGGGTTTTAAAAAGGCTTTCGATTTTGCCAAGCAGAACAGGTGCAAGGCATGCACGGCATCCTGTTATACAGAATACAATTACATGTTCTCTTTTCATCCAATGGTTATTTGGAACTGGATCGATTTCATGCGAAAGAGCAGGTAAATCAGGTGAATATCCAGCCGGTAGTTGACCTGTTGGATTTGTATATTAAGAATCAATTTGCTGGCAACCTCATATTAACCGAATCACGGAGGAATTTTTAAGATGAATGACAATGTCATATTGAAAACTAACCTCGAAGGTATCAAGTTGGTAAAGCAGGGAAAGGTAAGGGATGTATATGAGGTTGATGATCATTACCTAATTATTGCAACAGACAGGATATCAGCCTTTGATGTTGTCCTTGCAAGCGGCATACCTTACAAAGGCATTGTATTAACAAGCCTTTCCCTTTTCTTTTTCGAATATACAAAGGATGTAATCGACAACCATCTTATTACCGGAGATGTTGATAGATATCCCCCGGTCTTACAAAATTACAGGGAAATTCTAAAAGGCAGATCCATGCTGGTAAGGAAAGCCAAACCTTTAACAATAGAGTGCATTGTCAGGGGCTATATAACAGGTTCGGGATGGAAAGACTACAAGAGGACAGGGGAGGTTTGTGGAATTAAGCTTCGGGATGATTTGAAGGAAAGCGAGAAACTGGACGAGGTTATTTTCACACCTTCTACCAAGGCTGAAGAAGGTCATGATATAAATATCTCCATGGAGGAGGCAAAAAACGAGGTTTCCGAGGATGTTTTAAACAAGGTGGAAAATGCCTCAAAAAAGATATTTTCCAAAGGTCATGATTATTTGAAGGAAAAGGGTATAATCCTTGCGGATACAAAGTTCGAATTCGGTCTTGACGAATCTGGTAAGCCGATCTTGATCGATGAGGTTCTGACTCCCGATTCTTCACGTTTCTGGCCCCGTGATACATATCAACCCGGCAGGGGTCAGGCAAGTTACGACAAGCAATATGTCAGGGATTTTCTGGAAAATTCGGGTTGGAACAAAAAGCCACCGGCGCCTGAGTTGCCTCATGATGTCATCAAAAATACATCATCAAAATACAGGAATATTTACAAGATCATAACTAACAAGGATATAGAAGACATTAGATGAACTTCAAGTTCAGATGGCTCTATAAGACTTTTTTTGCAGTAATATTAATCCCGCCGACCCTTGTAATAGTGATATCTATTTTCACGATCTGGAATTTGTGTAACAGGATCAAGGACAGATTTAAAATTCAAATGCAAGTCTGAAAATTATTTTCCGAGAAGCTTTTTACCTTTTTGAACGATTCTCCATAAGAAACCGCTTGTCCTGACAATAAAACCCAGCAAAACAGACAGGGGAAATGGATTGTAGAATCTGGGCTCAATGAGATTATCGTCCGGTGATACTATCCTGTCCTCGATTGCAATGTCGTGAAGTCTCGAATGAGGGTAAATTCTCATGGGAACCATAAAATTTGCATGAATGTTCAACTTTTTTCGCAGGTTCAATTTTGCCCTTTTTAGAAACATAATCATTTTATAAAATGAGGTTAGGCTCTCACCGGGGCCGTTGAACATGAAGCTGTAATCAACGTTGACATTGATATTTTTCATCATTTTGTACGAATTGGTTAGATCTTTTTCGGTGATACCTTTTCCCTGCTTTTTTAAAACACCATTTGATGCCGAATCGGGCGAGAAGTTGATCATCTTGCATCCTGCTTTTTCCATGAGCTCGAGAAGTTCCGTACTCAATGGTTTAACACTCAACCATGCTCCCCAGTCAACCTTAACATTCCTCTCGATCAATTCCCTGCATATCGAGATTGCATGTTCGATGGGAAAGTTGAATACCTGGTCTGCAAACTGGACATCTTTGACTCCATAGTTCGTGACGAGATCTTCGATCTCGTCCACAACGGAAGATGGAGTTCTTGCTCTTATTTTTTTTCCCAGGAGAAAAATATCGGAACAATAGATACAGTTATATACACAGCCCCTTTTTGACATGACACCTATGCAAACAGGTTGGACGAGATATTTTTTTATGTCCAGAAGATCACGTCTGGGTGGAAGGGAATTCTCGAAGTCGAAAGTATCTCCATATCCTGTAAATGTCACGTTTCCATTATCCCTGAAGTAAATTCCCTTGACTTTTCCCGGATCATCCAGATTATTTAAAAGCTCGGAAAAACTGACTTCCCCTTCCGAAAAGATGCCAAAATCAATTTCGGATATATCATTCATGATATAATCAGCATATAGTGAAAATGCAGCTCCACCGATAACAATCCTGCTGTTTTCAGGGGCTTTTTGCCTGAGTTTTTTTATAAGTTCGATATTCTCGTTATAGCATGATTTATGAGCACCCGGCATAGCTACTTTGATATTTCGAAGTGAAATTCCGATAACATCCGGTTTCAATCCGGAGATGTTATCGTCGAGTGCTTTTTCCATATTCGATTCGGTATTCAGATCGAGCATCTTCACTTCATGATCCTGAAGATATGATGCAACGCAACATATCCCCAGGGGGTAAATCGGGGGTTGGTCATGAACAGTGAGTGCCTGAATCAGTAAGATCTTCATAGTGAAAATTTAACACATTCAAGTCGATTTTACCAGAGAACGTTGAATTTTACTGCCTTTTGATGCAACAAATCATTTATTTTTTGAATTTCCAAAATGAAATTTTTGACGATGTGATATAATTGAACCAGTAGATTAACGACTGAAAACAAAGATATTTACAGAAATGAATTTAACCAGAATCAAAGAGAAAATCCGAGCCCGTTTTTTTACATCGAGGTTGAAGTTCACAACTCTGGGAAAGTATTTTGCTCTGTTATCTTTTTTCGTTGGAGCTGCAGCTGTTAATGCAGGAATTAACCTTTTATTCGTGATATTTGCAATGATGCTGAGTTCCCTTCTTGTTTCGGGTTATCTTCTCGAATCCACAACCAAAAAAATAGGGATAGAAAGGAAGATTCCTAAAAAGATACATGCAGGGGTGGAATTTGGAGCCAGGTTAACCATAACCAATCATAAGAAGAGGATGCCATCCTTTTCTTTGATTTTTCAGGATGTACTCGAGGGTTTTACAGAATTTCCTTATAGCTATGCATTGAAAATATCACCGAAAGAGACAATTGAATTAAAATATAAATACACGTTCGAAAAGCGGGGGTTATATAAATTTCCATATACATTAATCATCAGCAGGTTCCCATTCGGTTTTTTCGTAAAATATACAGAATACCCATTAAAATCAGAGGTCATAGTATATCCCGAATTGAAGAAGATAAACCATAGGGATTCATTATTATCAGAATATTCATTGAGCAGGAGCAAGCGAGAGATCAAGAAAGAGGGCAGTGATATATTTCACGGTATCAGGGATTTCAGGGACGGTGACAATCCAAAATGGATTCATTGGCGATCTTCAGCCAAGTTACAAAATATCATGGTCAAAGAATACGAGATTGAAGACCTTAAAAGAGTTTTGATAATTCTGGACACATTTATCCCGAATCATGATGAAAAGCTTACCGGTTATCTAGAAGAAGGAATTGTTCTTACAGCATCTTTGGCAAACTATTTTAAAGAACTGGGCTGTGATGTCAGCTTTGCCGCATATACTCCACATTTAACAGTATTGGATTCAGGCAAAGGCGAGCGAAACCTTGAAAAGATTTTTTACAGTCTAGCTCTTCTCCAACCTTCAAGAAAAAACAACATGGAATCCATATTCAAAAAGATTGATAAATCATTGTTCAAAAACAGCTTCAACATATCCATATTTTTGAAATCAGACTATTATAAAAATAAAAACTTTAAGGCATTCTCCCGTACTTACAAGTTATCATCAATGATTTTTATCGAGGAAGGGATACACCATAAACTCTATTCAAGACAAAAATACAGAATCAAGACTGCCGTTCCCAAAATCTGAAAAAACCAGGAGGATAATCAGCGCTTCCCGAAGAAGCGATATTCCTGCATTTTACTCCAGATGGTTCATGGACAGGATAAAAGATGGATTCTGCTGTTACAAAAATCCTTTCGGTGGACAGCTTTTGAAAGTAAGCCTTCGACCTGAA
>Ga0272441_10012718_pt1 | contig 12239 bp, 17 predicted proteins | sample SSMProp6N_FD_193582 | JGI IMG/M metagenome (GOLD analysis project Ga0272441, IMG submission 193582) | Marine sediment archaeal communities from Little Sippewissett salt marsh, Falmouth, MA, United States - SSM-Prop-6N | ecosystem: Environmental > Aquatic > Marine > Wetlands > Sediment ...
TACCATGTCGTACGGCAGTGCTGTTGGCAGGCCCCCGAGAAAGGAGAATTTAGGTGCCCGAGAGTGAGAAGAAGGTCGATTCCACGACCAGCTTCGAGTCATTCACGAAACGCTTGAAGAAGCGCCGCGAAGAGACGGAGCAGGAGCGGAATGCAAGAGCCGCAAGGCTCGAAATGTACCGGAGGATGCGAGTCCGGTAGAGGTATAGCGGCTTCCTCTGGGCCGCCCCACGTGGGGCGGCCCGGGGTCGGACTCTTTACTTGCTATTCGTACGTGACGTTCGGCGGTTCGGCGAAGTTGGCTTGCTCAGGTGTCAGCTTGATGGCCATTGCTTTCGACAGGTCAGGGTAGCAGTTGAACGCGTGCCAAAGCGCGACGCATCCGAAGTTGAGCGCGTGCGCGAAGTCATCGATCAGCTTGGGGTTTCTGCGTACGAGGAAGATGTCTGAGCCGCCGGGTGAGTCGTGTCGGTCTTCCATGAGTGCGAGCAGATCCTGCGTGATATCCTTGCTCGACTCGTACTCGGGAAGCAAGACCTGCTGGGCTTTGACGGCCGTCGCCTGCAGGACGAGTGACCGCGCCTTGTCCAGTGAGTAGTATCCTCTGCCGCCGCTGCCGTCGGGCGGCTTCCTGAACTCCACCATCTTCTTCACGCTCGCGCGCACGTACACGAACGGCACGATCCTGTCGACCGGCATCCCTGCTTGGATCATCAGTGTCTCGCGTACCGAGCCGGCGCCGCCGAAGTCGTGCGCGAATATGAAACAGCGGAACGCCTTGAAGACGTCGAGTAGGATCTTCGCCTCCTCGTGGTGTCCGGTGGCGTGCAGTCGCTTGGTGTAGATGCACTCGGTCTTACCCGTGTGGACGTTGCGACCGACGACGCAGTACGTTGTCGTCGATAGTCCGTCTTCACCGCCACCCGACCAGTCGACGGCGAGTACGCGGTGCGAGTACTTGTTGAGCTGATCGAGTGCGTTGCGCCACTCGTTCTTGTTGAGCACCGAGACGTTGCGGATGTCGGTGAGCGTGACGAGCTTCACGCCGATATCGCAGCTCTCACCCAAGACCTCGTTCATGAACTTGGTCTGGTCGTAGCGATTCTGCTTCTTCAGGAGGTCGAGCCACTTCTCGGTTGCGTAGTCAGGCAGGTGGCCCGGCTTCTTGGGATTCTCGTAGTGCAGCGGCAGGATGATCTGTGGAATGTGGTAACCGGCGTCGGTCGCCATGTTCTCTGGAATTGCGTGGATCCACCGGCCTATGCGTGGGTTGAGCATCTTCCCACACTTGGCGCAGATGGGACCGTCCGGGCCAATCATCTTCAAGAGGTGATGGTCAGCCGACGGTATGTTGTCCAAGCCGCAGCCGCACTTGATCACCCACTCAGCCTGTGACGAATCCTCCCACAGACCTTGCAGCGTGTTGTCGAGGGTCTTGGGAGTGCCGAAGAACTTCTCCATCCCGAACTGACGCGACGCGGTGATGACCTCTCGGATGATCGGAATGAAGTCCGAGTCGATGTCCTGCACCTCGTCGTAGTTGATTCCGTCGACGGACAGGCCGCGGATACGGTCGGCGTCGAGGAAGGCGAAGGAGAAGTACATGCGTGAGTTGTTGAGGAAGGTCTTCTGCAAGACCGAGTTCTCGACGCTCTTGTTCTGTAGTAGCCGCGAGATCACGCTCTGCTCGATGAACGGGCGGACGTAGTTCGCGGAGATACGCCGCACCTGTTCGTAGCGTGGTGCTACGAACAGTAGAGAGAAGTGAGGTTGGGTACCCACCTGCAGGATCGAATGCGCCGCCATGTTGGTGGTTTTCGCCACCTGACGTCCGGTCTTATAGTACGACCTCTTGGGCTGGTCGAGCTTGTAGATCGGTTCAAACGGCGCGTAGTCGGTGATCGTGTACGGGTGACCCTTCAGCGTCATCATCGGAAGAACGGGGATAAACGACGGGACAACCCCGGAGCGGTATTGCTCTGCAGCCCTAGCAATGATCTCGGGCGCTATCTTCGGATCTATCGATGTTGTCGCCACACTCACCTCAGTAGAAAGGAAAGTACAATGGACGAGTTCTTCGCCACGTGGGCAGCTATCTTCGACAGTGCTTGCCGAGGCATCGTTGCATCCCTCAGGGAGCTGTTCAGACTATCGTAGCTCCCAACGGGTTGCGTTGCAAGAATCCTCCTGTACAATGGATGCAGGAGGTGCGCGATGAGTCGGTCTTCGATGTTGTATATGAAGCGCAAGAAGCTGGTACTTGACCGGCTCTGGCCAGCTCCTTGGTTCGCCACGAACTCTCTTCGCTCGCACTTCCGGCCACACACTGTGTTGCCGGAGCTGCGTGACAAGGAGTATCCGGACGACCGGCTGGCTCAGGTACCCATCGAGGAGGTACCTGCCCATGTCCGAGATGACCACTCCGAGTAGTTTCATCTCCGCATTTGTTATCGTGATGTTCGGCATAACGCTCATGCTGACTTGGGAGACCGAGTCGCTGGCGGTGTTTGTCGTTGGCATCGCGATGATGTTGTTTCTCTCGCGGGCGATGATCGGAATCGGTCGAGAATGAACTCTACGACGCGTCGTAAAAAGAAGGAGGTGCTGAGTGCCCGAGCGGGATCAGCTCGTCGAGCTGGTGAACAGACTCGCCAAGGATGCGGCAGAGAAGCTCGTGCTCGTACCGGGCGTACACGCCGCGTGCATTACGTTGGTTGGGGGCGAGGGGATCCCGCTCGGGATCATCTTGATGCACCCTGACGAAGAGAATGGTCTGACTGTGCTCAGAGCCATACGACAGTTGAGTGAACACATTGACGTGCTCGCTCGAATCATAGAGGAGAGCCATGCCAAGTCTGGGCAAGATGGCCCGGGTCTGGGAGAACCGGGCGACGCACAACATCAGCTTGACGGACGTCGTCCGCCGGCTGGTGATGAAGTTCAGCGCAATGATCACCGACCCACGTCCGACGTGGGTCAACAGGATCCCGGTGCTTCTGGGAGAACCGGGGATCGGCAAGTCGACGGTCCTACGCAAGATGGCGGACCTGCTCGCCCGACGAACGGGTAAGAAGTGGCGACCGCATCTGTGTCACGTCGGTTCGCGCGGGATGGAAGATAACACCGGTCTGCCGGTCATCGAGGAGCAGCAGGGGCGTAAGATCGCGGGCTGGGCGTCACCCAAGCAGATCCCGGGCGCTGTTCACTGGCTGAACGACGATGGCTCGCCGGCCGGGTTCACGCTCGGCATCTTCGACGAGCTGCCATCGGCCAAGCCGTCCGTGCAGGACCAGATCCGTGAATTGATCGACGGTACGATCCCCGGTTCGGGTGATCCGGTCGATCCGCAGTGCGTCTACATCGGCGCCGGCAACCCGCCGGAGGCCAAGCACGTGACCGCGAACATCATCGACGACGCGATCGAGAAGCGGTTCAAGATCTACGCCGTCGTGCCGACCGCCGAAGAGCTGCTGCAGGTGTGGTCGGATCCCACCATCATGCCGGACTTGCTGTATCGGTTCCTCATGGTGAATACTGCGGCGATCGAGCATCTGTCGCCGCGTGAGTGGGTGGGCGTCGGCAAGGACGCCGACTACATCCAGCGGTCGGGCGGCACCCGTCAGGAGGCAATCGCCGAGATCGCTGACGAGCTGACCGAGTTCCCCGACGTCATCACCACACTGCAGGTTTTCTACCAGCACGGTGACGATCCGTACTACTATCCGATACGTGGTAGTCAGCTGCTGTCGGCCGACGCCGACCAACTCAAGGAGCATCTCAGTATCATGAAGCGCTGGATCAACGACGGGACCAAGGGCGCGTTGCTCGGTGCCACGTCGAACGATTTTCAGCGTACACTGAAACTCGCGCCGGATGCAGAGCTGAAGGGCAACCGGCGTGCGATCAACAACACATATGAGCTGCTGGAGTTACTTGCCGGCGGCAACCGACCGGACATGGTCAAAGCGCTGATCGAGGTCGTCTTCTCGACGCCGATGGCCACGACGATCGGCAGCCGTATGCGCAAGGACTCGAAGCACCTGAGTGAGATGGACGCAGCGATCGGACGAGCTAGCAAGCTCGCGGAGCAGATCGGTGCGACTGCAGGTAGCTGACCAGACTAGCCTACAGTGGCTGACCGATCTGGTCTACGTGTTGCTCGAATCTGAAGAGTACGAGTACGCGTTCACGTTCCACAATGTCAGCGTACTGTCGGTGAACCAGCCGTTCGCCGTTGCCGGCGGCATACCTATCGCGGCCGGCGTAGGCATGTCGGATACGGCTCGTCTCACCATGCTTCTGTACTACCCGATCCTGAGCAAGCTCTCCCCACGGTCGCAGCTCGCGATCCTCAAGCACGAGCTGATGCACATCGTCGAGGGTCACGTGTCGTCGTATGGAGAGCGTCTCACTGAAGACTACAGTGAAGAGATCGCGGGCATCGCGATGGATCTCTATGTCAATCAGCGTCTCAGCAAGATCGAGACCGATGGGTTGGCGGCTGACGGATATCCGCTACACACGATAGAGATCTATGGATTCCCAAAGGGTCTGAGTTCTGAGCAGTACTGTCAGCTACTGCAGAGTGCCGTGGCGAAGGGCAAGGCGAAGCTGCCCGGCCAGACAATCGCACTCGTGCAGGAAGGTGACAATCCAGCGGCTGGCACGCCGGGCAAGCCCGGCGACTCGTTCGACGGGAAAGGCCAGCTTCGTCCTACCGAGGTGTTCGACCTAACCAAGGACGAAGGGTTGGCTGCCGATCAAGCCACCCGAGAAGTATTGAAGAGTGTCACCGATACACTCGAATCGCGGGGCCTCGAATGGAGACAGGCACGCGGATTCGGAGGGTCGGATAGGGCGTCATTCGTAGAGGCGTCCAAGCGATACTCGAAAGTACCATGGCACTACTTCCTCAGGGTCTTGGAATCGAAGCAACGGACCGAAGAGGTCGTGCCTACTAGGAGCCGCCTATCGCGGCGATGTCCCCACCACATGGGGCGAGTGAGACGCAACGGACTCGATGTGGCATTCGCCATAGATACATCGGGTTCGATGGGTGCTGACCAGTTGAGGCTCGTAGATGCTGAGCTGCGTGGCATGCATGCACGCGGCGCGCACATCACGGTCATCCACTGCGACGCGCACGTGGCTAAGGTCGAGGAGTACTCGCCGTTCATGACCATGGAGCGGTTCCATGGGCGCGGCGGTACCGACTTCAGCCCCTCCTTGCTCTACACGTGGGACATGTACCCCAGTCCCGGCATGTTCGTCTGCTTCACCGATGGCGCCGGCGGAATCGAAGATTACGTCGACGCTGTCAAGCAAGACTACGGAGCGGACTGGTACGACGAGTTTGCAGCACGTAGGCCATCGACGACCCCTGATGGGATCGAAGCGCTTTGGCTGATTCCGGAAGGCTGCATGGATCCTGACTCGTTCACGGAGAGCATATGTCCGTGGGGTCAGGTGATCGTCGTGCCGGCAGAGCCGGAAGTACTCGTGACAGAATGATCATTCAAAGAAGGAAACACAGACACAGATGAAAATCGACTTCGTCAACAATACGGGCGGTGGCTTTCGTGGTGAGATCGACGTTACCGAGGGTACCACCATCGAGCAGTTCTTCCATCAGCAGATGGGAGAGGGCAAGTCGTTCGGCGACTACGGCATCACCGTGAACTCGCTGGACGTCAATCCGTCGCGCGTCCTGCGCGAGGGCGACACGGTCTCCATCGTGCCGGGGAAGTATTCCGGCGCATAACTGATGCCGGCAACGACATCCGGGTGGGCGCGGTACAGCCGCGCCCACTCGCCGTCGCGCGAGAAGGTCAAGCTCTTCAAGGGTAAGCGAGAGAAACCTTCAGCGGAGGCAAAGGAACGGATCGCACGCAAAGCAGCACACATGCTGCATCGAGCGTTCCGTACGAGGCTTTTGAGCCTGATCGATCCATCGGTTGCTATACGCAAGGTCTACGATCAGTTCAAGCAGCTGCCAGATGTCGATCGTCTGGCACCTATCTACATCGGAGCCGGACAATTCTACAGGCTCGAAACGATCACTGACATTATGAGGCGCAAGCTACGTACTGTACGCGATCTGATAGATGAAGCGTCAGAGTGCAGTGAGCGAATAGATAAGTTCAACAGAGGTATCATGCCGACGACGAACGGGCTGAGGATCACCAATCCGGAGAAGATCTTGAAGGACGTACAGGCGCTGCAAGCCAACTTCCCCAAGTTGATCGTCAAGCCCGGGATCATCTCGGTTACGACAGAGCCGATCGTACTGCACTGTGAGCAAGAGAGCGAAGACGTCAACCTCGGCCGAATGAGGATCACGCTGCGATTGCTGCACTATTGTCGCGGCAGTAGCTGTTACACGCCATACGTCATCGAGGCGGAAGATGGAGTCAATCCGAAGAACGGTGATGACTTCATTCATCCGCACGTAGCAAGTGGTGTGCTTTGTGAGGGTAATGCACAGCATGCTATCACCGACGCGTTGGACGACGGTCGTTTCTACGACTTCTTCCACATCGTTCACAACACGTTGATAGTATACAACGAAGAGTCGCCGCATTGTTCTTTGGAGTTATGGTTGCGCGAAGCTGAAACGTGCTCCGAGTGCGGTGATGACCTCAACGAGGATTATTCGTCGTCGTGTGAGATTTGCGGCGAGAGATTCTGCGACGACTGCATTCGGTACTGCGATATCGGCAGCACCGCTATCTGTGTCAACTGCCGAAACAACGCGAGTCCGTGCGAGTACTGTGAGGTAGCCGGAAGTCGGGGATGCTTAATTCATGAAAACGATCCGTGCGATATCTGTGGTGAGGTGCCGAGCGACGCCGAGGAGATCGAATGCGACGCCGGGTACACAATGCACGCGAACTGCATCAACGATGCGAGCACACTACCGTCGATGTGCGTGGATTGCAGCTACATGCGTGACTGCTCCGAACTGCCGGAAAGTCTCAAAGAAGAGGAAGAGGATGACGACGAAGACGAAGTCTCAGTCGAAGACAATAACGATTCCTAAGCCCGGCGATCAGCTGGCGAAGGAACCTCCCTCGAAAGAGGTGAAGAAGAAAGTGATATCGACGCGGCCGAAGTGGCAGGAGCGTCGCAAGGATCCGGTGCCGACGTACGTGAAGAGCACCAATAGGTTGCTGTTCGATCCGCGCGTATGGGCGAAGATCATCTACCTGCGGGATCGCGGGAAGTCCGAGGTGTCGGGATTCGGGATCTCAGATCCGGACGACCCGTTCCACATCGTTGACTTCAAGCTGGTACTACAGCGGTGTATCTCCACGTTCACCGAGTTCGACGACAAGGCGCTGGCCAACTACCTGCAGGACATGGTGATCAAGCAGGGATACCATCCCGCGCAGTGTATGAGAGTCTGGATTCATACCCATCCGAACATGTCGCCAACACCGTCGAGCCACGACGAAGACACCTTCAAGCGTGTGAACGAGGATTCGACATGGGGTGTCATGTGCGTTGTCTCAGACAACTCCGAGTATGCGCGTGTCGTAGTCAACGACATGCAGAGCGGACTGTCCGGTGAGCGCGAGCTGACCGTGGCAATCGCCCTTGATGTTCCGTTCGAGGCTGTTACGGCAGCCGACTACTTCACGTGGGAGGATGAGTATATCGAAAATGTCATCTTCAGTCTGCCCGAGTCCGAGCAGGTATCGTACGGCTGCTGCGTATACGACCCCCGGCAAGGTTGGGTGGAAGATGGCGACTTGTACGGTGACGACTTCATCGAGGACTGTCATATGCCGTCCGAGAGTGAGTTGGCCGGCGAGATCGTCAACCTGACGGAGACCGCAGAGAGCGGCTTCTATTACGTGTATACCGAACGCTTCTGGTTCGAGTTCGGTCACCCCGACGAGGTTGTCTGTGACGTCGGAACCACGATCATGAACGACGACGATCTCTGTCGGATCGCGCCGTTGGACTGGGGCTATGTCACATGGAACGATCATCAGCCCGTTATGTATTACAGGGATGGACAACAGCACGACATCACCGCAGCTCGTGAGCAGGAGATTGACGAGCAGGAGCAGGTGCTGCGGGAACTTCGAGAGGACGAGGATGGACGAGAAAGCGCCGATCCCGAACCGGGATATCAGGCAGAGAGCGTTTGCCCCACCCGACCGGCTAGCTGATACGGTCGCGTACGTGGTAGGTACCGGTGCCATCGGACGACAGGTGGCGCTTCAGCTCGCGGCAATCGGAGTCGGCACGCTCGTGCTCATCGACTTCGACACGGTAGACCCCGAGAATCTCGCAGCACAAGGATTCTTGGAGAGCGATCTGGATCACATGAAGGTCGACGCCGTGAAGTTCATGTGCCAGAAGATCAATCACGAGATTACGGTTCACAACGTCGCTACGCCGTTCAAGCGATCGTACATCAGCGAGTTCGGTCAGGGCGTGGTCTTCTCGTGCGTCGACACGATGAAGGCACGGAAGTTCATCTGGCAGTCGGTCAAGAACAGCTGCGAGCTGTTCGTGGACGGTCGTATGGCTGCGGAAGTCTGCCGCATCCTCACTATCAACGACAGTCGGTACCACGAGTACTACGAGGGCACGCTCTTCGAGGACTCGGAAGCATACCAAGGGACTTGCACCGCGAAGACAACGCTGTATTGTGCCAACATCGCGGCCGGGCTAATGGTGTCCCAGCTGACGAAGATGTACAGGAACATGAAGCCCGACAAGGATGTGCAGCTCAACATCCTGTCTAACGAGATGATTCATGCAGACCATCAAGGTCAGCCCGCCACCGAAGATAGCGCCGACGCCGCTTGAGGAGTTCCTCGTCAAGCACGGCTTGGTCCACGGACAGTGGGATCTGCTGCTCTTCGGTGATGGCTCTGGACTGAGCTGGGATCTCGGCGGCGGGTTCGCGTCGATCCTCGTCGATGGCCGCAAGGGTATTCGCTCGCACGTGGTAGGCGCTCAGTCGCTGGCGACAGTGAATCGCATGGAGCTGAGCGCCTACACCAACGCGTTGGGATATCACCGCGAGTTCATCTTGGGCGGCGGTGTCACCGATCCGCCGTACAGGACATTCATCTTCACCGACTCGGAGTTCACATCGAAGGCCGGCAGCGGGAGTGTATCCATCCGCAAGAACCTCGACCTCTGGCATCTCATCAGCTGGTACGAGTCGCAGGGGTACAGGTTCACGTGGCGCTGGGTGCCTCGCAACAGTACACCATTCCATGAGCTGTGCGATTATCTGGCAGGCACAGCACGACACGTCATCAACAGTTTGAACGTGCATGGCGACATGCTGCACTCGATCATGCCGTACTCAGCCGCCGCGTCGAACGACAGCGGCGATCTCGATGAGTGTCCGATCTGTCATACTCCCATAGATTGCGGCTCTAACGAGTGTCCGATCTGTGGTCCCATCCGGAAGGACGACGTTGAACGATAGCGACGACGCGATTGCCGTAGAACAGAGACCGCTGACGGGTAATACCCTGCGGCGAGCAGTACACGAGATAGTGGAAGCACTTCCCGACTACTTCCTGAAGAGCGAGATCACCGACGACGAGCACGAGAGCTTCCTCAAACGTTTTGAGGATGCTGAGAGTATCGCGGATGCCGTCACTGCCATCGTCATGGTAATTAGGACACGTGTACCGCGAACGCTCAACAGGATCTTGCAGAAGCTCGACAACGATCCCTACGATCGCCGGTGGATCTGCAAGCAGTGCGGCTATCGCTGGGGCAGTCACGACGGAGAGACGATGGCGTGTCCAAATCGCCGCGGCCATCTCTCACGCCAAGAGCGCGAGTGATCGGTACACACAACTGCACCCGCTATCTGTTGCCGGGACACTGGGAGGCGTTCAAGCTCGCAGAGTTCCTCGCAATGGAAGGCGCGTGGTTCGAATTCCTACCGCATGACAACGACACGTATATCGTGGCGGTCCAGCCCAGCATGGACGGGGCCGTCACGTTTCGTCTCAACATGTGGCACGTGCCAGTGGAGAGGATGACTGATGGGTGACCCGAGATTGGGCTGGTGGGTTCAGCTCGTCGACTGCTCAGCGTTCGGCGAAGACGTACGCATGGCTGCCGTGGGTAACTGGGGGCGTGAGCTGGTCGGTCCGTCCGTATGCGATCTGGACTGGCCCGAGGACAATCCCATGCCCAACATGGTGATGATGTACGGCATTGCCGACGACATACCACCTGACTTCGATCAGATGGCGGAAGCTGTTCGCCCGTTCATGGGCGACTATCAATACTTCGCGTTCGTCTTCATGAAAGACACGGTACTTGCAGAAGGCGGCCTCGAATGCGTCGTGATTACCAAGCACACCGTTCTGCGCATCAACGGACGCCTGATGATTCAGAGCGCTATCGACAGCGCACTAGCAGTCGATGAGCGGTGGCGTGAATCCACCGAGAGCATCGACCAGCAATGAGAGATGGGATCGACGAGGCCGTTATCTTCATGGACAAGACATCGCTGCAGCATGCCGCTGAGGTGGTGCTGACGGCGTTGTTCGACCGACTCGAAACGTGTGTGCCGGGCTGCGTTACCGCAGCAGATTCGGCACGTTCGTTCGATGCGGTCAGTGGGTCGTTCACGAACTACGCATACGGAGCGCTGGAGCAAGCCGCGGCGACGCTGGCGTTCATGGGAACGGCAGCGGGATATCTCGAAGGAATCGGAATCGCTGACTTGCGATCCGATCTTCTCGAACCCGTCGCGCGCGACTTCATGCGAGGACGACTTCAGAATCCGGGGGTGCTCATACCGGACTGCTTGGAGTTGTCGAAACGATTCATCGATTACTTGGACAGCATATGAAAAAGGTTTGGTTCTGGTGCATCCACTGCGAACGAGCGTTCGAGTCGGACGTGCCTGACGACTGGAAGCGCGGCTGGTTCATCGAGGAGGTGGGCAAGCCCTACGTAGATAAGCAGGGGCGCACGTGGTACGAGTGCCCGTACGACGGCTGCGAAGGCAGCCCGATCGACTTCATCCCGTGGGGTGACATGCTGGAGGACGACCCGTCGCTGCCGAAGACGCCGGAGAAGGGCGTGACGTACGCGCCGTGCTACGACGGGTTCCCTGACTTGAACGGGACGGGAAAGTGACCGCGGCGAAGAAGAAGCGGAAGAGAAACATCAAGCCCGTTGCGGACGTACTCAGGACACTGAAGACTGCACTAGGCGACGTCGAAGCGGTCTCCAGTGTGATCGAGTCAGCCAAGTACGGACTCGACGAGATCACAGACGAGGTAAACGAGGCGAGCGACAAGCTCGACGAGGCGATAGCAGAGGTCGACGGCATCGCTGAGGTAATACGCGAACGTATCGAGCGGCTGCAGCACAAGCCGCGCACGAGACGCAAGAAAAAGGGTTGACGTAGCAGCTGGGTGCTGTGTATAACCCCCCTCGCGTCGTACCCCCGGTGGTTGGAAGCCGCCGGTAGCGCGGAAACCCAGTGAATGTAGCCGACCAACGCACATTGCGTCAGGCAGGTGACTTCATTCGCCGGTTCCACTGGAACTGGTGGTGCACGCTCACCTTCAAGAATCCTCCAGCATGGGAACGCGCGGACAGCGCGTTCCGATGCTGGATGAACAAGCTCAACAGAAAGACCTTCGGCCGCAACTACTGGCGTCGGCCGGGTCAGGGCTTGCGGTGGCTCCGAGGGGTAGAGCTTCAGCAACGAGATGCTATTCACTTCCACGTGCTCGTTGCCGGCGACCCCAACATACATCGCGAGGAGGCGGTCAAACTCTGGAAGCGTCTCGCTGGTAACGCTCAGATCGACGTGTACGACCCCACCCTCGGAGCTGCCTACTACATGCTCAAAGAATACGCCACCGAAGGCAATCTCGATCTCGGTGGCGTATGGCCGACCAATCCCACGCAACTCAGCGGTGTCGTACGAGGAGCTAGGCAAGGTACCTAGCGCGGGGCGACCCGTTTCTCGCCGTTGAGCGAAAAGGCCGTCGCGCGATGCGACGAGTCTCGGACCCCAGTGCAGAGAAACAGAGAGGCGGCGGGGGTAACCGCCGACCCGGAGGGACGATGGCAAACAAGCACAAGACGCTGCACGACTGGGCAGTCAAGTGGCACATGAATCACGAGGCCGTGACGGCGGCGGAGGCAGCGATAGCGACGGCGCAGGAGCAGCGGAGGGACGCCATGCAGGCGCAGCTGGAGATCGAGCACGAGATCCTGAAGCTCGTG
>Ga0272441_10012722_pt1 | contig 12232 bp, 9 predicted proteins | sample SSMProp6N_FD_193582 | JGI IMG/M metagenome (GOLD analysis project Ga0272441, IMG submission 193582) | Marine sediment archaeal communities from Little Sippewissett salt marsh, Falmouth, MA, United States - SSM-Prop-6N | ecosystem: Environmental > Aquatic > Marine > Wetlands > Sediment ...
GAAGTAGTTGATCGAATTCTTTCTTGCAGACCACCCCAACTCGGTTCAAAGCATCCAGAATACCTTTTGGACTGATCTGGAAATCCTCTTTGTAATCGAGGAATTCCTCGATCTTTCTGATGGTTCCTCTCATAATGCCTCCTTTTCACTCCTTATCGTGCAAGCAGAAAGAACTACTTGAGATGGCAGGTGTTCCTATGGGATCATATACCAATTTGAGCTGACACGGGAAAAATTAAATTCGATTTTTAGCAAATCTGAAACTGCGGAAAGTAGGTTGAGTATAAGAGCTCCTGCAATTATCCTGGTATCAATACTATCGTTCTTGGACTTCCTGATCTTGCTGATCCTGTAACCATGAACTTCGATGGGATTGAACTCCCTGACATCATATCCCAGGTTCAGTAGAGATCCCATCAAATTGACATGATATCTACCCGATGACTCCATTCCGATCAGAACCTTTGTGGACACTTCTTTCCTGGCCTGGTCCATATCATGTATCAACCTTTGAATACCGTCCAGGTTCTGGGTGTACACCTTGGGTTTCATGATCACATCGTCGTTCTCATTCTTTATGCAGGCATCAAATTTGTATTTCGACACATCTATTCCAACATATATTCTGGGCATGTTTCTCTCACCTCGGAAAGATTAAAGGTGGCTGAGGCCTATGCCCCGAATAGCCTGAAAATGCACGGGTATGCATGTACATGAACAACACGTCCGTGTGTGGAAACAGGTAAGTGTGTCATAGCGTGTGTATTCGTGCATGGCTTTCAGGCCGGGGAAGCACGTACGTCACGAGGATGGTTTCCCTAAAAAGGCCCGCTTACCCCTCAGCCACCAAAGGAGAAAGATGACAATGGGACATAAAGACCTCGCCATTACCCTTATACACAAAAACGGCAATTTTGAGAGGATCTGATATATTAATCCTTAAGGTAGAATGTTGAAATCTTGGCTATTTTACCCATTGAAATTATTACCATTATAATTCTTATCAGCAAAAACCATTGTGAAGTAACTCCTATGATCTTTGTCAACATGGAAACTATAGATCGGTGTGATCAATTCTGAGTCAGGATCGAATCCATATAAAACATCCCAATCGCTAATGGATAGTGATTCTTCATTGAAGTTGTATTGATTTGCAACATGACTTAGTGCAAATTTGGATGCTTCAACTGAAGAAAACAGATTTGGAATTATTTCTATTCTGGTCATTCTATTAGAATAATAACGGAAATCGTTATAACCTACCACCTCGCCATTTTTAATATCAACAGAAATGTGTGTTTTTCTAACCTTCAATCCATCAATGATCTGATCAAAGGATACCCAATAAAATGAACCAATTTCATTTGGTATGAAATCTTCAGAGTACTTTGAAATTTTTTGTAATGATAATTGATGTAATGCGAAATCTTCTTCTGATGATATCAGATCTATTGATTGGTTGGAGATTTCTAATAATGCTTCTTCCGATGTAATTGCAGTATATCCAACCAATTTCTTATCATCGAAATAGATCTGGCCAGATTCTGTAAGCTTCATGAATTTTTTATTCTCCATTTCACCTTCAAGATAAATATAGTTCATCTCACCATTTCTTTCATCTTTGATAAATGATAAAATGGGTATTGAATCATCAAACAGCGAGATATATCCCTGAATATCCTTTTCTTCGATGACATCATCGATGTCATACCTATAATTATGATAGACAGGTTCGTCATTTGTCAAATTGTCCGATAAATGTGGTTGAGCCCATATCACTTCATCGGACATATATGCAAATGTTACCCTCCTTGGTGAATCCTCATCTTGATTCCCACTGAAGTGAACTGATAATATTATTAGTGAAATAAGTAAGACTACAGCACCTATCTTAAATGGTGTCTTATTCATGTGATCCCCTCGCTCTATAGCGATATCAGAATAATGTTGAAGTGATTATTTAGGTCTTATGGCCACATGATAGTTCAGTGAAGGATTTTTTTATGTTACCTACAGTTAAATTTAACATACCGAGAAGAACATAAATAGTGAGGAGCGGAATTCCTGAAATCGCCGAATACGGCAAAATCTAAATGGTGAGAAGATGTTTCATAGAAAGGATCTAACTTGAAAAGAAAGAAGTTGCAATAGAGTTGATGAAAATGGGGTTAACATTTTCTTTTACTGTTGGAAAAACAGAACCTCATTCCATTGATTTCCATTTCAATCAATTTTGGGGTAATTTAAATATCAAGGTTGACGGTAAATGTATCAAGAATACTATTAGATTTCTTTCATTTAATTAAACGAAAACATACGAGTTCGTCATTGGTGTTGATGAAATTCACAATATACGAATAGATGTTATTCGAAAATTATTCTTTGCTGGATTAAGAGAATATAATGCTGAAGTTTTTATTGATGGGAAGTTGATGCATAAATTTTCAGGTAAAGCAAGATTGGCCTTGGCGTTAAACTAAATTATTCATGAAATTTTGTGAACAGATCATGCGTATATTGTGAGAACTGATCTTTGCATGAACCTCGTTTTTTCTACCAACCTTGGATCGACAACGAATACGGTATCCAAAGCTCGAATCGATCATGCTGAATACTGTCTCAACCAGGTTCCTTTTCGAATAGATATTCTGGAATTGTTTTGGAAAATGTCTTGCATGATACACCATCTTTTCATATGCTGACTCTGGATATTTCTTGCAGATAGCATTCTTCTTGATGCTATGATATGGGATCGCATCCCATTCTGTCACTATATTACAGATCTCATTACTCGTGTAACCGGAATCAGCAAGGCTATGGAAAGGATACACATTTTCTGGTAATTTATTCCAGTTTATTGAGAATTGTTTACTTTCATGGATATTGCTCTCAGTCAATGAATAGCTCATAATTATCAGAGATTCTTCTTCGATTGTGATATGGGTCTTCACCCAATCCTGAGTGCATCGAATCCCATAGTCAACATCTCTCCAGTGAGATTTTCTACCACTCTAGCCAGATGCATCAGTGATAGCTGTGCATTCTCTCCTTGGAAGCATGCTCATGATGAAATCATGGAATCGTATCCAGATGCGATTCCATCTTTTCGATCTGTTGCATTTTGACATGACTGAATGATGTGGGATCCTTTTGAATTTGAAATAATTGATCTGGGGCCTCGAGGTCCATCTCGATAGCATCTTGGATATAATCGAGGGTCGCCAATTGGCGCACAACTTCACCTATATGTTAAGAAGGTGTCTGCTGAACTATCGGCGCCGGAATGCATATTTATATATCCGAATAAAAAATCGGTGCGTTTTTACACTTATTGGTGTATATCAGGTCGCCAATAGGCGACCCTCATAACCCATGTATGAAATCATGACAAAGAATTAAGCTCTATTATGGTTATAGCATCCAGGGGCGGAGATGGGAGACACCAATGTGACGACAGGTCGGGTTTTCTGTTGTTCAGCCTCCCCTACACCACTCTAATCTCCGCCCGATCTTGTATCGTCCATTAAACGGTCCGTTATAGGAACATTTTAGCTCGAAGGATTTTTCATCGAAAGAAATATATGAAACATTGATAATAGACAATTGACGGAGGGTCAAAACATTTTTTGAAATCACGCATTCAATCCTCTCTTCCTAAACACCTTCCGTTTCGATGGGAGATCTGCCCTCGTTCGCGAGTGTGAAGACTCCCATCATTCATTCTATACCCTTCATTTTTTACTCTTACGCGAAGAAGAAATCACGATAAAGGACGAAACAAGGGCAATATCCGACATTAAAAATTAAAAGAACCGACTTTTCGAAGTGAGATTCGGTAGGTTTGATATCATCATGAGGTCGGGTCGATTCAAGACTCCATTTTATCTTCCAACTTTCCCTTAAGTTCCATCAATCTCTCGATCGTCATATCGCCGTCGAGATATTTCCTGATCAATATGACCATCATCTCTCGTACAATATCCTCGTCGCTTTTAGCCTCGTAACAGGTTTCCCCGCCAATCTTTCTGCATCGGATAAACCCTTTCTTTTTCAGGTCGGAGAGTATCCGGGTCAGCTTTTTCCTATTCATATTACACTTTTCTGACAATTCCGATCTTGTAATGCCGGGTTCGCTTGTGATAAGGGATAGCACCCTTGCACGCTCCTTGGATGTGCGATCGCTTGCCTTTTTCAGAGTTTTCACCGGATTATCCTTGGAGATGTAGAACCGGTTATTGTCTTGCTTCTTCTGCAAGATCAGATCACTTCTTCTGAGATATTCCAGGTGGTATCTGAGTGTACCTTCGTTCATATCGAAGATAGTCTTGAGCATCTGGAAGGTAACTCCAGGATTTTTCAATATATGCTCGTATATCCTCTTTCGGGTCCTGTGCAGGAGAGCCTCATTCTGCAGCATGTAGATAATCCACCTTCATTCCATGAGGTCATCCAGATTTCCAACAAGCTCCTCGTAGTCTACGTGATCGATTCGATCGTTCATCAACCTCTCTCTAAGCTCCTCTTTCATTCGAAGGATATCATTCATATTTGATATCTTCTCTCCGGAGAACAGGTCATCGAACGCTTCCCTGATCTCCGGCTCCTCATCCATATCTAGAGAGCTTAGAAGGTCGAGATCCTCTAAGAAAACCTCCTCTTCATCCCAGGGAACTGTTTCTCCGCTTTCCAATCTGTCCTTGCGGATGATGTCGTCCTCCACTTCGATCAGGGGCTCGTCCCCTAAAATGGGCACCATTGATCTTTGAAGTATTCCGCCCTTGGGTCTTTCCGGTATTTCAAACAGGAAACCCGTATCACCGGTCGCGTGTATGTTCCTCTTTCTCATTCTAATTATCACTCCAAGTGCGAAAAGTAGCATAACCAGAAGAAGGATGATTATCACCGCTATGGGAATGAACCATCCTCCTGTCGGTGGATTGTGCTCCCCGGTGACCTTGAGGACCATACTCCTCTCCCTGGCCTCTCCAGCAGTATCGGTTATTGTGAGAGAAATGTTGTATTCCCCTTCGTCCAGCTCAATCCGAAGGTCGGGTTTAGTCCCGACAATGCCTAATCCTCTAATTTCCCATCTGTAGCTCAGTAGGTCTCCGTATTCCAGGTCCGGATCGAGGACATCGGACCGGATGAGGATATCTTCTCCTTCCTTCGCTTGAGACTCAAGATTGAGACCATTTATGACCGGGGGATCGTTCACGTTCCTGATTGTGACCGGGATGAAAAGCTCGAAGGAGTAGTATCCGTCTGAGGCTATTATACTGATCTTCTCAGTCCCTGCCCAATTCTTGTCGGGTTTCAGCAACAATCTCTGATCCTCCGTCAGTTCAGCGGCTATGTGTACACTCCTGAACACCTTGTATGCGATCAGGTCACCATCCGGATCCCAGAAAAGGGCCCTGATATCGATACTGGTATCCTCTGTGTCCTCGTCGAAAAAAGCGGAGGGCGCCGGTCCGATCGCACCGGGAGATGAGTTGTTGTAGAGGACGGCCAGAGTGAAATTCGTTCCATCGGTCCCGCCATTGCCATCGGATACCGTGATATTTATCCAGTATAAGCCAGTCTGTGAATTCGAAGGTGTGCCTGAGAGAACACCGGATGTGGAATTCAGCGACAGGAATGTGGCATTCGATGAAAATGTCCAATTCAGAACGTCCCCGACAGGATCGATGTCGGTCGCATCATAATCGACCATGTACAAGGTGTTCCTGTGGCCTAACACAACATCATCGGTGGTGATAATTGGCGGATCGTTCGTATTGAAGACTGTCAGGTTGAAAGTAGTCATGTCAATGCCACTTTTTCCGTCGGATACTTTCAGAGTTACCCTGTGCGTACCAACATGGCCATTGGTCGGTGTCCCGTAGAATACGAGCTTGCTCAACACATGGTTTCCCTGGTCGGTCTGGAGGTAGTTCAGTTTGATGAAATCGGACCCACTCTCAAGGGTCCAGGTTAGATTATCTTTGGTCGGATCAACATCTCTGGCTGAGAAATTCAAGGAGAGTGGGATATCTTCTGTGCAGTTCAGATCTACCTTCCCCCTCACATATTTTCTCAGGTCGGGATCGTAAACGGGGGGATTGCTGGGATCATCGCCTATCTCAGGTGGATCGTTCACGTTAATCACAGTCAAGTCGAAGGTTGTCGAATCCGTATTGACACCGTCAGAGACGAATAGCTTGACTTGATGAATACCGATGTAGTAATTTGTAGGGGTCCCGCTGAGAATGCCATTATCTTTGTTGATCGAAAGGAAGTCGGCGTCCGTTTCCAGCGACCAGGTCAGGATGTCGTCGTCGGTTGCATTGTAATCGACCGAATAGAATTGGTCCTCCATACAGCTAGTAATATCATCGGTGGTGATGTTAGGCGGAACATTCTTCCTCAACACGCTCAGGGTGAAATTTATGCTGTCAGACCCTACAGCATTGCTCACCTCTATAGATACCCAGTAACTCCCGACTTCGCCAATCCCAGGGGTTCCATAAAGGATATATTGTGAAGAAAACGAGAGCCAGGTTGCGTTCGTTGACATCGTCCATAACAATTCCGAAGCTCCGCCATCGGGATCATAAGCCTTATATTCGACAAGATATGGAACCCCCACATAAGCGGCTTTTACATTTTTTGTAAGGATCCTGGGAACAGTGCTCATTGAGACAGGCGGTTCGGTGAGGGGATAGTTATCCTTAATCAATGGAATGGGATAGACCTGATCGATGGGGTATGGTTGATCCACGATCCCATTAGAGTCATTATCAGGTGATGTCCAGTCGCTCCAGTAATTTCCGTGTCCAACTTCGTCGTCCCAGTGGTTTAATTTGTCGAATAGGTAGCAACTGTATACCTGGACATTTGAGGAGAGGAAAGTCTCACCGGCTCCATTATTGTCAATGAAGCTGTTGTTATGGATTTTAAACCGGTAGCTTCCGGAATAACCAGAGGATAGATTGATCGCTTCCAACTCATTTTCAATGAATTCACAGTACATTATCGATCCATCGTAGCTCCGACCGAGAATGAGACCATAATGATTGAATTTGATAGAGCAACCGTGGATCCAGTTCTTGTCGGACACCTTTCCAGCTATTCCGGCAAATTCATTGCTCTCCATGGTGCAGCGCTCAATTATGTTCGAATCCGAGTTATTCATCGTGATACCGACACGGTTGTTAATCAGAATATTATCGGAGACCCTGTTTTCGATCACGTTCTCAAGAAATATTCCATTGGAATCCTGTCCTTCGCATGTGTTGTTGTGAATCCTATTCAAGTGTGATTGGCTCCTGATCGCAATACCATCGTAGTTGTCCTTTACGATGTTGTATAGGATAGTATTCTTGGAGGAATTTTCCATTAATTGCATTCCATTGATGTTTGATGTCACTGTATTTTTCCTGATAATATTACCTTCGCACCACCATTCCATCCGAATACCTGTCCATTTGGTTGTAATTGTATTATTCAATATGTCGTTATCATTGCAATATCTGTACAATGATATTCCCATCGACCAGTTGTTATTATTCTCGATCCGATTGTGTGAGATGATATTCTCGCTGGAGTTGTAACCCAGACGAATACCACCTTCCTTCAGGAGAGTATTCCTTGTAACCGTGCTTCCAGTGGTGTTCTCTAGATAGATGCCATTTTCTGAAGTGACATCGTTCAATATTGCGGTAAGTTTTCTGGAATCTCTGAAATATATACCGTGTCCAGTCTTAACAGTGTTTATCGTATTTGATCTAACCGTAGAATTTGTTGAGGACTGAAGCAGAATCCCCATGAAAAGGTCTTCAAGAACACAGCCCTGTATCGAGAGATTATCTGCATTCTCCCCATAGATACCAACGTGGGGCGGATAACTCGTATCCAAAATCCACATTCCCTGTATCGAGACATTGGATGCCATTATCTCAAAACCTATGGAATGTCCGGTTATATTGAGTACAGTTCTCGATGTCCCGTTGCCTCTGATCTCGACACTCTTATCCACTGTAACGGTTTCGTTGTAGGTCCCATCGTAAACACGAATCGTGTCCCCTGCTGACGAAGCATTAACTGCTGATTGTATGGTCTTGTAAGTCTGGTCGTGTCCGACATAGAGGGTTGTTCCGCGTGTCTCTTCAGAAATGTCTGCTCCTTCGACAAACTCCGGATCCTTGATCACTAGGACCGGTGTTGCCATGAGAGCAAGGATTACGAATAAAGCTTCGATCTTTCTCCTTCTTTCCATTTGATCACCTTGGGTTCTGTGAAGGAGGTTATGAACTTGTTCTTTATAGGTTAATTCTGTATGGTGAAAAATCACAATGTGGCTCCAGAGCGATATTTAAGGATTGTGTATAAGCACCGGGTTCATTTCCCTTTCCTCTTCGTGTTCGAATTGAATCTTGCCTCTCCCGTCCACTTTTGTGTTAAAGGCTAGTGGCGAGGGGGTGGGTCGTTCACACATCGATAACATGCGTTGAACGATTGGGTGGAATAACTCTTTTTATATTGGAAATATCGTTGATCATTTATCAGTAACATAATCTGGAACATAGAATCTTTTCTGGTTTTTCTCAACGGAATATATGATCAATAGAAGTTTTCGAGCACATGCTGTCAAAGCAACTTTGTGCGGTTTACCTCTCTTCACTAGGTCCGCATACTTTTTCCGGATCACTGGATTCTTCTGGATCGCAACTAATGCTGCATTGCTCAGAGCTTTCCGAAGATACTTGTTTCCTCTCTTGGAGATATGTCCAATCAGGTTCATGGATTTGCCCGACTGATGAACAATAGGATCCAATCCAGAATAAGCTGTGACTGGTCTTCCATCCTTGAACCTCTTGACATTTCCAAGAGTTCCAAGCACGATAGCACAAGTAACGGGTCCAACACCCTTAATCGACAAGGATACTGGATCTAGATGAAGGATACCTGAAGAGATTATTTCATCACCTCGTGATGAAACTCCATGACAAGGGAACTATCACTGGAAAGTACCTCGTTGTGGATGCCCCTCACATCTATGCTTTCTGCAATACCAGAAAGAATACCGATAGACATGGTGTGGAGGGAGATAGCTGGGGAGAGCACCATGGTAGATTCTACGGGTAATATATACACATCCTGATAGATGCCGAATCCGAACTTCCTGTTGCTACGATATTCAGCACTGGTGAGGACTTATCGTTCATTTCCTGTTGATGAGGACAAGTTCAGGTTCGACCAGTTCTGATTGATGGTATGGTCAGCATTCTGTCGAAGGTTCGGGTTTGAACGAACTATACATGTTCATCGATCAAAAGGATAACAGGTGTTTTTCATGGTGCTTGTATACGAAAATCAATTATATCCGGGAGGAAATTAGTGAAGTACTGGTTAATAAGGAACTTGGGAGCTTTCATATACAATTATTAAAAGATATTGGTCTCTCTCTCTTACAAATATTCTCTTTTTTTTTACAGAAGTCAGGGTGCTATACTAGGGACATCCTGGCTCCCTGATGTGTCAGGAAGCAGCGGTCTCTCCCTTCCTTCACCTTCGAGGACGAGAAGACCCAGATCCCGCAAGAACCTGATATAGTAGTTGAGAACCACCTTGCTCTTTCCGACCATCCTAAAGATATCGGGCTCCTCACTTATGGTATGAACCATGATCCCTGTATCTGATGGAGTAATCAATTCAATGGAGTGGGCTCTATTGCGAAATGTTTTTCATACCAAAAGTTATAATCGATTTATTGACCATTATTTGAAATCGGCCATTTGAACGAATGGCCAGATGGGGTCGTTCACTGAACGGAAGTTTTCATAAAAAGATCTTGCGACTTTCCTGTTAGATAACAATGGGTTTCCCTTCCCTCTCTATCAAGGAAAAGTAGCCCGATATCCTTCAGGATCCGGATATGGTAATTGACGACCATCTTGTTCCTGCCCATGGTCGAGGAAATTTGGGTTTGCGTCACGCCAGGGTTCTGGGTTATAAGATAAAGTATGGCCTGCTGGACCTCGGTCAGGGTCAAAATGTAATTGATCTTCTGATCGTATAGATAAAACCTTCTGCATTTCCCGTCCTGGAGAGACCGAATGTAACTATTCTTCTCAAGCATGTTCAGATGATGGGAGAGAACACCTTGTTTAAGACTGAGACGTCTGGAAAGCTGTGAGAAGTACATCCCTGGCTCCTCTCGGATAGCATCATAGATGTGTTTCCTGTTCACGTTGTCCAATAGGGATTTGCTCTTCAACCTTGTATATGTAAAAAATCCGATAAATGTAAGGATTGTTAGGACTGCTACAGCCGATATAATGGCTGCTTGCCATGAACCGTTGATGCTCTCGTACCAAGGTCCATGGACGTCGTTCACGATGACCTTGATACTTGAACTCGATGACCCTCCTTCCGTGTCGACAACGCTCACTTTTATGGTATGGACCCCGACCGAGAGACCTTTTATATTGAGGGTTTCACCCTCGCTCAGGGCACCATCAATGTCGGACCACCAACTGAACCTTATCTCCTCATCCGGGTCCAGGACCATATCCAGATCTAATGATGATGCTCTTAGCTCGGCATTCTGACCCTGTGTAAACTCGATCTTGGTTTCGACGTTGACCAATCCAAATTTTATGATGGGGGTCTGAGGTGGGTCGTTCACCGACAGAACAGTGATCTTGAACGGATTGCTCATCGTCTCTAATCTATATTCGTCAACAGGGTATCCTTCCACACCGTTATCCAAAGCGCGGACGATCAATTCAACCGAACCATACCAGTCCGGAACAACTCCGACCACGTCAAGTTTGCTCCCGTTCATCTGGACATGGACCTCATCTTGTTGCGATACAACAGAGAAGGTGAGGGAACCATCATCCCTATCGTCGATGAAGTAATCTTCTAAATCGATCAGGTCGGGAACCGGTTGTGTATCCTCATTTACGGTAAGGAGGTCAGATGGGATACCCCCAAATACAAGCTGGGGGGGTTGGTTTGGTTCAACGACAATCGGACCTGATATGGAACCACTGCCTGGGTACCTGAGATTGGTGGTCCCGTCGCTGAAGATGAAATAGAACTGGTGCTGTCCAGCTTTGAGGACTGTCTTGTAATCATAGATGGCCCCATCCGTCACATCATCGTCCGTGGTTGTCATCACATTGACGGTCCCGTCTATTACCACCTCTTTCATACTCGGTTCATCACCACTGAAATCGTCCGTATAATCTATGGAGAACGTGAATTCGGTGTCGGTGAAACCTTTCATCGGAGTGACCTGACCGTACTCCAGTATGGGTGGAATATACAACGGTTTCCTGGGACCCCAATCGTCTGAGGAGTTTGCAACCGCCCAGGTGTTGGGAACATATAAATTGCCATCTGATGGATAGGTATAATGACCAGATGGACCTATGATATCTATGAAAATACCTATCATGCCAGGCATACCCGGGGATAGGCCCAACCTATTGTAATCCATCATCAGCTCGTACTGGTTTGACATTCCCTGGCTTGCGGTCCAATCATCCCCCTTTTCGACCGGGGTCCAGGTTGTTCCGGTCCCAGTATGTTCGGTACTGTTCATACCAAGTTGGAGCATGATATCCCCTACCTGAGGGGACTGTCCCCCTGAATTATCCACATCTAAGGCTATCGATACTATGCTGGGGTCCGGGCAGTCTATGGCTATAAGGATATGCATCGCATCCTCTTTTGTGTAGATTCTTCCGGATCTTAGATTCTGTAAGAGCGTAACTGTGGAATCGTTCCATTCAGGATCATCAATGATTCCGTCTATTAAAACCGAGTTCGATCCGAATGAAAAGGCATCCCAATAGAATGATTGCTGATAGATGTTATTCCCCATGACCGATATAAAGGATACTGAACTCAGAACAATCATGCATAGAAGCACTAATCTCATGATGAGGATTGGTCCGGGGATTCCATCGTTGCCCGAATTTGCCATGGACCTTTCCGAAATCCTGTCAGACATTATTCCACCAGTTTTATCACAACTATATCAGAAGATAAAAGGATTGGGTGGTTCTTATTACGATTATTTAAAGATTACGGGGACAGGATAGGGGTTGTTTAATCACAACACATCTGCGACAAGCACATCGATGAAGAATAACCCGACAGCAAGTCACAGATCAACTACACCGAAAAAAAGGAGAGTGGCGAGGCATTCTCGTGTAGTTGGTAATAAACATGAAAACGC
>Ga0272441_10012723_pt1 | contig 12232 bp, 12 predicted proteins | sample SSMProp6N_FD_193582 | JGI IMG/M metagenome (GOLD analysis project Ga0272441, IMG submission 193582) | Marine sediment archaeal communities from Little Sippewissett salt marsh, Falmouth, MA, United States - SSM-Prop-6N | ecosystem: Environmental > Aquatic > Marine > Wetlands > Sediment ...
GATTAAGAAAGAAAACTTATATGATCTGGCCGCTCAAATAGAAATGCCTTTAATACCCGTACTTGCTCATATGGAAAGAATAGGGGTGGCGATAAATAAAGAATCACTGAAGAAATACTCCGGAGTACTGAGGGAACAGATAATTGAACTTGAGAAAGAGATATATAAACTGGCTGGCACTGAGTTTAATATCGGCTCTCCTAAACAGCTGGGCGATATATTATTTGTCAGACTTAAACTGGATGATAAGGCGAAGAAAACCAAGACCAACCAGTTCGTAACTAACGAGGAGGCATTACAAAGATTAAGCGATAAGCATCCCATAATCAATAAGGTCCTTGATTACCGGGGACTGAAAAAGCTACTATCGACCTATGTTGAAGCTCTTCCTTCTTTGATAAACAGCAGAACAGGCAGAATACATACATCATATAACCAGGCTATAGCATCAACGGGGAGATTGAGCTCAAACAACCCTAACCTGCAGAATATACCCATCAGGGATGAGAGTGGAAGAGAAATACGCAAGGCATTTATCCCTGAAAAAGGATTCGTATTCCTGTCAGCAGACTATTCGCAGATTGAACTAAGACTGATGGCTCATTTAAGTGGAGACGGGAGTATGAAAGAGGACTTCCTTGGAGGTCATGATATTCATTCTGCAACAGCAGCCAAGATATTCAATATTAAACCGGAAGAGGTAAAAAGAGAAATGAGAGCCAAAGCCAAAACAGCAAATTTTGGTATTATTTACGGTATTTCGGCTTTCGGCCTGTCACAAAGACTTAATATCAGCCGTACTGAAGCTAAAGACTTGATTGATGGATATTTTGAATCTTATCCAGGTGTAAAGAGGTATATGGAACAAAGCATAGAGAAAGGAAGAAAGGATGGGTATGTAACGACAATGTTCGGCAGGAAAAGATACCTGAGGGATATCCAGTCCCGCAACTCCCTGCTCAGAAGCAATGCGGAAAGAAATGCTATAAATGCCCCAATTCAGGGTACGGCTGCCGATATCATTAAAATTGCAATGATAAGAATACACAATAAACTAAAAGATTCCAACCTTAAGGCAAGTATGATATTACAGGTGCACGACGAGCTTATTTTTGAGGTGGCTGAACCCGACCGGGAGAAACTAAGGGATATTGTTGTCAGGGAAATGGAAAACGCATGCAAGCTTGATGTTCCGTTAATTGTTGATTCAGGTTTCGGAAAGAACTGGCTTGAAGCACATTAAGAAATTCGAGATAATGAAGATAAAAGTTTTACTTTTTGGAATACTTGCTGAAGATTCAGGAAAACAGACCTTGCAGGTAAACGATATCGATAATACGTTAGCTCTGACTGAGCATTTAATGACACAATATCCATCTTTCGCGAAATATAAATTCCGTATCTCAGTGAATCAGAATCTTATCGACGGAAATAAGAAGTTGAATGATGGGGATGAAGTAGCATTATTGCCACCTTTTGCTGGAGGGTGAATATGAGAGATGAGTTCCTCCTTCGATGAGGCTGTCTCATAAGTGAATTTGTTGATAATAATGACTTTTACCACGGTGATCCACAGTGTTGCACGGAGTTCACACGGTGTCCTAATTAGCTGATAATAAGCATTCACTGTGTGTCACAGTGTAACACAGTGATCTCCGTGGTGAAATACTATACTGGTAAAATATCCTGGAATCAGACTTATGAGACAGCCTCAGCTATGAAGGGAGCCTATTTTTCCTTCCATTGATGGGAATCATCGTCAAACAGCTCCTTTTTCCAGACAGGATAGTTTTCCTTGATCATTTCAACAGCGTGCCTGCAGGCTCTTGTTGCATGGTCGCGATGACCGGCAGTCACCATTACAAACAAAGATAATTCACCTGCCTTTACAATGCCTGTTGAGTGCACTAACACAATATCCTGTACATCGCTGAAAGCTGACTTAATAGTATCACTGATCCTTCCTGCTTCTTTAGCAACCATATCATCATATGCAGAATACTCGATGGCCTGAACGGTGCGGTTATCTATTTTATCTGCCCTGACCTGTCCCAGGAAAATGGAGTGAGCCCCTGCGTTTTTCTTAGAGGTAAGGTTATTAAGGCAGTCAGCGATAAGTGAACTTTTAACAGGACCATGAACAAGAAGTAGATCAGTCATATCAACATATTATTTCTTAGATAAAAGCCCTGATGTGCCCTGCAATGTGGATGCATAAAGACTTGCATCGTTAATCACTCCAATAGCTTTTTGCAACTGCATGTCCGTATTTAGAGAATGTTCGATTACACCTTTCTCGTAGTGATACCTTCCTATAATTTCATCTTCAAGAAGCCTGGAAACTTCCTCACGGTGCAGTTGAAGGTCATTATCAAGAGTATGATCGAGGCTTTTTTCCATGGTTGTGAAAATATCTTTATTCCTGTCAAAGTATTTTTCATTCTTTGCCACTGCTTTCAGCCTTTCAAAAGCATTCTGGGTTGGTGACTCGTATGTATATTCCCTTGCCACGAGGAAATCATGAAAGCCCCTGTAGGTATCATCAGAGATAGTAAACTTGCCTGGCTTTTCAATTTCTTCATTTTCCCAGTAGAAGTCGGTTGCGTAATCAAATATCAGTGCACGAAGATAAAGCTGGGTTGTAAAGCTACTTATCTTTTCGGGTTCAACTAAATAATCCGGCGATATTCCTCCTCCGTCTCTTACCACTCGTCCATTCAGCGTTTGAAATTCAGAAGTAAGTGAGTCGGGTATATTTCCCACGCTACCGTCCTCATTCCTGTTTGAGAAATCCACCGCCTGTATACACCTGCCTGATGGTATATAGTACTTGGCGGTTGTTACCTTGAGTGTTGCATTATAACTGAGCGGTCTGCTGATCTGTACCAGCCCTTTGCCAAATGATCTTTGTCCGACCACCACACCCCTGTCAAGGTCCTGAATTGCTCCCGCCAGTATTTCAGCAGCGGAAGCCGTATTGCTGTTAATAAGTATAACAAGGGGTATATCTTCATCTATAGCCTGCCTGGTTGTCTTATATGTATTATCATATTTTTCTACCCTGCCCCTGGTACTTACCACTTCATTACCCGGGCCAACAAAAAAGTTTACAATCTCAACAGCCTCATTCAGCAGGCCCCCCGGATTGTTTCTGACATCAAGAATTATCTTCTCTGCCCCCTCTTCCTTGAGCAATGAAAGAAGGGCCTCCTTAACATTCGCACTGCAGTTCTGGGTAAAATTTGTGAACCGGATATAGCCAGTTTCATTATCAAGCATTCCATAATAGGGTACGGGAGATATTGTTATCCTTTTCCTGGTAAGTGTCTTTTCAAATTCCTCGCCCTGTCGTTCAATGGTAAGAGTCATCTGTGTGTTAGGCTCTCCCTTAAGCCTTTCACTAACACCCTGGGTTGACAGGCCTTTCAGTGATTCGCCATCTATCTGCTTAAGGATGTCACCTGCCTTGAGCCCTGAGATATCTGCAGGGAATCCCTTATATATCTGACTGAGGACTGTATAATCGCCTTGAGATCGTATTAAAGATCCTATGCCACCATATTTGCCCGTTGTCATAAATGCAAATTCATCCCTTTCAGATTCAGGATAATATGTGGTGTACGGGTCAAGGTCATTAAGCATCTCATCAATACCTTCCTCGAACAGCTCATCAGGTTTTAGCTCATCAACATAAAAAGCATTCAATTCCCTGACGAGAGAATAGAAAATATCAAGATTTTTTTGCAGCTTGAAATCTCTGGACTCATTTCTCAGGATATAAGCCGTACTTAAAAAAGACACTAATAATACTGCGACTATAATAGAAACAGTTCTTGCTCTGTATTTCTTCATTTGATTATCCTTTCTTGTATTGTTAATAGACTGCAAAACCTGTATATTCGATGCAAATAAGTTGCCAAAGTAAATAATTAACGGTTATTAATTAAAACTCTTATCCAGGTGCATTGAGAATCTCTCTACCATTTTTCCCATCTCTTCCGACATTGTTCGATAATCCGGAATATTGTCACTCCTGTAAATAATCATAATAACAATCTGTTTATCAATCTTTTCAAGTTTCTTGTAGATAGTCCCTTTGTTTATTCTCCACGTTTCTCTCAATAATCTTTTTATCCGGTTTCTTTGTGTGGCGGCCCTGAAACTTTTTTTGCCCACACTGATGGCTGTTTGCGCCGGGAAGGGTAAAATACCGGGACTTTCCATCCACAATATCCTGAAATGATTATAATTGAATGAGTTTCCACTTTCGAAAAGACGTGTAATTACACTGCGACTGCAGAGTTTCTCATTTTTCCTGAACCTGTTATTAGAATAGTACATGATAAACATCCTGATGCAATTTAAGCATGATATGCATCATTACTAAAACCATAATGGTTGTGGAGTTTCTATTTTGACTTCTTTTGCTCTTTAATGAACTGGTCAAGGGCCATCGTCATTGAAGGCGCCTTGGGGTTGGGAGCATGTATATCCAGTCTGAGCCCTAATTTATCAAGAGCATTGGCTGTTGTGGGGCCGAAAGCTGCAATCTTGGTGTTATTCTGTTTAAAATCAGGGAAATTCTCAAGCAGTGATTTCGGACCAGAGGGACTGTAGAAAACAAGTATATCATAATACACATCGGCCAGGTCAGAAAGATCTGCACTTACAGTCCTGTACAAATTACCTATGGTATATTCAATATTATGTTTATCCAACAGTTCAGGAATCTCAGTCTTATGAGGAACAGACAGGGGCACAAAATACCTCTCATCTTTATGTTTAGATACGATGGAGCACAGATCATTGAACTTTGAATTACCAAAGAATATCTTTCTTTTTCTGTACACAATATACTTCTGCAGGTAGAAAGCGACATTTTCGGTAATGCAGAAATATTTCATGCTATCAGGAACGGTGATTCTTAACTCATCACATATCCTGAAAAAATGATCAATGGCGGTTTTGCTGGTGAAAACTACTGCAGTATGGTCAAGTATATTAATCTTCTGCTTCCTGAAATCCTTGGCGCTGATGCCTATTACTTCGATAAATGGCCTAAAATCAATTTTAAGTCCATGATTTTTGGCGAGATCGAAATAAGGTGATTTTGGATTCTGGGGTTCCGGTTGCGATACCAGTATACTTTTTATCTTCAAAACACTTCGATTTTAAGTGTACAACAACTTGCCTTCTTTTTTAATATTCCTGGCCGCTCAGGTATCGAATCAATACCAGAGCCGGGAAAAATTCCAGTGCGCAAAGATACAAAATCAAATAAAATAATGAAAACCTCTTTCTGATAAATATGTATACAAGACGTATAGTCCTGAAGATGTATATAATAGCAAATAATAATACTGACAGGTAAATAATGTAAGCGTCGGGAATACTGATAAGATAAGAGATAAAGAAGTTCAATACCATAAGTATTATTCCGAAAAGCTTGTATCCCCGGGAGATATTAAAGAAATATTCCCTGAATGTGTCACCTGAACGGGTAATTATGCCAATAATCAGATTAACAATATAGCGTAAGCTGATTGCTACTGAGATGAAGCCCATATTTACCATCCATAGAAAATGTGGTTTCAGGTCATAAAACCTGATATCAAAATGCAGTTGAGCGAATAACAGAAACGTGGAGATGCTAACCATGCTCAGTATCCCCAGTAAGATTTGAAAAACCTGGGCTCCGGGAGGTGTATTCCTGAATATCGTATATGCAAACTTATTGTTGAATACAATTCTTACGATTCTGATCAGCGAGTACTTCTCCATAAGAGAAACAACGAGGTAAATCAAAACGGGTATAACAAGAATTACAAACACCCATTCTGACCTCAGTATGTCTTCAGTGAGCGGTTCACCCAATTCCTGTATTATTGATATGCTATTAGAAGTAGTCAACATTTCTTCCTTCAACTTCACTTAAAAGGCTGTTAGCAAGCCTGCTTGCACCTATCCTGAAAGATTCAGGCAAAAGCCATTCTTTGCCCAGGATCATTTCAACCAGGTTATAATAGTTCATTGCATCGCCTGCTTCTGCAATTCCACCTGCGGGCTTTATACCAACAGTCTTACCACTGGCATGGTAATAGTTACTGATTGCGTGGCACATGACATATACTGCCTCCAGGCTTGCCGACACTTTTTCTTTACCGGTAGAGGTTTTTATAAAATCTGCTCCTGACTCCATAGCGAGTATGGAAGCATCATATATCAGTCCGGGATCTCTTAGCACGCCGCTCTCGATAATTATTTTTAGGTGCTTATCCCCCATAATCTCTTTTATCTTACTGATCTCATCCCTGACCAGGCTACTGTTGCCGGCCATGAATTCACCGACGGGCATAACCATATCAATCTCATCAGCCCCTGCCTCCAGCGCCTCTCTCACTTCTGCCGTTTTTACCCCGATAGTTGTTTGCGATGAGGGGAAGCCTCCTGCCACGGAGGCAATCTTTACTGATGGCACCTCCAGATTTCTTTTTAATACCCCGACGAGCCGGGGGTATACACATATAGCGGCAAAAACCGGCAGATCAGGGAAAGTAAATGAATAATTATTCACTTTTTCGCAAATTGCCTCGACAGTTGCAGTATTGTCAGATACATTAAGGCTTGTAAAGTCAAGCAGTCTTAATATTTTTCTTGCATTGGCAGGGTTCAATTCCGATTGAAGCCTGGAAATAAGTATCTGTATATCTTCGTTACTTTTGCCCTGGAATGTCTCACTCATTATTATTGTCTTTTAATTTGGGATTTTGCCTGTGCCTTAGAGCATCCCTCCGCGTTCTCTTTTCAAGGCCTTTCTCAAATTCCTCTGTCAGATCCACATCTGTCTGGTTGGCCAGGCAAAGTAACACAAAGAAGATATCAGCTATTTCCTCACCTGCATCACGCTTCACCTCGTCCTTCTTATACGATTGATCACCATAGTTTCTGGCCATGATCCTTGCAAGTTCGCCCACTTCTTCTGTCAGTATTGCCATATTAGTCAATTCACTGAAATACCTGATTCCCGTGCTATTTATCCATTCATCAACTATTTCCTGGGATTGTTTGATTGTCATAACCTACTGTTTTTTTCTGTTTCTGGCAAGCGATGCAAATATTGCCGGGATACAAATTATTGCAAATATAATAAGACCGGTTCTTATAGTATTCAGAAGTCTGTCAAAGTTTTCCGGATTTATGGTCTCATCGCCCAGGTTAACCGAGATAAGCAACATTGCAATACCAAGGCTTGTTGTTTGTCCTATCATTCTCATGGTACCCACCATGCCACTTGCAATACCCAGCTGTTTTTTTTCTACGCTGCTCATTATCGCATTTGAGTTGGGAGAGCTAAAAAGGGCGTAGCCGAACCCCATTACGGCAAGTACGCCGATGATGTAGGCAAGGGCTGTTGATTGTTGAATAAATGTAAGTGCAAAAATACAGGCGGAGGTTATACCTATACCTGCCGAGGCTATACGCCCGGGATCTCTTTTATCAGATAATTTGCCTGCAGGGATAGAAAAAATTGCCATCATGACTGGCTGTGTCATAATGATGAATCCTGCCGTTCTCGCATCCAGTCCTTTCAGATATTGAAGATAAAGGCTCATAAAAAAACCAATCCCGCTTGTGGCTGCATAATGGATCAGGGCGGCAATATTGGAGAAAGTAAAGATTCTGTTAGTTCTCAATAGCCTGATGTCGAGAAGCGGAAACCTGGCTTTGCTTTCATAATAAAGAAAGGATAAAATCATCAGTATACCTGCGAGAGTCAGTATAATACCCGTTGTTCCGGGCAGCTTTGAGAACCCAAGTATACTCATGACCAGTCCTCCACCAAGCAATAATGAGCCGGGCATATCGAGTTTCTCTCCCCTGGCTTCTGACCATTCTTCTTTGATCTTTACCAGGGTAAGTATAGCAGCAACAGCCGAAAAGGGAATAAGAAATGTAAAAATGCTTCTCCATCCAAAGTATTCTGTAAGAAGACCACCCAGAAAAGGACCACTAGACAGTCCGAGATAAACAGCTGTAATATTTATGCCGATTGCCCTGCCCCTTTCGCCCGGCGGGAATACCGAGGTTATAATGGCCATGCTGGTTCCGAATATCATAGCGCTGGAAACTCCCTGCAAAACCCTAAATATCAGGAATGAATGTATATTGTCTGCAAAAATTATCAGGCTTGTGACTATGGTAAACAGAAATAGTCCTGATACAAAGACTTTCTTCCTTCCAATAATATCTCCCAGCCTGCCGGAAGGCAATATGAATACTGCGGTCCCCAGCAGATAAGCGGTAACTGCCCAGTTTAGTTGCTTGGCTGTAGCCTGCAGATCCGATCCAATAGATGGCAGTGCAAGGTTTACAGCGGAACCCATAAAGGGGGTAATGAAGGCTGCAAAAGCTGCAATTACCAGTACAGATCTCTTTAGCTCCCTACCTGTCATTCTTTATTCCTGGTGTCAATGATTATTGTTACGGGGCCATCATTTACAAGGCCAACTTCCATCATGGCTCCAAATTCCCCTGTGCCCGGTTGTTTGCCGGATATTTCCCTGAAATATTGAATAAACTTATTATACAGGGGTATGGCTTTATCAGGCTTTGCCGCTTTAATATAGGAAGGCCTGTTACCTTTCTTTGTTTTAGCATGCAAGGTAAATTGGCTGACTATAATTATATCGCCACCGGTATCAGCAAGAGAAAGGTTCATAGTGCCATCCTCATCATCGAATATCCTTAATTGATAAATCTTGCTGGCCAGCCATTTTATATCATGTTCATCATCTTCATTTTCTATACCGAGAAGTACGAGAAGGCCATTTCCTATTTCTGACCTCGTTGTACCCCCAATACTAACGGATGCTTTCTTAACTCTCTGTATAACTGCCTTCATATCTGTTTATCCAGTGGTCTTGCAATTCTTCTGCGTTCCTCAAATGAAACCATCTCTGTAAATCCGGCTTCCAGTAACAAGCTATACGCCTCATCGAAATATTGTCCCAGCCTTCCGGGATTGTGTGCATCCGAATTGACCAGTACCGGAACACCCTCTTCCCTGAATATATGCAGGTATCGACGGTCAGGATAGAAGTCCCTCAAGGGTTTATTCATTCCATTGGTGTTTATTTCAAATGCAACACCTGATTTACCCAGCTCCCTGGCCAGAAAACGGTACATTGGTTCGGCATTGGCGGAGGGGTAATACCTGAATATCCTGACCAGATCAGGATGTGCCATGAAATCAAATAGCTTTGATGATGCAGCCCTTGCTATAAGCTCAAAATATTTCTCAAATAGGTTATTGATATCCTTGTCTTCATAATATTCAGGACCAAGATCCACACTTCCTTCACCCATAAAGTGAACAGAACCAATAATATAATCCAGTGGCAGGTCCGATATATATTTTTCAATCTCCTCTTCTTTCCCGGGGAAATAATCAACTTCCAAACCTAACCTTATCGTCGGGCTGTTTACTGAGCCCTTAAGCTTGATTATTCTTTCAATATATTCATCCAGAAGTGATAGTTTGATGCTCCAATCCTGCTGTTCATCCGTCAGGGTAAGATGGTCAGAGAAGCCCAGTTCTGACAGGCCCTGTTCTATTGCCTTTTCAATATATTCCTCCGGCCAGGCCTTACCATCACTGTAAAATGTATGAGTATGATAATCAGTTTTATATATCATAAAACAGAATAGTGTAGTTCAATAGAAAAATTTCTTAAATTCACTCATATTTCAGAAAGAATTTAAAGTGTGCCAAAGTAATCAGAAAATATACAATTACATAAAAACTGAACAAAATTGTAAGGAATACTATTTAATTAGCATTACTTTGTATTCAAATTGAGTACCTGTTATGAATGATATTGACAAATGCCAGTGTTCCGAGTGCCAGTTTCGCAATGTGGCATTTTCGACACTGAATGATTCTGAAGTAACAACCCTTTGTGATTTTCATCGCGAGATTGGTTATAATAAAGGAGGCATTATACATAAGGAGGGTGATCCAATCCAGGAATTCAAATATCTGAAAAGCGGGCTTGTTAAAGTATACAGGGAATCAAAGTCGGGTGAAGAACAGATCATCGCCATCACCAAGCCTTTTGAGTTTGTAAGTAATATCAGTATTTTTTCAGAAGAAAGATATAAATACTCTGTTTCGGCCATTGAGGAATCAGTAATATGCAGTATTAAGCTCGACCATATCAGATCGCTGGTATTAAGCCATGGTAATTTTGCACTTGAACTTATGACAAGGCTTTCCCAGATATCTGATAAGATAATTTTACAGACACTTGATATACGAAACAGGAACCTGGCGGGAAGGGTCGCCTATATCCTTCTGTACTTCACCAGGGATATATACAAGTCCCGAGTTTTTGAGCTGCCGGTTTCAAGGAAAGAAATAGCTGATTATATAAGCATGAGCACTGCAAATGTAATCAGGACTCTTTCTGATTTCAGGAGGGAAGGTATTATTAGTCTGCATGGCAAGACCGTCGAGGTGATCGATATGGAAAAGCTTGAAATGATATCCTCAAGAGGATAATTTCCTTACCGGACTGTTCCAGAACATTCATCCAGAACAATTCTGTTGATCAGAAAATTATAATTTTACGGAGACTAAACCACAAATTTATAAAACAAGCACTTATGAAAAGGATTGTTACTCTATTAGGGATGGCACTGATATTAACCTGTGCTTTTGGTCAGACTTACAAACCTCTGAAAACGCATATATGGCCTGAATCTGACTCAAACGATTCGGTATATACTGTTGCAGGCTATCGGCATGGACTAAGTTTCTTTCCCCAGGTTAAACATAAGGACGTTGAATATATAGCCGGTGATGAACTTACATTCGATATATTTCATTCTGCCGATGTAATGAATGAATGGATGATGAGATGGGCCATGCAGTACCCGGGCCTGGTAGATCTGTATGAAGTGGCCGCCAGTTTTGAAGGGAGGCCCATATTACAGATGACAATAACAAACAAGGAAACAGGTAAACATACGGATAAACCTGCAGCTTTCTTCGAAGGCAACAGGCACAGCGGGGAAATAACAAGTGCCGAATCTGTTATGTGGCTTGCCGATCACCTTCTTAAATCATATGGTAAGGATGAGGAGATAACTGCCCTGCTTGACAATTATACTTTTTACCTCAGGCCAATTAATAACCCGGACGGGCATAATCTTTATATACACACAGCACAGAGTAACCGAAGCACAGTGAGGCCTGAAGATAATGACAATGATGGTCTGCTGGATGAAGATTCACCTGATGATATTAACGGTGATGGTATAATACTATCTATGAGATGGAAAGATCCGGAAAAGGGTAATATGATTATTGATCCGGATGATCCATATGGTAAAATAATGAAGCGTGTTGAACCGGGTGAGGGCGTTTATATGGTAGAGTCAGAGGGGGTTGACAATGATGGCGACGGTGATATTAATGAAGATGGTGTTGGCGGTCTCGACCTTCACAGAAACTATCCTGAGAACTGGAGACCCGAAAGGGAAGACGAGGCTACGGGTAGAGGGTATACTCAATATGGTGCGGGAGAATACCCCCTTAGTGAGATTGAAACAAGGGCGGTAGTTACTTTTCTGCTCTCTCACCCCAATATTTATATTGTAAATTCAATGGATACACGGGTTCCTATGCATCTCAGACCTCCATCAACTTCTGCTTCAGATGAAAGGATGTATAAGGAAGATCTTGAGTGGTATAAACGTTTTGATGAGCTTGGTAAAGAAATTACCGGATATGAAAGGGCCGGTGATGTGTACCAGGATTACGGCCGTGGAAATCCCCTTTTTGGTCATGGTCCCGATTTCGGTTACTGGTATTATGGTTCAATATGGTATGGTGATGAATTATGGAATGGTGCAAGGTTCAAGGATTATGACGGGGATGATGATATTGACCAGCTTGATTTGCTTAAATGGGATGAGGAGGAGAACGATGGCGATGGATTTATTGAATGGGAGAAGGCTTATCACCCGGTATATGGTGAGGTTGAAATAGGAGGATTCCACCCCAAGTTCTTTTCACAGAACCCTCCGGCCAAACACCTGCTGCCCTGGGCAAAAAACCAGGCACTATTTAACCTGGAGATGGTTAAACATCTGCCCTTGCTTGAATGGGATGATATTGATGTCAGGAAAGAGAAATCATACAGAAAAGACTCAACAGACTATACTATAA
>Ga0272441_10012724_pt1 | contig 12232 bp, 9 predicted proteins | sample SSMProp6N_FD_193582 | JGI IMG/M metagenome (GOLD analysis project Ga0272441, IMG submission 193582) | Marine sediment archaeal communities from Little Sippewissett salt marsh, Falmouth, MA, United States - SSM-Prop-6N | ecosystem: Environmental > Aquatic > Marine > Wetlands > Sediment ...
ATCGTGCGGACCGTCCTGTCCACCGAGACTCAAGTTCACCACCGCAGGCAAGCCCAGTGCGTCAGCCTCGTCGAAGACATATCGGACCCCACTGAGGATGTCTGCTGTGTAGAAGCTCGTCTTGACCGCGATGAGCGTCGCCTCCGGAGCGACTCCGACAAAGCCGGAGCCCGAAGATGAACCGTCTCCCGCTGCGATACTTGCCACGTGCGTCCCGTGCCCATCCCAATCGGAGGCCTTGACGAGACCGTTCTCCGGTCCCAAACCCAGCGCGATGTCGCTTTCGATGTCTGCCCGCTCGTATTCCGCGCCGAGCAGCCCCCACGTCTGGTCCCAGATCGAGTGAATGCGTGAACTCTCCTCGAAGCCGTCATCATCCGCGTCGTAGCGGAAGTCAAGATGCGAGTAATCGATGCCCGTGTCCACGACGCCCACGATGACACCTTCTCCTTGAGCAGCCGGAGTCCTGTTGTGCGCGAGGTCCGCACCAATTGCGGGAACGCTTCGATCGAGTTGCGTGCTCGTCTTCCAGGAAGGTTCGACGTAGACCACCGCTTTGTCGATCGAGAGGTCGCGCAGTTCGCCGAGGGTCACGAGCAGCGCGACAATCTCGCCCGCTTCTGCCAGCGACGGAATCCCATGAAGAGGCGTCGTCGACGCAGTGTCACGAAGCTTGACGAGCACGCCAATACGGATCTCACCGGTCAGAGAGATCGACACCTGGAATCGGTGCGATTGGCTGAAAAGGCTCGTGGCCAGACTCTGCGCTCTGACACCCGCTTCCGATGTGCTAAGAAGCGCCCGAAGTGCCGGATGAAGCCGAGCCGCTTGCTCATCGAGTGCTCCTGTCGACAGTGCGACCGCGACGAGCAACACACAAGCAGCGACCGGTACGATGGACTTCCTCATTCGTCCCCCTCGAATCGCCACGTATCATATCCGCATCCCCTGACTCCACCAAAGGCGCCGATCGGTCCTGGTGGATGCCCTTGCTGCGAAGATGCCGTTGTCGCCCGATGGATCCTCGAAACCACGCGGCTTCGCCCCCTGCATCCTTTACAGCCTGCACGGGCCTGTGCTATCATCGCCACTGTAGGTTCAGAGAAGGTTTCACGGGGGTCGTCCTCGCCCGTCCGGCTCGATCGAGTACCCAGCACGAGCCTGCTGTGGAGTCTACGAGGCGATCGGAGAGGTCGGAACATGATGCCTGAACACCAACAGCCACCCGCTCTGCGGGGGGAGCTGACCGATCCTGAGACGATGCTTCTCCGCTACAAGGAGGCCGTGGAGCGAGCGATTCCACACCTACCCGTCAAGAACGGTGTCGTTGACATTGACTCGATCTGGGTCGAGACATCCTTGCCGATCGGACTTCTCCGATCTCTCCTGAAGCGGACGGACCTCAAGCTGCCGGAGAACGTCGAGCGCGTGAATCTGAAGTCGCGCACGCAGGGGGGACCCCGTCGTGGCAAGCCACGCCGACGCTGAGAAGATCCAGTTCGGCACCTCGGGTTTCCGCGGCCGGTGGGGCATGGAATTCACCGAGGCCGTCGCCTGCGATATCACGCAAGCGATCTGCGACTACCTGGCCGAAGTGGACAGGCGCGAAGGCAAGGTCGTCGTCATCGGCTACGACAGCCGACAGCATGCGGACCGTGTCGCTCGCTGGTGTGCAGATGTTGGGCTGCAGAACGGGTTTGCCGTTCACCTCACGTCTCGCGACACGCCGACGCCCGTCCTGGCCTACTACGCAGGGGACGTACTGAAGGACCGATCCGCCGGCGTGATCAACTGCACGTCGAGCCACAACCCCGTAGAGTGGCACGGGATCAAGTTCTCGCTGCACGATGGTTCGATTTCGCCTCCGCGCGCGACCGACTTCATCTCGGAGCGGGCCACCGCGTATCGCAGGGGCGAACGCACCTGGACTCCGAGGCAGCTCACCGACTCCGATCGCGAACGCCTGACCCTGTTCGATCCGCGAGAAGCCTATTGCCGGTGGCTGCTCGAGAGTGGGAAGGGCAACTGCCGCATCGCGCTCGATCACGAGCGGATCCACGAGTACTTCGCCGGCAAGCTGGTCGTCGTCGACGAGATGCACGGCACCGGACGGGAGTACCTGCGTGCGATTCTCGATGAGATCGGTGTTCCGTATCGAGTCATCCACGCGGAGCGGGATCCCCGCTTCGGCGGGCTGCATGCCGCGAATCCTGAGCAGCCACACATCCAGGCGCTGAAGGACGCCGTAGCGGAGACGGGGGCGACCGTCGGTCTTGGACTCGACGCGGACGCCGACCGCTACGGGATCGTCGATTCAGGGGGTGTCTACATCGAGCCGAACTACGTTCTCGCAATGCTGACGCGGTACTTGGGTGTCGAGCGGAAGCTGACAGGACGTGTCGCAACGACCTACGTAACGACGCACATGCTCGAGCGCATCGCCGGCGACATTGCAGACAACGATCCGTTCCGCCCCGCGCCGGGCGCGTTGCCGATGCATCGTCGCGAGCCGGGCTACGAGGTCGTTCGTGGCGACCCGGTCGGTATGGTTACGCACAACGTCTTCACCGTTCTCACCGGGTTGAAGTACATTATCCAGGTGCCACAAATGGACCGCGACTACACGCTGCTCGACGACCCGCCCGCCGACTGGCGATGCCGCCTCTTGATCGGAGGGGAGCAGGCCTCCGGTCTTACCTCGATGGGCCACGTGCCGGACAAGGATGGCATCTGGGCCTGTCTGCTGGTGCTCGACATGGTCGCGCACTTCGGCAAGACGCTGACCGAGATCTGGCACGAGACGCAAGCGTTGTACGGAGAGACGATCACAGCGCCGATCAACCTCTCCGTCCCTTCCGAGCAGAAGGCACCCTTCATCGACTCCTTCCTTGAGAGCGCCCGACACGATGCCCGGCTTGGAGGCATGCCCGTCGTCTTCGCCGGAGGGATTCCCGGCAAGTATGCCGAGTTGATGCTCGAAGACACCGCCGGAAACAGGGACAACTTCGTTCACGTCCGCCCCTCCGGCACCGAGCCGCTCGTCCGCGTCTACTTGGAGACCGCGTCGCAAGAAGCACTCGACGCCCTCAGAGCAGATGTGGACAGCCGCATCGAGTGTCTTGGGCCGTAGCCGTTCGCACGGCCTTGCGCTATCATCCGTGGCAACTGCAGAAGGAGTGAAGCAGCATGGCGACAACCCATACCGAACCCTACGACTTCAAGTCGATCGAGGCGCGCTGGCGCGACTTCTGGGGCGATTCTGGTTTCTTCCGCGTCGACACCTCCGCTACCGACGACACGTTCTATTACCTGAACATGTTCCCGTACCCGTCCGGGTACCTACACGTCGGCCACGGCCGCAACTACATCATCGGCGATGTGATCACCCGCGTGAAGAAGATGCGCGGATTCAACGTCCTTAATCCGATGGGGTGGGACGCGTTCGGCCTTCCGGCAGAGAATGCGGCGATTGAGAACAAGACACATCCCCGCGACTACACGCTCAAGAACATCGAAACATCGCGCGAGCAGTTCCGCGCCTGGGGTGTGGTGTTTGACTGGGATCGCGAGGTGACTACCTGCCTGCCTGACTATTACCGTTGGACACAGTGGCTTTTCCTCCAGCTGTTCAAGCGCGGCCTGGCGTACAAGAAGAAGGCCAAGGTCAACTACTGCCCGAACTGTGACACGGTTCTCGCCAACGAGCAGGTGGTTGGCGGAGCGTGCGAACGTTGCGGAACCATCCCCGAGGCGCGCGACCTGGAGCAATGGTTCTTCAAGATCACCGAGTACGCCGAGCGTCTGCTGACCGACCTCGCCGAACTCGACGAGTGGCCGGAGAACGTTCGCAAGATGCAGGAGAACTGGATCGGCAAGTCGACGGGCGCCGAGGTGATCTTCCGCACAGAGAGTGGCGACGAAATCCCCGTGTTCACGACCAGGCCAGATACCCTCTGGGGCGCAACCTTCATGGTCCTCGCGCCGGAGCACCCGCTGGTCGAGACGCTGACGGCCAGCGAGCACCAAGAGGATGTCAACGAGTATCGCAGCCAAGCGGCCAGGGAGACTGAGATCGACAGACTCTCGACGGAGCGAGAGAAGACTGGGGTCTTCACCGGCGGCCACGCGGTCAATCCGGTCAACGGTGCCAAGATCCCCGTCTGGATCGCTGACTACGTCCTGATGACCTACGGCACTGGCGCCATCATGGCCGTCCCCGCGCACGACGAGCGCGACTTCGCGTTCGCTCTCAAGTTCGGTCTGCCGATTCTGCCGGTCATCGCACGCGTCGACGGGCTAGTGAAATCGGCCGTGCTCGAAGGGACAACGACAGACGGATTCGCGGAGGCTCTCCGCGACGCCGAGATCCCGTTCGAGCAAGTCGGCGCAGAGCTGCGAATCACCGCTCCGCACGAATCGGTCGATGCCTACCTCGAGATCGCCAAAGCACACTTGAGTCCCGGGAAGTGGATCGACGTCGTTGGGGCGCGTTGGGCGTTCGTGTTCAAGGATGCAGTCATCGAATGGGCGGGACGCGAGACCGAGGCGGAGATTCTCAACCGATGCCGCCTGCTCGAGCCAAGCGTCGCTTCCTCTCGCTCGGTGATGGAAATTCTCTGGAACTGCGAGTTCTATCGCGACGTCCTGCTCCACACCGACTGCGGCACGATGATCAATTCGGCCGAGTTCTCCGGCACCCCTGGAGACAGAGCACTCTCCGATGTGATCGCCTGGCTCGAAGAGAAGGGCACAGGCAAGGGAGCCATCAACTACCGCCTGCACGACTGGCTGATCTCCCGCCAACGCTATTGGGGTGCACCCATTCCGATCGTCACCTGCGACGCATGCGGAATCGTGCCCGTGCCAGAAGACCAGCTTCCAGTTCTGCTGCCAGATGTCGATCGGCTATTGGGGAAAATGGGTCTGACCGACGTGCCCGACTTCATCAACGCGACCTGCCCGGCCTGCGGCGGCCCCGCGCGCCGCGACACGGACACGATGGATACGTTCGTCGACTCCTCGTGGTACTTCCTTCGCTTCATCAATCCGAAGGACGACGAGCACGCGTTCGTGACCAGGGACGTCAATCGATGGCTCCCGGTCGATCAGTACGTCGGCGGCGTGGAGCACGCTATTTTGCACCTCCTGTACGCTCGCTTCGTCACCAAGGCGCTTCAGGACATGGGGCACGTCGGGTTCACTGAGCCGTTTGCCCGCCTGTTCACTCAGGGCATGGTCTGCTATCCGTCCTTCCGGTGCCCCGAGCACGGCTGGTTGTTCACCCAGGATGTCACGGCACCCGAGAAGGGCTGCCCGACCTGCGGCCAGCCGCTCGAGTCGGCGATCCTCAAGATGTCGAAGTCGAAGCGGAACGTCGTCGATCCGACCGAGATCATCGAGCGCTATGGCGCGGACACGGAGCGGATCTACACCCTGTTCATGGGGCCGCCCGATCGGGACATTGAGTGGTCCGAAGAGGGGATCCGCGGAGCTTTCCGCTTTCTGAAGAGGGTTTGGGCCCTGGTCGTCAGCAATATCGAGCTGATGGGAGACCCGGAGGCGTTAGTGCACCCCGACACGCTGGATGAACCGGCTCTCTCCTTGTGGCGACGCTATCACCGAACGGTGAAAAAGGTCACCGAAGACTTCGAGTCGCGATTCAGCTTCAACACCGGCATCGCGGCGATCATGGAGCTGACGAATGACCTGGCTCGGTGTGCAGACGGGGATGTCGTCGATCCCGCCCTTCTGCGCGAGATCATTGACGGGATGATCCTTCTGATCTCGCCAGCGGCACCGTTCATCGGCGAGGAGCTATGGCGACGAACCGGGCACACGGATTCGCCCCTCGAGCAGCGCTGGCCCGTCTTCGACGAAGACGCTTTGGTAGGCGACTCCGTCGAAATCCCCGTCCAGATCAACGGCAAAGTGCGCGCGCGGATCACCGTCTCCGCAGAGGTCTCGGAAGATCCTGAGGCCGTCAAGGCGGCCGCCCTCGCCGATTCCGCTATCGCCTCGCGGTTGGACGGCAAGGAGCTCGTCAAGGCAATCGCCATCCCAGGAAAGATGGTCAGCCTGGTCATCAAGTAGCCTGGATCTCGACGCGCAGGCGTCTTGATCGACCTGTCGGGATCGGGTATCAATGCAGCACCAATCGGGGCCTTAGCTCAGCTGGGAGAGCGCTTGCATGGCATGCAAGAGGTCAAGGGTTCGAGTCCCTTAGGCTCCAAACCGTCCTATTCAAGCGGTTTGTGGGTCTGCGTGAAGATGCAATGGCCGTCGCAGATGCGAGCGAGATTCTCGCAGGTCGAGCGCAATCCACTCGCTGAGTGTGCAATCTCACAGCCAGCCGCCCTCCCGCAACCGCCCACACCGCGTCTGAAGGCGAACGCCTTGGGCCTCTTCACCTGGCAGTTGGTCAAGGTCTTGTCCTCTGTTAGACTCACGTTGGTGCAGAAGGGGGGAGAGCGAGAAGAAGCAAACGACAACTGTCGGCTGGACTCTCGCGAGTCGGGGTAACGGGAATCGGTGCGAACGTGCAGATCCGGATGACAGGAGGAACGCGCGATTGAAGCTTGAGTCAATCCACATCCACAACTACAAAGCTCTGAACGACGTCAGCATTCCGCTTTCGGCTTTCGTCTGCTTGATCGGCGAGAACAACTCAGGCAAGTCAACCCTCCTTCGCGCTGTTGAGCTCTTCTATTCGGGTGCGGCCATCCCTTCTGCTGACTTCTATGATCCGGGAAATGACATCCGCATTGAGATCACGTTCTCTGAGATCACCGAATCGGATTTGGCCCGGCTAGCTGAGGAGCATAGCAGGCGCATCGCTGGAATCGTCGAGGACGGGATGCTCGCACTGGTACGGGTGTACTCCCCGGACGGAAGGTCTCGCCTCTACTACCGTGGCCTTGTTCCGACTGACTAACGCTTCTCTACTGAGACAGTTGCCTCGCTCGTTGCGGGACAGCGTCCCGGAACGGCCTTCGTGAGGCGGGTAGTCGAAGTATTCCCGGACCTCGAGGGAGAAGTCGACACTGGGATGAACCAGGGCCAGATGAAAGAGGCAATTGAGAATCTGATCTCGTCATTGCCGAGATCGAAGTTGGTCATGGGAGATCGCGAGCTGCCAAGCGGCTTTGACCGGAGTGTTACTCCGTTTCTTCCAGAGCCGATACTCATACCTGCGGCAAAGGACCTTGGGGATGATGTCAAGGGTAGGGATAGCGCAGCGTTCGGAAAGACACTTCGGATCTTGCTTGATGATGTGGAGCGAGAGCTATCCGACGCAGCGGACCTCTTCCGAGAGCTTGATCGGAAGCTCAATCCTCGCATTCTAGAAGACGGAACTGAAGACCACTCGGAGCGCGTGAACCAGCTGGTTCAGCTTGAGAGAACGATCAAGGGATTCGTCAATGAGAGCTTCAGAGGCGTGGATGTGAAGGTCCGCATTCCGCCTCCCCAGTTCAGAGCGATCTTCCAAGGCGCCACAATCCTTGCCAATGACGGGGTAGAAGGCGAAATCGACACGAAGGGAGATGGACTCAGGCGAGCTGTGGTCTTCGCCATACTGAGGACCTACGTTGAACTCATGCGACAAACTTCCGAGAGCGAGGAGCAACGGGCTCCATCGGCAAGGTATGTCCTACTCTTCGAGGAACCGGAGCTGTACCTGCATCCGAGTGCGCAACTGATCCTCTTCAATGCACTCAGGGAGTTCGCGAAGCGACACGCAGTGATCATGAGCACACACTCACCATTGTTCCTTGGGCCGGAGGCTGGCGAGACTTTCGTGAAGCTGTCAAGGTCAGCACCGGGATCCCAGGTACCGTACTCACAAGCCTACCCCGTTGATCTGGGCGATGTAAGAGTGAAGGATCAGTTTCAGATCATCTGCTACGAGAACAACAACGCGGCGTTCTTCACGAGCACTGTGATCCTAGTCGAGGGGGACAGTGACCTGATCGTGTTTCCGCACATTGCACGAGTTCTCGACAGATCGTGGGATACGTCCCAGTGCGGCGCTTGTTTCGCCAAGGTCAACGGGAAATCGAGCATTCGGAGATACCGCCAGTTCTTCGAGCACTTCGGCGTTCGCGTTACGGTTATTGCGGATCTCGATCTGCTCGTTCACGAGTTCGCTCAGATCGAGCCAGATGCCGAACTACAGGAGCTACGAGCTCGACTTCTTGAAAGGGCGGATGCCCTGATTCCAGAGCATACAGAGGAAGAAATGCCGTCCAAGAAGACGGCGGACTCCATGCGCGGGAGTAGCAAGGCACGTGTTTTGTGTGCAAACGTGATAGATGCTTACAAGGCTCTGGATGACGGCACGGGCTTTGTCAACGACGCGGAACGAGCCTACAACGCATTCTACGACTACGTGCGAAAGGACGATAGGCTCGAGATCCTGAAGAACTCCGACGACTCCGCTCTACGAGGTCTTCTCAGGCAGCTGCTCGCCAGGCTCCGAGAGAAGGACGTGTTCGTCTTGGAGCGAGGGGCGATCGAGGCGTACTACCCGCCGGACCTGGACGGAAGCGACAAGCCATCGCAAGCTCAGGACTTCTGCAGACGCTTCGCCTCTCGCGATGCGATTCTTGAGTGCTGCTCTGCACTCGACGGGTATGAGGAGAACGGATGCAGCAAGGAGTTCGAAATCATCTTCAGGCGGATCTTCCACGCTGACTAGACCGAACTGCGTGCCGTGAACACCCCGACCTTGTTGCTCATCGACCAGCGGACTACCCTCAGACCATGGCAAGCTGGCGTGTGCGCGTGGAAGGATCAAGTCGATCGCTGGCGATGCTGTCGCGACTCACACCGAGCCCTGTCAAGATCGTTGCAGATGATGGGGAAATGTACCTTGAGTCACAGCAATTCGAAGAGGCACACGACTCCGGCGACGTGCTTCTGATGGCAAGTGAGTTGCTGGAGGTTGTGAATCTTCTCGCCGGGCTTCACATGGGGAATTGGCATCCGGTGACGTGTGATGCCATCGTAGAAACGAGAAGCGATGGCTCACGTCATGTCTTCAAGCATCTGGCAGCATCCATATCCGTCTCCGCCAGCATGACAGCCATCCCGACAGTTGTGCGCTCCGATGGCTCTGTAGAGGAGGGTCTCCCTCAGTACGGTCTGGAAGTGGAGGTTGTCGCAGCGAATGCGCCCTTACGGGAAGCGCTCCAGTTGTTCCGAAATCCTACATGGGGCAATCTCTACAAGGCCTACGAACTCATCGCAAACGCACTGGGTGGGCCAACTGAAATGCAGCGAAGAGGCTGGGCAACACGTAAGCAGCTCCAGCAATTCAAGCATACAGCTCAGAGTCCTTCATCTATCGGTTCGGAAGCACGCCATGCTGTTGAGCCGACTGCTCCGCCGTCAACCCCGATGTCGCACTCAGAGGCAAAGGGGTTAGTCCGATCGATGATTGAGGATTGGCTTCGTGCGCTCCTGGAGGGGGCAGCATAGCACCAATACAGTCGTCGCCAGTGCGCATGGGCCGCCATCCCTATGAGACAGCCAGCGAACGCGTTCAGCATCCAGTCAGCTGGGAGGGGCGACACTGTTTCCAGAGATCCACCCCAAGTACCTCATGAAGATGGATGCTTGATTCCGCGTACTCCTTGATGGAGGCATCGTGATGCTCCTCTGGAAACGCGGTGGAGGCTACTCCTGGGGCGGCAGCCGCTGCGTGCGCGCTTCCCACTCATCCCTGCGCTGAGCCATCTCCCGCATCTGTGCTCTGGCCGGCTGGAGCAAGGCCAGTATCGGTGCGACATCACTCTTGTCGTTCTTCGATCTTCCGGCTCTGCCAACCAGGTCCTCAAGCTTGTGGAAGTGATGCTCCGCCTGTTGATGGCCAACGGGGCCGCCGTAGTCATAGAAGTTCTGGATTCTCTCAGCATGCCATCTTGCATCCTTGAGGTATCTCCCCATTCCTGTCTCCTCTGCGTTGCGGATCGCTCTGATCTCCCCAGAGTCGCATCCACTTCTGGATCAACTCTAGTACTCTCCGATCCCGTCGGCAAGGACTCGTTTTGGAGCCGCCGTCTCAGGCGGTGAGCACCCTTCCTTGAGGCTACTGTGCTGCTAGATCGTCTTGTGCTCACAACGCCAGCTCTTGATCAGCACGCTGCCTCCTCTTGCATACACAACACCTCCCGGTTCTGAACCTGCCTCCGAAGCAGGCAGAAGTGGGCTAATGGTAGATCCTAATTGGATTCCCGCGGCGCGATGTTTCCCGGAACTAGGCTTCCATCACCATGATGCAACGCACGTACGCGTTCTACATTCAGTCCCCCAGGCTCCAGAACACCCCTATTCTTGCGGTTCCTCAAGCAGGCATCCCATAGCCTTTCCTCCCGTCTATGCCTATCCAGACCTGTGTACCCGAATGAGTGTCCTGCACGACAGCCAGACACTCTGCCATTGCGCATAGCTTCTTCAATCGAGGACCTGATTCCTGCTATTCTCTCCTGCAGGGAGGGAGCATGAAGAACTTGGTTGCCGCCGGACTAATACTGGCCTTCTGCAGCGCTATCGTTTTCGGAACGGAGTTCGTGTCGCATGACGCGATATACATCGACGGAAACGACAGTTTCACCACGCACAACGGTGTGGTAGGCGGCTCAGGGGATGCTGATGACCCGTATGTACTCGAAGGGTGGGCGATTGCTGGCAGCACAGGACATGGGCTCACGATTGTGAATGCAGATGCGTACTGCATCATCCGGAACTGCCAAGTGACGCGCTCGCAGTGGAGCGGCATTCTCATAGCAGACTCCTCGAATGTCATCATTGAGGAATGCGAAATCGTGCAGAACGCCCACTCTGGAGTGGAGATTGTTTCCTCAAGTCGCATCGCAGTCCGTGACAGCAGCATCGACGGACACACGTGGGGTATTGGCCTGCGGGATGTATCCGACACGGATCTGCATGGCAACCTCGTGGCGGGAAGCTCGGAAGCCGGGATCTCAGGTGAGGCAGTCAACCGTTGTCTCATCGTCGGGAATGAAGTGACAAGAAACGACCTGGGAATCGGGCTATACAACTCGCGTGAAAACTTCCTTGCAGGAAATGAGATCCATGGCAACAGTAGTGGAGGCATTGATCTCTGGCCAGGATCGTCGCGCAACGAGCTAGTGAACAACGTGATCGTGGAGAACTCTACCCACGGAATCTGGGTTCAAGAGGGCTCCGACGAGACCGTCATAACGCTGAACACCGTGAGTATGCATACAGGTGCCGGTCTACGATTGACAGGAGCATGCTCGAATCACGTTGCAGGGAACTCGTTCTCGACGAATCTTGAGTGCGATGTTGACCTTGATAGCTCTCAGGACAACTCTTTTGTGTGGAATTCGTTTCTCTCGTCGACTCCCGTTTCCGTGTCATACTCACCAGTGCCAGAAGGACTGCAAGCCAATGCCTGGGACAACGGCTCGGAGGGCAACTACTGGTACGTCCTTGACCGATGGGACAGTAACGGAGATGGCCTATCCGACGTCCCTTTCAACGCAGGTGAAGGAGAGATGGATCGCTTCCCTCTCATGCGACCATGGCAGCCAACCGTTGCGATTCGCGGGGTCCATTTCTCTGTACCCGATGAGTCGGCAACCTTGGTCAACTGGACTGATGCGACGATCACGCTTGACGGGTGGTCTCTCCTGTCTGTGGATCCGGCCACAGACGTCGTTCTAGGGCAGTATTTTTTTCCTGATGGCATCTCCCTTCCAGCGGGGCAACTGCTCGTTGTTCGCTCGATCCAAGACGGAGCAGAGATCTCATCTCAGGATGCCGTTGCTGATTGGGCGAGCGAGTCGGGGAATGTATGGAGAGACTGGGGCGGAGCAGCTCGACTTATCTCACCCGGAGGGAACTTGGTCGACGAATACACATTCGATTGGGCAACCGGTGTGTGAGATGTCCAGACGAGCTTGATAGGCGGTGTCCTTCACTAGTGAATCCTCTTCAATCCTAGCGCAAGGCGCTCCAGGTGAGAGCCGCTGGCGCCGAAGGACCCGAACGCCGCAAAGCGTGACAAGAATAGCATCTGAGCTTACCGCGCGCTCAAAACGGGGACACGCATCACCATATCGCAGTCAACGAACGCGTTCTACATTCACCGTTTATCGGCTTGGCTTAGGAATAGGATCTGGTTAGACTAGATCCATAGGAGGTTTGCAATGGATTCTGACTCGATCAGATCTCTCCAGGAAGTACG
>Ga0272441_10012725_pt1 | contig 12232 bp, 9 predicted proteins | sample SSMProp6N_FD_193582 | JGI IMG/M metagenome (GOLD analysis project Ga0272441, IMG submission 193582) | Marine sediment archaeal communities from Little Sippewissett salt marsh, Falmouth, MA, United States - SSM-Prop-6N | ecosystem: Environmental > Aquatic > Marine > Wetlands > Sediment ...
GATTTCGACATCATTCTGGTCCTGGACGTGAGCCGCTGGGGGCGGTTCCAGGACACGGACCTGTCCGCCCACTACGAATCGCTGTGCACCCAGCAGGGCAAGCAGGTCATCTACACCCAGATCGGCTTCCCGCGCGACGAGGACCGCCTCATTAGCCAGCTCCGGAAGAGCATCGATCGGTACCAGAGCGCGGAGTATAGCCGGACGCTGAGTAAGAAGGTGTTTGAGGGCGCGGCGAAGGTCGCCCGCCAGGGCTACCGGCCGGGGGCGTCGCCGCCGTATGGGTTCTACCGATTGATGTTGGACGAAGAAAAGCAGCCCGATCGCATCCTGCAGCCGGGGCAGCGGAAGGCAATCCAGAACGGCCGGGTGGTGCTCGTGCCGGGCGTGCCCGAGCAGGTGGAGACCATCCAGGAGATCTTCGTGCTCTTCGTCGAGCAGGGCCTCGATGAGCGGCAGATCGCCGGACGCCTCAATTCGAAACAGGTGCCGTCGCCCGGCGGCGGGCGTTGGAGCGACGCCTCGGTGCGGCACATCCTCGCCAACCGGCAGTACGCCGGCGCCGTCGTCTACAACCGGACGACCCAGCGGCTGAAGACGAAGCGGCGCACCAATCCCCGCGACGAGTGGATCATCACGCCGGGCGCCTACGACCCCATCGTGACCCCCGAGTTGTTCGACCGGGCCCAGGCCATCCTCGATGAACGCAAGCGCCGGTACACGCCCGACCGGATGCTGGCGCGGCTCCGGGCCGTGTACGAGAAGTACCACGTGGTCACGTCACGCCTGGTCCGGTTCGACAAGGACTGTCCAGCGCCGGAGACCTACGCCGCCAAGTTCGGCGGTCTGACCGGCGCGTTCCAGGCGATGTTTGGCGACGTGCGCGACCGCATCCGCAACGACGTCTTCAAGGCGATCCGCCGGGAGGCGCGGCTGGTCGACGAGCACGACGACTTCATCGTCATCAACCGGGACTTCACGGTCCTGATCCAGCCGTCCGTGCCGGTGCCGGCCGGCTACGGCGCGTACTGGACCTTCCGGCCGGACCATCGGCCGGTGGTGGACATCACGCTGGGGGTGCCGCTGTCCAACAGCGGGCGGTACGACATCCTGGGCTACCTGGCGCTGCCGCGCCTGATGGTGGGGGAGCGGTGGGTGCGGCTGTCCGCCGCTAGCGACACGCGCATCGAAATGCACGGGTACAGCGGCCTGGAACTCATCCGCGACCTCGTGAAGTGAAAGGAGCGGCCGATGGAGACGATCTCGGTCCGGAGCATGGCCGAGCGCGACTACCGGATGATTCCCGTGGACCGGATTGCCGTGGTCCATTCGCGGAAGCGGGACGCGGGGCAGTTCAAGGAGAACGTGCGCAGCATCAAAGAGGTGGGGCTCTACAAGCCGATCCTGGTCAACCGGCGCCGTCTGACGGCCACGGGTAAGTATGACCTCATCTGCGGCGAGGGCCGGCTGACGGCCCACATCGAATTGGGCAGGACCCACATTGCCGCGGATGTCCTCGATGTGGACGAGCGGCAGGCGTACCTGATGACCCTCGGCGAGAACATCGCTCGCACCCCGCCGCAGACCATCGAGTTCGCCCGGGCGCTCAAGGAGATGCACGACTTCGGCATGTCCTGGAAGGAACTGGCTGCCATCACGGGCCGGTCGCAGGATTACGTGACCGACTACGTCCGCCTCGTCGAGCAGGGCGAGGAACGGTTGGTCACCGGCGTCGAGGAGGGGGTGTTTCCGCTTTACTTCGCCATGTGCGTCGCCAGGAGCAGCGACAAATCGATTCAGCATCTCCTCATGGACGCTTTCGATAACGGCATCGTCAACTCGCACAACCTGTCGAGGGTCCGGAGAATCATCGAGGACCGAATCGAGAAGGGCAAGGCGTTGCGGTCGAAAAAGAGCGGCAAGGCGTACACGGTTGTCCGGCTTGCGCAGGACATCAGCAAGATCACCCGTGAGAAAGAGGCCTTTGTCTATGAGGCCGGGCAGCGTGAAAACCGCCTGATGCGGATTCTCATCGTCCTCCAGAAAGTCAGGCAGGATGAGACCTTCCTTGGCCTCCTGAAGGCGGCCGGGCTGGCCGACGGACCAGAACTTAAGGGCGATTACGCCGTCTGAACCGTGGCCGTGCGCAGAAAGGAGATCGCCATGCCGAAGCCCAAACCCGCGAACGTGCAGGGAGCGGACGTCCCCATCGTGCGGCTGACCCCACTCAGGAAGCGCAAGATCAGCCAGAAGAACTACACCAAGCTGCTGGCCAACATCAAGGCGGTCGGGCTCATCGAGCCCCTGTGCGTTTGTCAGGAAGGCGACCAGTACTTCATCGTCGACGGCTTTCTGCGCTACACCGTGTTGCTCGAACTCGGCGTAGAGACAGTGCCGTGCCTGGTGCTCGCCAGCCGTGACCTGTATACCCCGAACCGGCAGGTGAACCACCTGTCTCCAAAACAGGAAACCACGATGCTCCGAAAAGCGCTGGAGATGCTCGACGAGGAGACGGTGGCGAGGGCCTTCGGCCTCGAATCGCTGAAGAAACGGCTGAATACCGGCATGTACCGTGACCTGCACGCAGAGGTCGTCGCGGCGCTGGATGCGGGGAAGCTCTTCCAGGCGACCGCCAGGGAGTTGACCTACGTGGTGCGGAAACGGCAGTTGGAAATCCTGCGGCTCATGCAAGAGGGCGGCGACTGGAGCCAGGCGTTCGCAAAGGCGCAGGTCCTGGCCACACCACCGGCTCTGCGCAGCAAGAAGAAGCGACAGACAAACCCGTGGAAACGCAGCCAGGGCAGCAAACGAGACCTGGTCAGGAAGCTGGCCGAGGTGGAGAAACACCACGACTTCTACAGTGCGCTCTACCGGCAGTACGTGGCCGACCTGCTGAAGCTGGCGATCTACGTGCGCCAGATCGTCAACCGCCCTGAACTGCACGACCACCTTCTCCAGCACCACACCGAGGACTTGGCCTTCTTCGAGGCGGTCCTGGCGGAGAGCGAAGGCAAGGCGGTCGGCTGACTGGAGACCGCGGTCACGGCCAGCCGCATGAGCAGGCCTGCCGAAGACCCAAGGAAGGCACAATGGCGCCCTTTTCATGCACCACTGTGTACGGCCGAACCTGCTACCTGCACGTTGTTCGTGGGACCGGCGGACGTCCCCGCCACGTGATGGGCACCTGCGCCGCCGGCGCGGAAACCTTACTGCCGACCGGCTTCGAGGTCCGGGAGAACGTCAACGGCCAGGTCTCGGTACGGCGGCGACGGGCGCGCCACTTCGCCGTGGAACGCGAGTGTTTCAGCGGCGAGACGGATTGGCTTCGACTGGAGATGCTGTCACTGTTGCCGGCTTTGAGGCAGTACCTTCCACACGCGGGCCGGGACAGCTTCTTTGACTTGGTCTGAGGGGAACGACATGAAGGGCAAGATGGTTCGCGGGCGAGCAGGAAAAGCCGGGCGGGACAGGGCCGCCGCGCTTCGAGCGCTTCTGGCGCGGGAGGCGGCCGGACTTCCCATCAACAGCAACGCGGTCCGGCGCGATGACCCCCGGCTCTATGACCGCACCATTCGGCTCTTCGGCTCCTGGGATGCGGGGCTTCGTGCGGGAGGCATCGAGCCTGCACGTGTTCGCATGCGGCAACGCTGGACCTCCCAGGCTGTGATCCAGCGGATTCAGGAGCGGGCTGACCGGAACGAGCCCCTGAATTACGGCGCGGTCAGCGTCTCCGATTGCGGCCTTGTGGCGGCCGCGTCTCGGCGGTTCGGGTCGTGGAATCATGCGCTGAAGGCGGCGGGGCTCGATCCAATCGTGTGCCGCAAGAGAGCGCCTGCGTGGACGCCCGAACGAGTCCTTGAGACGGTTCGAGGAATCGACAGGGAGGGGGGCCGCCTCAACTGGACCGCACTAGGACTGGGCGGCCTCCTGACGGCGGCTGTTCGCTCTTTTGGTTCCTGGGACCAGACCCTCCGCGCAGCGGGACTCGATCCAGACGAGATTCGCCGTCACCGCAAGCCCTGGACGCCCGACGACCTGCTCGATGAGATTCGACGAAAACACCGCGCCGGCGAGGCCCTGAACGCGCAGAGGCTCTCGCCTGCCTCGATGTACCACGCGGCGAGGGTCTTCTTCGGTTCATGGGACGCGGCTCTCGCGGCCGCCGGCCTCGATCCCAACAAGATCAGGAAAAGCCGGCGACCTGGTTGAGAAGGAGTCTCATGTGGGGGGGCTGATGGGGGCAGAGGACGTGCTGCGCTGCATCCTGCACATGGAGCTGTCGGGTGCGTCGCTGATGCTCCGTCCAGCACGTCGCAAACATCCCGGTTTGATTCCCGCGGCGACCCAGCATTTCGGTTCTTGGGGAAAGGCCCTACAAGCGGCCGGGATCGACAGCGAGGCGGTGGCCAAGCGTCGACGGTGGACAGCCGACCGGGTGATTCAGACCATTCACCAGCTCGCCCGTCAAGGCATCGCCCTCAACTACTGCTCGGTCAGCCGCGTCGATAGCGGTGTGCCTGGGGCCGCAAGGCGGGCATTCGGGTCCTGGGACAATGCTCTCCTGGCGGCAGGCTACGACCCTGACACGATCCGCATTCAGCGCGGGCCGTGGACGGCAGAGGAATTGATCGCGCTTATCCAAAGCCGAGCGGCCGCGGGCCTGCCCATCGGCGCCTATACCGTCGTTCCGCCTTCGGCGCGAATGGCGTCCCAGCGGCTGTTCGGCTCGTGGACGGCTGCGTTGCGGGCGGCCGGCGTGCCGAATCCACGCGCGGACCAGCCGGTCTGGTCGAAGGAGGTCGTCCTCGCGGCCATCCGCGCCCGTCTGGACGACCACCAGGCGATCAACTGCATGGCGGTGGTGACGCATGCCTCGCGCCTGTACAACGCCGCCCGCCGGTACTTCGGCAGCTGGGAAGAGGCGCTGCGCGCGGGAGGAATCGACCCGGCCAGCGTGCGACGCACGCCCCCGGCTTGGACGCCAGACAGCATCACCGCGGCGATCCGTCGGCGAGCGGCTGCAGGGCTGGACATGCGCGTCCAACGTCGCCATCCGGCCGCCCTCGTCCGCCGGGCGCGCCAGTTCTTCGGCTCCTGGCAGCAAGCGCTGGATGCAGCCGGAGTGGAGCCGGGCGCGGGACGAACGTAGACGCAGGTCTTGCCGGCGTTGAGGTCGCGGAAATGGTTCGGAGACGCCTGCGCGCCGATTCCCCCATGCAACTGGGCCGGGCCCGGATGGCCGAAGCGGAATGCATTGTCGGCCGGTAGCGGACGGGCTACAATCACGACGATCCCCACCGCAGGCTGGTATGGCAGGCGGCGGCGCAGGTTGCGGCGGGCCGCCGGGCGCGTCGCCTTCCGTGCGATCTTCAGCAGTCCACGACGGTCACGCTCCGGAGCACACGGAGCAGGCATCGGAATGAGCCGCGGTCAGCGCGGCGCGGATTCGAGGGAAGACACGTCGTATGTCCGGTCAACCGCCGCACCCGGTAGCCTCAGACCAGCATCCCCCGCTGGAGCAACTCGCCGGCCTCGTCGAGCGCGTCACGTTTCACAGTGAAGAATCCGGCTTCTGCGTGCTGCGCATCAAAGCGCGCGGGCACCGCGACCTGGTGACCGTCGTCGGCACGCTGCCGGAGGTCCGCGCCGGCGAATGGCTGGAGGCCCAGGGGTCCTGGACCGTCAACAAGGAGCACGGCCAGCAGTTCCAAGGGAGAATCCTCCGCACCACCGCGCCAACCACGGTCGAGGGCATCGAGAAGTATCTGGCCAGCGGGATAATCAAGGGCATCGGCCCGGTGCTGGGCGGGCGCATCGTGAAGGCGTACGGGGAACGCACCTTCGAGATCATCGACGCCGACCCGCACAGCCTCACTGACGTCGACGGCATCGGACCGGTGCGCGAGAAGAAGATTGTCGAGGCGTGGACGGCACAGAAGGCGATCCGGGAGATCATGGTCTTCCTGCATGGGCACAAGGTGTCCACCAGCCGGGCGTTTCGGATCTTCAAGGCCTACGGCAACGAATCCATCGAGAAGGTCCGGCAGGACCCCTACTGCCTGGCCCGCGACATCCACGGGATCGGTTTCAAGACGGCCGACGTGATCGCCGAGAGCCTGGGCATCGGCAAGCAGTCTGATCTGCGCGCCCGGGCCGGGGTGGAGCACGTCCTCCTGCAGTTGACCGGGGATGGCCATTGCGGCTACAGCCGAGAGGAACTGGTCGCCCTGGCCGTCAAACTCCTGGAAATCCCTGAGGAGATCATTCAAACGGCTGTGGAGTACCTGCTCGGGGAGAAGCGCATCGTCGCGCGCACGCTGGATGGCGAGGCCGGCGAGCGGCCGGCCGTCTTTCTGGCGAGCCTCGACCTCGCCGAGCAGAACCTGGCGAAGAGCTTGGTCGCTCGACAGGCAAGCCGGCATCCTTGCCCGGAGATCGACCCGGAGAAGGCCATCGCCTGGGTGGAGGGTAAGACCGGTCTGGAACTGGCCGCCCAGCAGCGGCAGGCGATTCAGATGGCCTGCCGGTCCAAGGTGCTGGTCATCACGGGCGGACCCGGCGTGGGCAAGACCACCATCATCAACGCCATCGTCAAGATCATGCGAGCCAAGAAGATGAAGACCGTGTTGGCCGCCCCCACGGGCCGGGCCGCCAAACGCATGGCCGAGGCGACGGGGGCCGAGGCCAAGACCATCCACCGGCTTCTGGTCTTTGACCCCAAGACGTACCAGTTCAAGCACAACGCGCGGCACCCGCTGGACGGCGACGTGTTCATTATCGACGAGGCCAGCATGCTGGACATTTCGCTGGCCTGGCAGCTGGTGCGCGCCATCCCGCGCAGGTCCGCCGTGATCCTCGTCGGCGATGTGGACCAGCTTCCCTCGGTGGGTCCGGGCTGCGTGCTGCGCGACATTATCGACTCGAAGACGGTGCCCGTGTGCCGTCTGACGGAGGTCTTCCGGCAAGCCGCCCGCAGCGCCATCGTCACCAACGCCCACCGGGTCAACCAGGGCTGGATGCCCACCTTCCCGCGGGAGAAGGTCGAGTCACCCGGCCGCACGGACTTCTACTTCGTCGAGGTCGCGGCCCCCGACAAGGCCCTGGACATGGTTCGCCGCATGGTGTGCGAGCACATCCCGGAAAAGTTCGGCTTCAACCGCGTGGACGAGATCCAGGTGTTGTCGCCCATGCAACGTGGCGTCTTGGGCTGTCGCAACCTCAATGCGGTGCTCCAGGAAGCGTTGAACCCGACCGGGCCGGCCATCGAGCGGTACGGATGGACCTTCCGCGTGGGCGACAAGGTCATGCAGATGGTCAACGACTATGGCAAGGACGTGTTCAACGGCGACATCGGCCGCGTGACCCAGCTCGACGAGGTGGAGCAGGAGGTCGTTGTCCGGTTCGACGACCGGCCCGTGACGTACGACTTCAAGGAGCTGGACGAGCTGCATCTTTCCTACGCCACGACGGTTCACAAGAGCCAGGGGAGCGAGTATCCCGTGGTGGTGATGCCGATCCACACCCAGCACTACATGATGCTTCAGCGGAACCTGCTCTACACGGCCATCACGCGCAGCCGCAGGCTCGTCGTGCTGGTCGGCACCCAGAGGGCCCTGGCCATCGCCGTCAAGAAGATGGACGCGCGCCGACGGGTGACGCTGTTGAAAGAGCGGTTGCAGGCGTCTTCTGGCCCTGCCCCCCGCTGCCCGTAGAATGGCGCCGCGCAGCAAGAGAAGCGAGGTGGACCCGTGGCAAAGAGGACCTGTGGGGCGTTCAGCCTGGATGGCCGCGGCTGGTCATCTCAGGGGCGGTTCGGCCTGAGGGTCCCCTCAATTCGCCCCACATCCGCCGCTGCGTGCTCCAGTCGACTTCCGCTGCGATGGACCGCAGATGCCGTTCGGCGATGGGGTCCCGGCCCTGCGTAACGCAGGGCAGGTGAAGGATCTCTTCCTGGATGTCGGGGGCGAGGTGGAGGAGGTTCATGATCTGGGTCACCCGGGCGCGCGTGACGTGGCCGAGCTCGGCGATCTCGGTCTGGTCCCGCACCGCGCCCGTGGCCAACAGATGCTCGAATCTGATCGCCAGGGCCATCAGGCGCGAGACGCGCGGGACGCGGCCCGCCGGCGTGTCGACCACCCGCTTCGGCCCGGGCTTGATCTCACGCCGGCCCCGGTTGGCCATCGAGAAGTGAATCTTCTTCGTCACCGTCCGCTTGCGCTGCACAGGGCTTCCTCCTCCTCCTCATCGCCAATGCCCGTCGGGTGGAAGGTGATGGACAGGGTCTCGTTCTCGCCGTCGTACTCGACGCGGTCCACCAGCAGATGCACCAGCCTGGCCTTGTGGGTCGGCGACAGCGAATCCCACAGCGGATCGAAGGCCTCGACGGCCCCGGCCAATTCGTCCTGGTTGAGCATCCGGCGCCGGATCTTCTCGATCCGTCCGTTCAGCCGGCCGACCGCTCGTTGCTCGTCGCCCATCCGCTCCTGAAGGCGCTCGCTTTGGCGGCTGGCCTTCTCGTCGTAGCCCACGCGCGGCGCGATCTCACCCATCTCGCGGCTCAGGGCGCGAACGCGCGCCTCCACCTCGCCGCGTTCGGCCTCCAGCGCCTCGATCTCCGCCCGCAGGTGCGCCTGCGTGGCGTCCAGGCACTCCCCAAGCACGGCCGGGTCCTTCCCCACCTCCTTGATCTGATCGATCACGAAGGCCTCCAACTCCGGTGCAGGCAGCGACGGATACGGACAGGTGTTCCAGCCCTTCTTCTGGGCGTGACCGCAGACGTAGTAACGGTACCTCGCATTCCCCTTCGATGCGAAGTGGTGGATCATCACGCAGCCGCAGTGTTTGCACGCCACCAGGCCTTTCAGGAGGGCGCCGTGCTTGTTGCGGACGTACTTCCCGCCCGAGTTCCGGTTGCGGCGCATCAGCCCCTGGGCACGGTTGAACAGTTCTTCGTCGATGATGGCCTCCTGCTCGCCGTCAAAGACGTCGCCCTTGTAGGACACCTTGCCGAGGTACAGGACGTTCGTGAGGACCTTCTGAAGCGATGACTTGCTGAACTCGGCCCCGCCGCGCGAGACGCCCTTGAGCGTCTCGTACCGCTTCGTCCGCCAACCCCGGGAGCGGAGGACCTCAAGAGTCGACATCATCGAGCCCTGTTCGATGTACGTGCGGAAGATCCCACGCACCCGCTCGGCCTCATCCTCGTTGACCACGAGTCTGCTGCCGCGCTTGTCCCGGAGGATGTCGTAGCCCAGCGTCGGCGGCCCACCGGTCCACTTGCCCTTGCGCCGTGCCGCGCCCATCTTGTCGCGGGTCCGTTCGGAGATGATCTCGCGCTCGAACTGGGCGAAAGACAGGAGCACGTTGAGCATCAGCCGGCCCATTGACGTCCTCGTGTTGAACTGCTGCGTGACGCTCACCAGACCGACTTCGTGCCGCTCCAGCACGGTCATGATCCTGGCGAAGTCCGTGATGCTGCGGGAAAGGCGGTCGATCTTGTAGACCACGATGCAGTCGACGACGCCGCGTTCCACATCCGCCATGAGCCGCCGGAAGGCCGGGCGGTCGGTGTTGCCGCCGGAGAAGCCGCCGTCGTCGTAGCGGTCGGGCAGGCACGTCCAGCCCTCGCCGCGCTGGCTGGCGACGTACGCCTCGGCCGCCTCGCGCTGGGCGTCGAGGGAGTTGAAGTCCAGGTCGAGGTTCTCGTCGGTGCTCTTGCGCGTGTAGACGGCGCAACGCACCTGTGCCTGCTCCGCGTTGGCGCTCATTCGGCTTCCTTCCGTGGGTCCTGCAGGCCGAAGAAGAAGTACCCGTTCCAGTGGCCGCCGGTGATGGCGTGGGCCACGGCCGACAGCGACCGGTAGAATTCACCATCGTAGGCGAAGCCGTTGGCCAGGACTTCGACCTCGTAGACGTGGCCCTTGTACGGGCGCTTGATCCGCGTCCCGGGCATCGGCAGCCGAGGATCGTGCTTGCTGCGCAGGTACTCCCGGGCCGGTTGTGTCCGATCGGCTGGCCGATCCGGCGCGCTCAAGATGAGGTCCGCCGGCGGGATAGCGCGGATGTCCGCGTCGCGAGCCAGGGCCTTGGCCCGGCGACGCGCCCGCTCCGACAGGCCGCCCTCGGCCAGTGACTGGAGCCGCCAGGCGCAGCGCCGGAACAGCCAGCGCCGGTTGCCGCTCCGCGATTCCTCTCCGTACAGTTCAGCGTACTTGACGCGAAGATCCGCAGGGGTCATCCTCTCCATCGCCGCCAATTCCGTCGCAATGTCCATCTAGCCCTCCCTTCTCGGCGCGTTAACCGCCGCGTCACACTGAGCCGTCACGCGGCACCGGCCTCAAGGGCTTTCTGCGGCCTTTTCGAGAGTTTTTCGCCTGCTGGAGGGCTGGCCCGATCTGGCGGGATTGGCGCCGCCAGGGACATTCTGGCGAGGCCGCCAGCGAGGATATCGACGATTTCGCGCCGGCGCTGCGTAGGGGAGAGGGGCAAGAGGTGGCGATTCTGTCCGGGCATGCTCGGGCTCCTTCCGCAGATGTGGGCCAGGGGCTCCACCCTCTACATCTGCAGTCGGAGCGGATTTGTGACGCGGTCCCTTCTGGTCCGGCCAGTTAACCACAATCCCGTTCAGAACTGCACAGCAAGGACCGCGCGGAAGAGCGGGGCCGAACCGGGTCACCCACCGACAGCTTCACCTCGTGACCGGCTCGCCGTGCCGCCGCCTTGAAGATTCTTTGTGGTTTGGTTCCCTCGCGCGGGCCCGAAGCGTCACGCCACGGCACAGGAAGTAGGCGACAGCAGGTTACCAGGCGCCTCAGTGTCGCCGCTCCGTGGCGTACCGTGGCGCGCGCGCCTCACCCGCCTGGCAGAACCATGCTCACGCCCTGGCCATGTGCGTTGATGTGCGGAGCGGCACATCGCCGGCGTGGAAGCCTCTCTCGCCCGGAAGCCATCGATCATCCCATCTCCTTGTCCACCGCCTCGCTTGGCTCCCCGGCCGGCCCGGGCTTCTCGGATCGTATCCAGTACTCGCAGATGCGTTCCACATCAGGTTCACGTCTCTGCCCGATCTCCTGGCTCCAGTGCTCTCCAAACTCTGGGTCACCGCTATTAGGTACACGTCCGTCATCGGCAATAGCTGAGACAGCAAGACGAACCGGCATTCTCGATGCCTGCCCTATGGCAATGACCTCGCCCCTGGGCAGAGACGCCAGAACATCCGTGAGCATTTGCATCGAGTCAGGGAGCAGAGCAACTACGTGATTCTTGTCAGGCGCGTTCGCCAATCGCATGCATAGGAAGGTGTTACACTGACTAAGGAGCGTCTCGCTCAACTCGCTGGGACGCTGACTGACGACCAAGGTGCCTATCCCGAATTTCCGCCCCTCCTTGGCAATGCGTTCGACGCTGCCACGGGCCTCCCCGTAGGCACCTCTACCAGTCCTCGAAATGTAGTTGTGTGCCTCCTCGTAGACACACAGTGTCGGAGTGCAGCGACCGCGTTCAGCCAAGAAGTGTACCTGGAACAGCATCCGGGACAGCGTCGCCACGACGGCACCAACGGTCTCCGACGGCAGGTAGCTAAGGTCAAAGACGGTAATCGGCTGCGACGCATCACCCAAGAATCCTGTCATCCTCCGGACGATTTGCGGCAATTCTCCCTCTTCCCCAAGTGAGTACTGGAACATGAACCTGTAGAGCGGGTCGTTGACACGTGCGTCAACTCGCAGCGTCAGCCGGTCAAGTTCACCATGAAGGGGGCCACCGGCAACCACTCGTGCCTTCTTTGGACGAAACCTCATCCTCCGTGCGAACCAGTCCACGGTTTCGTCTGCCTCGAGCGCGAGAGCATCCGAGCCAGATTCGTACGTAGCCAGATTCAGGTTATGCAGATAGTTCTGAAGATGACCAAATCGAAACGGGATTGGCGCGTCCAGGTCTATTTTCTCCGCCAGGTCGTCGTCCTCCAATACATCTCGACAGTACTGCTGCTTAAGCCTGAGGACCGCATCTCGGAATGCCCATCGCTGATTGTGGATGTTGAACTGGTTGCTCAGGTCGGCACAGAGAGTGAACAAATCATCAAAGCCATGCAACCAGGCCGGCAGCGAAAGCAAATCCGCCCGGACCCGACGTGCGTGTTCGAAACAGCCACCATACTCACCGTGAAGGTCAAACAGCACAACGTTGGCGCCTGGCAGGTCCGCGACCAGTTCCTGAATGAGCCGCGCGACCA